>TARA_R110002110_G_scaffold230431_4_pt1 | contig 18941 bp, 25 predicted proteins | sample TARA_R110002110 | Tara Oceans TARA_R110002110 (sample SAMEA4397330) | marine metagenome | biome: Polar Biome; feature: [SRF] surface water layer (ENVO:00010504); material: water (ENVO:00002006), including particulate matter (ENVO:01000060) such as... | depth 5 m
CTTTGGACCAATCCCTGGTATATGTGCTAATTCAATCTCACGCAACCGATTGAACTGTGGGATCTGGGCGACGATTTGTCTCGCGGTTCTTCGTCCTACCCCCGGAATCCCTAAAGCACCTAAAACCATATAATATGGTTTAGATTTAGATTTTTCTATTTCGGCTTGAATCTTTTCCCCGTTTACTCCGAGCGTTCCCCATTCTTGCGACCGATAAAGGTCCGTAGGATGGTTGAGCTGTAATTTGGTTATCGATGCGGGACCTAAACCCTTGATTTCAAGAGTTTTAATAAAATGTTCAAGCCCTTTTACTGAGTTATGTTGCGTTTCGTCACTACAGTAAAGCCTTGGGCCGACCCTTCGAAGAGCATAACCAACGGCTTCTTCGGCATGTCTTTGTTCAATTCTGGTACTGGTATTGAAATGGTTTAGAACTCTATTGAACTTTGGAATTACTCCACCTGAGCGTTCAATCTCTATGGTGTCTCCAAGCCCAAGTTTGTGGTCTTGTATAAATCCAATATTGTGAAGAGTTACGCGTCCTATTATGGCACCGTCGATAACTACTGAATCGACTAGTCCTATCGGGTTTACCATTCCTGTGCGCCCAGTTACCCAGATCACGTCTTGTAATATAGTTTTTGCAGTTAAAGTGCCTCGTTCTTTTAAGGCTACTGCGAATCGTGGATATTTAGATGTGTAACCTAATTGATTACATCTTTTCCAGTTATCTATTCTATATACTACACCATCTTGAGGATATTGTCCACATAAATTTTTATCGAAAATTGTGTGAAAACCCATTTTTTCAATGAGTCCCATTCTAATAGTATAGCTTAATTCGGTTCCTAATGAATCATGAGCGATAAATCTAATATTTCTAGACTCAAATTCTTTTGAATCTTTGAGTCCTAATGATCCGCTCACATAATTTCTGAAGTTTTCTACCTCATTATCAGTAACACATTCACCTGTAATAATAACATTATTATAAGCTCCCTTAATATACTCAGGGATACCTTTACAATAAGTCATTAGATGAGATACGTCATCTCCATATTCTCCATTACCTCTGGTAATAGCTCTTTGAAACTTACCTTCATCATAAATGAGAGTTAGATTAGTTCCATCAAGTTTTGGAGTAATAATATTAAATTCCGCGTCTATTTCTGATTTTTCATAGACTTTTTTAAGGGAATATAATTGATAAGGATGCTTAATTTTACCAGCATAAGAGCCAACTAAAACAGTTGGACTATTAGAATCAGCCCATCCTTGGGCTTCTTCTACTGCCTGTAATTTATCATACAGAATATCGTATTCCTCATCGTTAATTTCTGAACGATGCTGATCATAATATTTTTTGCTATATGATATTACAGTTTCTTTAAGCTCTTGATAATTCATTATTGCCTCTTTTTATCTTGATTTCATCATAACATAAAAATTTAGCTTAGAACAACTTTTATTTTGCGAGTTGTTCTTTTAAGGCAGTAACTAAATTAACTAGATTACTCTTTTTGTTGAGGTTTGTGCCTTCAATTTGGATATCAAGAAGAGATTCGATATCTCGGAGCATAGTTTTCACAGTCATTATCTGACGATTTTCATCACTCCGTGGTTTTTCGTAAATCTTAAGCTGTACTAATTTAGATATAACAGATCGATATCCTTTACTAAAATGAGTAGCTAAGATAATTACATCTTTCTCATCTTGTTCTTTATAAAGCTTAATTAGTTCAGCTTCTTCTTCGTCATTCCATGCTTTTACACTCATGTTTCTTCACTTTCTCCAAAATCAAACGATAACTGATTGTCACGTTTGTATTTTTTACTTATTATAGATTCTGCTTCCGTCAGTAATGGTATGATAGAGCTGACTTCGTCAGCCAATAAGGCATACCCACTTTTTGTCGGGAACCAGTATCCTGTATCACCATCTAATGCATATTCTCTAATATGAAGATAAAATATCTCTCTAAATTCGTTAAGAGTTACTTTAACAATATTCCCATTAGGTTTTCTATATGCTTCACCAAGTTCAATATCCATATTTTTATAATTGCCCTTTGCCAATTTATATGATACTATATATTTGCATAAAAAGCAAGTGAATTAAACGTAGTTTAAATACATTAATTTTATTAATTAACCTTGCTTCTAATGCAATCGCTATGGCATAAGGCCATCCAGCTTGCACAATGTTGCACCACGTAACAATGAAATTGTTCTTCGTCAGTGGCGCGTATTGTGCTTTTTTTATGCCGCTTTGTCAGCGGTAGCTGACATCTCAGGGTAACGCTCATTCTTAAATCGTACTGGTATAGATTCTATATCAATTTTATTGATAAGCGCATGGTAGCTGGTTGCTATTACTTCCCACGGATATAGATTTTTCTCCGCGTTTCTTAGTTTGTTTACAATTTCTTCTCTTTGAGGATGTTGAATAAGTTGTGTTAGTTTAGTTTTTAAATCTTGAATATCTGGTTCTAAAATAATTCCATGACCACCCATTATAGTTAAGGAATCTCCAGGTTTAATTGCAAAAACTTCTGGAGAAGTAAGATCTTTAAACATTAAGGCTGAACTAATTCGAATAGCATTAGAATCACTAACAAATTCATCAGTCGGTCCTCCTGCTGTAACCATTGGGATACACCCACAAGCCATAGCTTCTTGAACATGCATTCCGAAACCTTCTCCCCGATAAGGGTGAATTAGAATATCATGTTCACTGTATAATTTAGACATTTCCTCTTGAGATAATATTCTATCAATATATTCAATTTCAGCACATTGTGTTTTATACTCCATTTGAATTACCCTTGAGAGTAAGTCAGTTTGTCCATAAACTTGCGGACTATCTTTAATAATGAGTTTAACATTATCTTTTTGAGAAGTGGATTCTTGCCAAGCATTTAAAAGTATATCTAATCCTTTTCGATATTGACCATTACCCACGTAAACAAAAGTAAATTTATTAACAGAACTGTATTGTTGAGAAGTTCGATTAGAAGAATTAAAAATATTTGAATCATAGCCATTAGCTACTACAGCAGCTTTATGGGGTGATAATCCAGAATCTAGAAAATTATTCATTGACCATTGTGATGGAGTTATCAAATAATCTGCAAATTGTTCAAATTTATACTGCCATTCGAAAGGAATTTTAGTATATTCCCAAGGTTGAATATAAACTACCTTAGTTTTACTTAGAGCAGGCCATCTCCACATAGGAGGATAGGTATGCCGAATTTGAATATCAGCTTCGACTTCCTTCGCTTCCAACTCTTTAAGGATTCTTAAAGAGTCTTTTTTTATCTTATATTGAGAATCATGTTGATCCATTGGCGTAATAGCCAACTCAATATCAGGATATTTTTCTTTATCTGATAATCTTATTGCTATTTCTCGATTAATAATTGCTAAACTGTGATTATCATAAAATTTACCGATAATTTCTACTTGTTTCATTAGTATATCCATCCTGTATTTTGTTGCATTGCTTGTTCAAAAACAATTTTAGGAACCTGCACTAAATTAGGCCATTGAGAAGGTTCGCCTAGACCCGAAGTTTTAAAATCTCTCATTTCGTGATAATTCTCCATTGATACCTTTTTCCACATTTCATAAAAAGGATCTCCCTGTTCTGTCAAATCCGCATGACCAATATTATTAATTTTTTGATGCAGTTTTTCTTGTGGACGACATAAACTCCAGTGTTTAATTCCTAATGGAGTTAAAATGAGTTTGTTCGGTTGGTTTTGAGTTATATTTGTCCAACGAGCATAAACATATGTATTATCTTTATGTGTTGCAAATCCTTGTTTTTCTGTCCGAATAAAAGTACCATCATCGTTAGCAATAACTAAATAATCATCTTCAAATTCTTTATATGGTAAAAACCAAGTAAAAGCAAAGTCATAAGAAGTATAATACTTCTCTGCAATTGGACAAAATCTTTCAAAGAATTCTGGAGCATTAATTAGCTCTTCATCTGCATCAAAACTCATAATCCAATCGTGAGTACAGTGTGACTTTAAAAAATTTCTTTCATAATTGTCGTTTTCAATATAATTATCAGGATTAACATAGAAATTATCTTCAACAATTTCTATTTTATTATCTCCATCAATTGTGCCGAGTTCTTTAAATAATGCTTCTTCGTCAAAAGAAAATTTATTACCACTCCACGATGTTCTATTTTCATCGAGTCCTAGTACAATTTCGTCTACATAGTTATAATAAGTTTTAATACTGGCAGGTAAATACTCGGCATCATAACTAATAAGACTAATAACTGATTTCTTACTCATTTTTTCTGTATCCTTTAATAATTCCCTCTATAAATGCAAGGGGTAGTCCTACTATAAATAAAAGTAAGAGAGTTAAAATCAAAGTAACTGCTCCTAAAACAAACAGAAGGGCAAACATACATACTGAGATATAAATAACCCATGTTAAAGTTTTATTATTTTCCATGTGGAGTTTTACTCTCATAGCACGAATTTTTTGTTGAAATTCTTCTCTATTAATATGATTTGTGATCACGTAATTTCTTTCCTTTATTAATGTATATGGGGTGTTGATTTTTTGTCTATATATTCTGCTGTGACTACATATTTATAAAGTTTTAAAAATTCTTCATATAACTTTAAGTAAGTCATAGCATACATTCTCATTTGTCTATGAGGATCATCATCTTCTTCTGGGTGGGGATGTAAAGACAACCACCGTCGTAAATAATTTGCTAAATCTAAAAATTGTTTTTTCTCTACTGGTTCTAATGATTCAATCATGGTTCAATTGTTGCATAAAGAGGATTATTTTTCCACTTTCGCTGTAACCTTTTTAAATTTCTAGTTTCTGCATCAACATTTTCTTGAGTTCTAATTCTCTTAACATCTTTACTTTGATAATGCATTAATGGTGTAGGAACTTGATAAATCTTCCATCCTTTTTCTCGTACTTGTAAGCAATAATCTACATCTCTATTATAACTCCATTCATACTCTGGATCAAAATCTCCTATTTCATTTAAAACATCTCTTCTAATAAAGATTCCTCCAAAGGTGTACCAGGCTACTTCTCTAACTTCATCATATTGTCCATTATCAACTTCAGGAGTTTTAAAAGCTATTCTACTTTCTACTTCAATACCCGATCCATAGTGGTCGGGTTTTTCATTTTCAAACTTTCCACCTGCACATTCAATGTAATATTTTTCATTTTCATCTCGAAGCGGGTACAAAAGTTTACATCCAATAATACCGGCATCAGGTAATTGAGCTGCATATTTTTCTATTTCTTCCCACCACCGTTCTTTTCCTAACATCGGAGTCATATCAGCATGAAAAATAAAAATATCAGTATCACACTGTTTCCATAACCTTTGATACATCATATCAGGACCAATACGTGAATTATCCTGTTCTAATATCCAATCTAATTCCCAAGGAATAGTACTTTTAAGTTCTTTAATCTCTTCTTCAAAAACATAAGGAGTTATGACTGTAAACATTAATAATTTTTTCCGTATTTTGCTAATTCATAATTATTTATTTTTTCTATTAATTCTTTAATTCTAACTTGAAAATTATGAATTTGTTCTTGCATTTCGGCAACATTATGCCGAAGAATACTATTTTCTTGTATTACACTCATATATTGATCATAAAGGTCATCATGCATCATATTTTTTATTACCTTTCTCTAATTCTTCCATAACATACATCAACTGAGCTATTAACCACCCAATTATAAATTCTGGGTCATCACTAGGTAATTCCTCAATTTGTTTATTGATTTCTTCAAGTGTCATTGTTTAGTATTCTTGATAGGATTTTTCTTCTATTATTTCAGACTTGACAAGTTCATTGAGCTGTCTTTTTAAGTATGCTCTTTTATCATTAACTTTATAAATATTGCGGGCGTAAAAAATAAAATCATCATCGAATTCTTGTAATTTTTCTTTATTTCTTATATTATCTTCTAATTCCCAAATATCAGAGTTAATTTCATATAATTTACCTTTTAAATCATAAATGTGATTTTTAATAGGTAAATCCCCCGTATTATAGTACTCTTTATATAGTTTTTTTAGTAATTGTAATTCATACTTAATATTAATAGATTTACTCTTATCTTTAATATAATGACCTTTCAATTCTAAAATTGTTAGTTTATCAACTAATTCTCCAAAGGAAACAGGAATATCAATCATTTTACCGAGTTTAAGAGGTTCTTTTTAATTATATTATATTTATCAAATTTTATAATATCTATTGCTCTTAAATCATATTGATGATTATCTTCTAAATCTATTACTATAATTGAGTAACTATTGTATACATTTATAATTTTTCCTTTAGAACATTCACATGATGCGTCTGCTGAAGGAATAATATATGTTACAACACTATTTTTAAGTATATTTTTTAACATTAAAATAACTGATCTTTCCACGTTTGAGGAAGTTCCTGTTTATTTGTAATTTCAATAGGTAGATGATAGTCGAAATTTTTAGACCCTCTTTTTTTAACCCACTCTATCATATTTGAAAGAGTAACATTAATAGTAATATTTGCATTATAATTAAATTCTTTTTTGATTTTATTACTTGAACAATACGCGTTTTTAACTTCTCTGGGCCTATCTGGAACAAATATTAATTCTGGTGACTCATCTGTTAATATAGATATATACTCAGCTAAGTGATTAATTGTAATTTCATTATTATCTGGACCTATATTATAAATTTGTTTATTAAGATTTCGATCACTTTCTACCATATGACCTAAAGCTCTTACACAATCAGTAATATCACTAAAACTTCTTTTTTGCTTTCCATCTCCATAAATATAAATCTTTTTATTTCTATAAGTACTGTTAATCATAATAGCTGCTACATTTCGAAAAGGGTCAGTATATCTTTGTCCTACTCCGATAATATTATGAGGAACGGCTACTGTCACTTCTAATCCATGAATATCGTTTAAAAGAAACAGCATATCTTCAGCCTGAGCTTTAGCCATACCATATGGATCAACTGGTTTTTTATCTAAATTTTCTGTAAATGGAGGTGTTTGATCACCATATCTTGCCATTGAACTACAAAATATAAATCTTTTTACATTATTTTGTATAGCAGCAGAAGCTACGCTAGTTGTACCTCCAACAATATTTTGTACTATTAGAGAAGGACTAAATACACTGAGTCCTTCATAGGGAAGAGCAGCAGTATGAATAACAACATCTATACCTTTAAGTTCTTGTTGCATACTTTCAAAATCACAAATATCTACATTAGACCATTCAATGTTTTCAGGAATGTTATCTTCATACCCACCAATTAAAGTATCACAACCTTTAACAGTATGATTTCTTGTTAACATTAATTTAGCTAAATTACTACCAACTAAACCTGCTATTCCTGTAATATAAATATTCATTGTAATTTAATACCTTTATTAACTTTGTCAAAATCTGATTCTACCATCATTATAACTAATTCTTTAAAACTAAATTCGGGGTTCCAGTCAAGAACTTTTTTAGCCTTTGTAGAGTCTCCTAATAGTAAGTCTACTTCTGTCGGTCTAAAATGTATTGGATTAATACAACCAATCATTTTACCGTCTTGATTATAAATTTTTTCATCAACTCCTGAACCTGTATAAGTAAGTTCCATACCTAGATGATCAGCAGCAATTTCTAAAAACTCTCTAATACTGTGAGTTTCTCCTGTTGAAATTACATAGTCGTCAGGTTCTTCCTGTTGCAACATGAGGTGCATAGCTTTAACGTAATCACCAGCATATCCCCAGTCTCTTTGGGCATTTATATTACCTAATTCTAGTATAATATTTTCGCCATTGGCTATACGTGCTAAAGTTGAAGTTATTTTACGAGTAACAAATTCAAGTCCCCGTAAGGGAGATTCATGATTAAATAACATTCCAGAACTAGCATGTAATCCATAAGCTTCACGATAATTAAGCACTGAAAAATGTGCAAAAGCTTTTCCAATTGCATAGGGAGAACGGGGATAAAATTGGGTATTTTCGTTTTGGGGAGTTTCTGTAACTTTGCCAAACATTTCTGATGAAGAAGCTTGATAGAATCTAGTATTAGGACTTTCTTGTCTGATAGCTTCTAAGAATCGCATTGCTCCTAAACCTACAACGTTAGCAGTATATACTGGATAATCGAAACTTGTTCGTACAAAACTCATAGCTGCTAAATTATAAATTTCTTGTACTTTTAAAGTCTTAACAATATAATTAATATTAGATTCTTCTAAAAGTTCTAGAAAAATGGGGTTAATTTGTTCTAGAACGCCTAGTTCTTCTAATCGCCAAGTACTGTCTGTGCTTCCACGTCTTATCCCCCCATAAACTTCATATCCTTTATTTATAAGATATTTACTTAAATAAGCGCCATCTTGTCCAGTAATTCCAGTTATAAGGGCTTTTTTTCTAACCATGTTCTACAATTTCAAATTTTGGAGTACAAAATATGAGTTTTCCTCCGTTTTTTAAAAATTCTTTTTCTTTTTTAATAAAAACATCTCTAAATCCGAAGCCTATAATAATAAAATAGTCTGCATCTTTTCTTGCTTCATCTTCGTGAATAATTGGAATTTGACTGCCTACCATATACCTTCCCATTTTATCGGGGTGGATTTCAGCTGCGCCTTTAATATTAGTTGAATTTAATCCATACCATTGTGCAATTGTATTACCTTTAGTAGAAGCTCCATAGAGATATATATTTTTACCATTCTGGACTTCTTGATTAATAAATTCTATTGTTTCGATACGATTTTGATTAATTTGATTAGTCCATTCATGTAATCTATCAAGAGAACAATCTTCTTCATAGTGTATTGAACTACTATAAGGATCACCATGTTTTATCCAGAGTTGATATGATCCTCCGTTAATATCATTTTCTTTAACTTTATAAATTTGTAAACCGTGTTCTTCAAATAATTTTACTAAAGATGAATAAGTATAATATAATAGATGTTCATGACAGACATTTCCAATATCATAAGTGTCAAGCATTGGACGAGCAGGCATTAATTGCACTACAAAAATACCTTCTGGGTCTAAAACTTGATGAATACCTTGAACAAACTCGTTTGGTTGATCTAAATCATAAAACATTGCAATTGCGGTAATAACTTTTGCTTTTTTTGATGTTAATTTAGACCATGCTTCTTTATTCCATAGATCATTAATTTGAAATTCACTATGTTGTTTTAAATCATCTTGAATAGATTTTGCAGGGTCACAACCTACACGAGTAACTGATAAATCTTCGTAGAAACTTAAAAGTGTTCCGTCATTTGCTCCAATATCTAAAACCCAATCATCTTTTTCTAATGAAACTTCTTGTTTTATTTCCTCTACAATATCTTGTAAATTATTAACAATTTTTTTATTTAATTTAGATTGATACCAATATTCAAAATAGACTTCGCTATCTACTGTTTGATCTAATTGTATTAAAGTACAATCACTGCATCTAACTAAATTCATTTCCGCTTTACCCCTGTGACCTGTAGGAGTAGTTGGAAAGTCATTAATATATATGTTTCCTATACTAAAAAAAGAAATTAATTCTGTAGAATTGCATAATCTGCAGGCATCAATAGCGGTAGCTGTAATCATTGTGTTTTATCCCATACTGTATCTAATAATTCTTGAAAAGACCATCCATCGGTCATTGGAGGAGCAAAAAATGAAGTCCCATTAATATTAACTGGATTCATTGCACTAAAATTCTGAGAGTGCCCATCTCTCCAGTTGGTCATTAAATGAATAGCAGGAAATGAATATGCACCTAATGTCCACATAGAACCGCTATCTGCACCTATTGCTAACTTTGTTGCTAAACTAATTTTTATTTGTTCAAAGAATGATAAATTAACACACCTAACATATCCTTCTAAATTAGATAAATGTGGTTCATCTATCCACCCACAGTGAAAAACCATAAAATTATTGTCAATCAAGGTATTTACTACTGTATTCCACCAATTAGAAGAGGGTGACCGTGCTGGCCAATGCCCATACCCACTGAAAGGCCAAATAACTACACTTTTTTCAGGAATTAATCCTGAATTAGTTCGCACTTTTGTATAACCTTCATTCTTTTCAATGGCATCAAAATCAGCATCAAACCATTGATATAATTGTGGTCTTAATTCATCCTCTGTAAGAACTTCTTTAATATCGTAAATACCAGACATTCGAGCCATTTGTTCAACAATATCGTGGTCATTATACCAATAATCTTCGGGTCTAGCGTTTAGTAATGTTTTTTTGTTATGATCTAAATCTCTAGTGATTATATCACATTTAGATGCTAATTCATAATCATATTCCCCAAATTCACCCCATTTATCAGTAATTTTTATTCTGTCTATAAGAGGGTGGTTATAAAATAAAGGTGCTGCATGAGACATTTTTTTATGAATTCCCCAGTATTTATAACTACCTGGATATTTCTTTTCGAAATAAGTTAGTTGAGGTAATCCTACAATCAGATCTCCAATTAAACTGAAACTTACTCCCCAAATTTTAAAATTTTTATTCACTTAACGTCTCCAATTCAAATACTACACTATTATAAAATTCTTTTTTATAAAATGGGTCTTTTTTGTCATAGTATGCCTCATATTTTCGTCTTTTTAAATCTTCTGGCCCTCTGGGAAAATACCCAAGGTCAACCTTTTTATCCATTGCACCTGCTGCTTGCCAGTAAATAGAGTTTGGAACAATAACAGCTGATGCTTGTTTTAGTATTTCAAATCCAGTAGTAATGGATAAATGTAGGAGAGTATCGATTTCTATAATATGAGACAAATCAAAGTGATTATGAATCCACTTTTTTCCATAATCTATCGGTAAACTTCTATTTGGATCTCCACTGTGAGTATGAACAAACCCGTAAGAGTTATTACCTACTAACTCACAAATTACTTTATAAGCATTTTGTTTATCTTCATTAGAAATAAAAATTTCAGGTTTGTAATTTTTTATATCTACTTGAAGCATATTGGCATAATTTATAGTTTTTCCCTCTTCATGAGCAAATAATACATGTTTGAATCCTTCTTTAATTGCTAATGCATTACCTTCAAATTGAGTCGCTGGAAAACCAAATTGAGTATTATGATGTCCAAAATCTTGCCAAGGGTCACTCAATTTATAATAAACTTTATCCACATAAGGACAATGATCTAAAGGACTGCTATTAAATCTACGTTGTACCACTATCGAAGGTGGTTCATTACTTTCACACCACGCTTTTAATGCTGGAGTTAATAGTAGCATATCTCCAAGTGCATGGGGAAAAATAATTAGTATTTTCATGTAGAGTCTCTATAAACTGGAGTTTATTTTAGCAGGATTTCCAAAATAAACTCCTGATTGAGTAATATCTTTAGTTACTACTGACCCAGCTCCAATTACTACGTCTGTAGCACTAATAACTATAGGTAGTAAAGTTACTCCTGATCCTATAGTTACATTATTTGTAATTATAGTTTCTTTCCAGTTGTCTGAATTAGGATCAGGTTTGCCATTTTTAAAAAGATCATTAATAAACATAACCCCATGACCAATAAAACAGTTATTACCAATAGATACTTTGGTACAAATAAAAGAATGTGATTGAATATTACAATTGTTTCCTATTATTACACCCTGTTGTATTTCTACAAACGGTCCTATCTTAGTATTATCTCCTATAGTACATTCATATAAATTAACGGGTTCAACAATAGTAACATTTTTACCTATATTACAATCTCTAATTTGAACACTATATTGAGTGTGAACTGGCACCAAAAAATTCCTTTGTTAATTCTGTTACTAATTGATATTTGTTTGCAACATTAGATAAATCTTCACCATCCCTAAAAGATTGTTTATCTAATTGGTTTTTAGGATTACCTCCTGGCCAAATACGCCAACTATCGTTATCAACAACATCAGATAATACTAAAAGATTATCTTTAGCTCTGAATCCTAATTCAAATTTTATATCTACTAGATGGATAGGGCCGTCAACAGTAGAAACTTTTTTCCAATTTTTTTCTATAGCTTCAAAACTGGGAATAACAATTCGATTAATAGCATTACCTAGTTCTCGTGAATTTAGTAAACTTTCAGTTTCCATAAGAGCATTATCTTCAATAGGATCTTTTGCGGAAAATAATGTCCATTTATGATTTTCAATTTGGATATATGGGTCTGTATATACACCCTCTGCCCATTTGCCCTCTATTAAATATTTTTCTCTAGCTTCATTTTCATCAATTTGTATAGGATCATTTACATGAGGAGGCATAACAACAGAATGTTTATGAAATACTTCCCATACAGGAGCAACAAAAGAATGTGGGGGACTATCCATCATTTTGTATTGTGGGTTACGTTTTAAATAACTTCCATAAGCATAACGTCTAACAACAAATTCAAGGGGTAACATCTCACATTCATGATGTAACATTGTATTTGGTGATGTTAATTCGATAAAAGATGTAGGTATATCATTAGATTCAAGCATTTTAAATACATTTGATGCTTGTATTGTTTTTTGTATCCCTATATCAGTAAGTTCTTCTTTTTTAGCAGCATCTCCACCAGTTAAAAAATCTTTTGCTATCATATTAACTGTAAAAGGTTTATCGCCTTTTTGAATTAATTTTGTTTTACCTTCGACTAATATAGTCATTAAGTTGTGTCTCCTTTTTTATTATTATAAAATTCTTTTATTGAAGTACAAACATAATTTATTTCATCATCTGTTAAAAAGGGATGCATAGGTAAACTAAGTAGTTTGTCTTTCCAATCCATAGTATTAATAATTCCTTTAGTTGTTAAATTATCTTTTTTATAAAGTTCTTGTTCTCCAATAGGAATAGGGTAATGAATTCCTGTTTGAATATCTTTTTTTCTTAAAAATTGTTGAAGTTCATCTCTTTGTTCAGTTCTAATAACATATAAATGATGAACTGACACTGTTGACCATTGTGGTTCTACAGGTAAAATAATAGGTAAGTCTTTAAGTTGTTTATTATATTGTTCAGCTGCATAACCCCTATTACTATTCCATTCATCGAGATATTTTAATTTTTCATTGAGAATAAGACATTGAATTGCCTGAGGTCGGTCATTCCATCCTAAAACTCGATTTTTATATTTTTGAGATGGCCACGGCATTCCTAAATCACGTAATTCTTTTAAAGATTCATGTAGTAAAGGTTCGTTTGTAGTAATGATAGCTCCCTCACCAGCAGCTCCTAAATTTTTACTAGCATAGCAGGAAAATACTCCTAATGATCCAAAATTACCTACTTTTCCAAGTCTAACCATAGCTCCATGTGCCTGAGAACAATCTTCAATAACACTAGCATCATAAAGATTACATAAATCTTTAATTCTTTGGATATTAGCAGGGTAACCATATAAATGAACAGGTACAACTATTACCTTATCATAGTTTTCTCGCTTACCAGCAAACCAAGCATGTAAATGTTCAACCTTCATTCCGTAAAATTCATCACAATCAATTAATTTAATATCATACTTAAAATAAGAAGCTGCAAGTGCATTTGAAATAAAAGTATTAGCCGGTATAATAACACATACTTTATCTGAAGAATAGTAATTGTTAAGAGACTGAATGCTTAATTTTAATGCATTAGTTCCGTTGGATACTGCGATAGCATGTTTACATCCGATATAATCTGCAAAGTTATTTTCAAATTCTTCAATTATCGAATTACCTATGTAATTTCCACTTTCTAAGAAATCTTCAATCTTAGGTAAACAGTCTTTTTTAATTACTGTCCATTGGGCTGCTATATCACTGAATTTTACTGTTGTCATTATTTAAAATCCTTAAAATCTGTATTGTAAGTTCTTTTTGTTTTATATATGTTTCATTATTAAAAATCATAAATTGTTTAATTGAACGTTCAAGAGGAGATGCATGTTTAGAGTAGTTAATAGTAATAGGAAAATCTCGATGATTTTTCTGAATAGAAATTGTTTGAGCTACATCATTCCATAAGATATATTCATCTCCTTCAAGTTTAATAATACATTCTCTATCTTTATAGGCATTATACCAACTTACATCGATAGTAGTATTAAATTTTCCAAAAGTTAAATATCCAAGTGCACTATCATTTTGAATAGACTTTGAATTCTTTTTATATTCATGCCATTTAACTCTTAACGGAATTTGCTCAGTAAGAGTTAAAGCTATAGAAAGATCGTGTCCAGCTAAATCTATTTTAGCACTTATATCGGTAATATGGTCAATATTTGTATTTTTTCTACAAATATAAATATCAGTAATAGGATTTCTGCCTAACTCTTGTCTTTTATCTTTAATATACTGCTGTATTAATCCTACTCCATAATTATAAGTAAATAACCAGTCAACAAATAAATAAGTATTATTTTTTTCAGCAATTTCATAGAGTTGTTGTGCTTCTTCCTCACTAGATACTAAGGGTTTTTCACAAAATACTCTTTTACCCTGAGAGAGAAAATATTTACATAATTCAAAATGAGATTTTACAGGAGTCGCAATAAATATATAATGTGAATCCTCCATTTTTTTATAATTATTACACGCTCCAGGAACTTGAGGGTCACATAATTCAATATCTGTAAATCCAATTTCTTTGAGTGTTTTATAAATAAAAGAACCCCAGTATCCTACTCCAATTAAACTTGCTTTCATAATGTTACCTGTTTAATAATAAATTTAGCCCATTCTTCTACAGTATATTTTTGTACTGTCTTTAACCCGTTACGAGCAATATGTTTTCGTTTTTGCCAATTTTCTAAATACTCTTCAATTTTTTCTTTAAACTCTGTTTCATTGTTAAAAACAACAAGGTCATGATCAGGTTTAAAATCTTTTTCTAAATCATCCCAAGGTTCAGTTAAAAGAAATCCTCCACTTCCCATAATTTTATAAGCTCTATCCGAAGTTCCTTCACGATTATTAGTAAAACTTAAATTTATTCTCGTTTGGTTAATTATTTTACAATGGTCTGCATTATATTTATCTGAAAAACAATTAAAATTATAGAAGCTATAATACTGATTTCTGTGTTCTTTTAAAGCCCCTAAAAAACTTACATTATATACCTTGTCAATTTTATCATAAAATCTATGTATTTTTGGGTCATATCCTTCCTGAATCAGGAAACTTTTAGAATTTCTATCTTTTAACTTTTTATAAACTGTAGGGGCAGTATAAAAAATAAAATCGGCTTTATCAATTTTTTGTAATAATTCTTCATCCACATTTATCATTGGGTCCATATACCATAGGGCGACTGGGCAAACTTTTTGACATTCTTCAACAACACGAAGATCTAAACCTTTTCCTTTACTAAGTAATAGTAAATCAGGGTTCTCAACTTGACAGGTTTCTATTAACCGATCAACTTGATCAAGTTTTTTTACAGTATTTTCGACTTTTGTTTGATTTTCTTGAATAACATTGAGTTCAGGGTTAATATCAAACTTAACTAAACTATGATTTAATTTTTCAAAAGCTTGTGCTTGAGGAGTATTAGTGGATGTTTCAGTAAATACCCCTGAGTACATTATTTTCATGTTAACCATCCTTCAAAATCTGTCATAAATTGATCTACAGAAGCTGTTGTACCAGGGTGCTCACTCATTTTAATATAATGTGGAAGTCCTGCTGTAACAATATGTGCTCCTGCTAATTGTGCATCTACAATATCAATACCTGAACGAATACTACCCATTATAATTTCTGTTTTAGTAATATTATTCATATCTAACCACTTACGTGTAGCTCCTACAGTTCCTGTAAAGTTACCCCGTAATTCTTTAACACGATTTCCAAAAATTGAAATATATTGTGCTCCTGCATTAGTGGCAAGCATGCACTGAGCCTCACTAAATATACAGGTGCAATTTACACTAATCCCTTGATTTGACAAGGTATAAATAGCTTCTAATTCTTCCCACCCAATAGGAACTTTAATACTTAAATTTTCATATTGAATCTCACCTACTAATTCTTCAGCTTGAGTAATAATATCTTCTTTATTTTGTGCAAATACTTCTACACTTAAACTAACAGGATTAGAATATTGATCTATAAGCTTCACAATTTTTTTCATGTGATCAATATAATTTCCTTTAGGTTCTTTAGCCATCAAGGATGGGTTAGTAGTAATTCCAGTAATAAACCCTTTTTGAAGAGCAGTTTCTATATCAGCTAGATTAGCTGTATCTAAAAATAATTTCATTATTTAACCTTATGTTTATATGTTTTACCATCTTCTACTATATGTGAATCACTATCATCATCTTTATTTGACCATTCAATAATATGGGTATCTTCTAGTGCAATTCTCATATGCATTAATCCTGGAGGAATATGGTATATATTTCCTTCATTTAAAATGACTTCTCTATTTTCTGCTCTACCAATTCGAAGACCAACTTTTAATCTTCCTGATAAAATATAATAATTTTCGTCTTTTTTAACATGGTATTCTAAACTACTTTGACTGTCTTTATGCATAAAAATATGTTTTAATGTAAAATCATTAGTAGCAGAACAAGTTTTTATCCAACCCCAATATTTATCTCTGTAATCTGCACATTGATATACATCAGGTATGTTTTGAATACCGTATTTATTCGTCATCGGGGGGATTAGCTCCTTTTACCATCACAGATCTACGCGCCCATTCGTTAGCCCACCCAGCTGCTTCATTTATAGACGAACCTTTCTGCATCCAAGCTAATAACCCAGCCATAAACGCATCTCCAGCTCCTGATTCATCAACAGGGTTTTCAACTGAGCGTGTTTTATGATGTATAGATGTTTCTGAATCAAAGTAAATGCAACCTAGTTTTCCAAATTTAACAATAAAATTAAGGGAATCTAGTTCTTTATATAATCCTTCTTTTAATGCTTCAGGATTATCCCAACTAACATTTGGTACATATTGTTTAGCTTCGTGTTCATTTAATAGAGTTAAATAAATATGTTTATACATATGATGATTAGCAGGACTTTTTGAAACTTGAGAATCTAAAATAATTCTTTTATTAGAGGTATTAATTAGTTCTATTAATTTGGGAGATAAAAGCCCGTGTCGATAATCAGCTATTGCTATTACATTAGCATCAGATCTTTGAATATATTCAAACATTAGTTCTGATTCTTCATCTGTAATAGGTGTATTATCTCTATCATCTACTTGTAAAAGTTTATGTTTATTACACCAATAACGGTGTTTAGTTGTAATCTTTTTATTTAAAGTTATTAGAGAGTTGTTTGTAACAAATTCATAATTACATTTTAATTTAGCAAAATTACGATGAACTAATGCTGCACCACCATGAGTAATTGTTTCAGTATCTTTACTGATTACTAAAGTAGGAGTTTCTGGAGAGGTTCCTAATAAAACCCCCTCAGTATTAATATCAATAATCGTGTCACCGATTAGTAGAATTTTGTCCATAAGTACCTTGGTATCTATCATAGCAACTTTTAATTTGTTTTTCAGTTAAGGTAACAGGATGTGGAAGAAGTGAAAACTGAGTTTCTGATAACTTTATAGCATAATAAGTAGTTTTTGCTATATCTTCTACCATTACAGCTTTTTTCATAGCTGATTTAGCATCTTTTCCTACAGTAAAAACTCCGTGATTTCGTAATAATACTATTCCGGTTGGATCAACATATTTACAAACTTCGTATCCAATTTCTTCTCCACCAATTTCAGCATAATTTGAACACGGAATTTTATCTCCAAATTCATCGGCCATAGCTGTTAAATATACAGGTATATCCATTCCACATGCGGCAAAAGCCGTAGCAAATGTTGAATGAGTATGGATTACACATCTTATATCTGGTTTAAGATTATAAATAACACGATGACTTTCAGTATCTGTAGAAGGTTTGCTACCCCTAGTATGTTCTCCAGTTTCTATATCAACAGTAGCTATATTACCAGAATGAACATCTTTAAATAAAACTCCACTAGGTTTAATATATAAATTTTTACCATCTGAAATACTAACATTTCCCGATGTCCAACTTACTAAATCAAGATCAATTAACATTTCATTATAAATAGCACTTTCACGAGTAGACATTTACGTTTCCTTAATCATATTAATAATATTTGTTGAAGAATATCCCTCTTTAAATGGATAAACATAAACCTCAATATTATTTGGTATTTTATCTCGTTCTCTAACCTCTTCTACTGTCCATTCTCCACCTTTGACAATTATATCGGGATTAAGATTATTAATTAAATCTGTAGTATCTATAGAATCAAATACTATTACTTCATCAACAGCTCTTAATGACTGAATAATATTTTTTCTATCTTCTTCTTTGTTAATAGGTCTTTTATTACCTTTAAGAAGTCGGGTTGAATTATCAGAGTTTAAACCTACTACTAGTTTATCTCCCAGGGTTTTAGCAAAGTTAAGAAGCTCAACGTGACCGCTATGTACTAAATCAAATACCCCATTAGTAAAGACTATTTTATTAGTAGGATTAACATCTATTTTTGCTACTCTTTTAACATGCCTATATTCTCCAAATTTTGCTGTTAACCAACTATCCACAATTTGTAAACTTACCTCAGAACTTACTACCCACGCACCTAAACATAAAATATTAGCATTGTTGTGTTCTTTTGTAAGAGGTGCAGTTTGTAGATTATGAACTAAAGCAGCTCTAATCCCAGCTACCTTATTAGCAACAATACTCATCCCTATACCAGTTCCACATATAAGAATTCCAAAATCTGCATCTCCAGATGCAATAATTTTAGCAACTTGAGATGCATAATCTGGATAGTCTACTTTATTAGTATTAAAAGGTCCGATATC
>TARA_R110002110_G_scaffold35182_1_pt1 | contig 18935 bp, 16 predicted proteins | sample TARA_R110002110 | Tara Oceans TARA_R110002110 (sample SAMEA4397330) | marine metagenome | biome: Polar Biome; feature: [SRF] surface water layer (ENVO:00010504); material: water (ENVO:00002006), including particulate matter (ENVO:01000060) such as... | depth 5 m
AATTGATGTGCTAAAAAACGCACAAGCGAGACGCTTGCGCCAGAGTGGGCACAAGCGAGACGCTTGCCCAGAGTGGGGGGAAAAGGCTACCTCCTGCTAATGGAATGAAAGGCGAGGCTGAAATTATTACCAAAAATATGCGACTGCTTAAAAGAGTGTATAATAATTTAACGAAAGAGCTTAGATAGAGCTATCGTAATGATTGGTTCTACAAAAAATGTTTACTGTTCTTTGTAAACTGATTTAATAATCACTTGTTGATTGATATGCTCTTTTACAAAACCAATGTTTCCACTTAAACCACGATAGTTTTTCAGCTCATGTAAACCATTTTTAAGGTACTCAGGGTTTCCAACCCGATCTAAAGTGTTTAATACAATTTTAGCTACGTCATACCCAATGAATGCAAATTGATTTGGGTCAGTTTGAAATCGCAATCGAAAACTACTTGCAAAGTTTTCTACATCAGAGTCCCCATATCGGATATTGAAACTTTTAGTGTAGTGAATGCTGGTTTCCGGTAAACGAGTATTTTCTAAGTTAGTATCTTTCCATTCTTCTGAACCTAACAATATATAATCACTTCTTGAAGCTTCAAGATCGGTAAGAAGGTTACGAATTAATGTTGAAGCTGCAGCGCCTGTAAATGGAGCATAAATTGCTTTTAAGCCAGGAGCAGGCATTAACGTATCCGTTTTAGACAAATAAGCAGTGTATTCAGAAATATCATATCCGTTTGAAGCGAGATCTTCCAGAAAAAAGTGCTGTACAAAAGCTCCAAGACGTTCGGCTTCACGTCTAAATGCAAGAGCAGAAGCTTCTCCTAAAGCATTCATTTCGGCTAACACAGCTACCGTATCCAAACCAAGAGTATTGACCGCATATTGAGCCATTTTTGTGCCTTGAACTGAAAAAGTAGGATTTGTTTGAAACATGTAGTTATTAGCAATATTCAGTTCATCAGAATTAGCAAGGGGAGTAATAATGGGCACTTCATACATCTCAGCGAGATCAGAAAATGATTTGGCTACATCAGAGAAAAGCGGACCGATTACAACATCCACATCCTTTTTCCAGATAAGCTTATTTAAAACATCTACGGCTTTAACTGAATCTGAATTTGTTTGAACAAAGTTCAGAAAAGCTTTATTATTAGTTTGATTGATATTGAATTCTTCTACAGCAAGTTGAATTCCAAAATATAAATGCTGAGAGATTTCATAATTTTCTGATTCAATTCCAAAAGAGGGGAGCGCTACTCCAATTTGATAAGCCATCCCTTTGGGAGCGTACGAATACTTTTGAAAAGGATATCTGGAAGAATAGGTAAGCGAATCTTTTAAAGCATATTCAATCTGAAAAAGATCGATATCGTTAGTATCAATCAAAGACGACTTAAGCGTTTCGGCCATAACTTTAGCTTTAGAATAATCTACTCTTCCAATAGCACCATCAATAACATCAACTAAAATTTCGGTATTCTCAGTTTGTTTGAAGACCGTTTTAATTTGATCAATGCTTAAAAAACTAATGAGTTGATCATAAAAAGTAAGTGCCTGAGAATAAAAAACACTATTTGTTCGTGTTGATTTCAATTCATAAAGTACATCTAAAGAAGCCGAAAAATCATCAAGCTGAAAAAGAACTAATGCTTTTGTGTATTTGGCTTCCTGAAGAAATGCTTTATTATTCTCTGCATTTATTACTCTATTGAGATAAACTTTGGCTTTTAAATATTCACCAAGTGCAAAGTAGCTTTTTGCAGTAAATAAATTAGCTTCAGGTTCATTTATTTCTGAAAATACACGGATAGCACGTTCATAGTCCCCACTTTGGTAGAGGTTCTTACCCACATCTATTGATTGAGCCTGACTTGCCACAGTACTAAGCAAGGTTAATAAAACAAATATAAAAGAGATTGTTGATTTCATAGAATTGCTAATTGATACACATGCTTACACTCTAAATAAACAAATTTGTTCTCACTTATTCCCATTCAATAGTTGCCGGTGGTTTTGAGCTGATGTCATAGACCACTCGGTTAATTCCTTTTACCTCATTAATGATTCTATTAGAGATATGTCCTAAAAATTCATAAGGAAGATGTGCCCAATCAGCAGTCATGCCGTCAAGGCTGGTTACTGCTCTTACTGCTATCGTAAATTCGTACGTTCGTTCATCGCCCATAACCCCAACACTCTGAACAGGCAAAAGAACGGTAAGTGCCTGCCAAACATCATCATAAAGTCCTTGAGATTCTAATTCATCAATAAAAATTTTATCCGCTTCTCTTAGTAAATCTAAACGTTCTTTAGTGAGGTCTCCAATCACTCTAATGCCTAATCCGGGTCCGGGAAATGGATGTCTTGCAATGAAATGTTCAGGAATGCCAAGCGCACGTCCAACTTCCCGAACCTCATCTTTAAACAGCTCCCGAACAGGTTCGATAAGCTCTAGTTTCATTTTATCGGGCAATCCACCCACATTATGGTGAGATTTTATAGTAGCAGAAGGTCCTTTAAAAGAGACGCTTTCGATTACATCAGGATAGAGTGTTCCCTGAGCTAAATATTTAAATTCTGATTGTCCGCCTATCTCTTTTTCAAAAACATCAATAAAGGCTCCACCAATGATCTTTCTTTTTTTCTCCGGATCTGATACTCCATGCAAACGAGAAAGAAACAGTTCACTGGCATCAACTCCTCGAACGGGAAGTTCAAGATCTTTGATATAAAGATCTAAGACTTCGTTGAACTCATTCTTGCGAAGTAATCCATTATCGACAAAAACACATTCCAGTTGATCGCCAATAGCTTTATGAATCAAGGTGGCAACAACGGTAGAATCTACACCGCCGGAAAGTGCGCAAAGAACTTTATCGTTACCAACTTTCTTTCGGATAGCTTCAATTTGTTCGTCCACAAATGAATTGGCAGTCCAATCGCCACTTAGCTTACAGATATCAAAAGCAAAATTACGCAGAATCTGTTTACCGCAATCTGTATGAGCTACTTCAGGATGAAATTGAACTCCATAAATTTCTTTGTTGGTATGATGAACAGCAGCTACTTTGGCATTGCTGGTGTGTCCATCAATCTCGTAAGAGGAGGGAAGTTCGTGGATATGATCTCCATGGCTCATCCAAACAACAGATTCATTTTCGATTCCTTTAAGGATGCCTTCATCATTATCGATGATCAAATGGGCACGGCCAAATTCTCTTTTCTCTGCTTTTTCCACGCTTCCGGGAATTTCTGTATGAGCAAGGAGTTGTAACCCGTAGCAAATTCCTAAAATGGGTACATTCCAATCGAGGATTTCCGTTTGCAAATCCGGAGCTTCCTTATCGTTAACACTTTTAGGGCTTCCGGATAAGATTATCCCTTTTGGCACAGGTTTAGAAACGGTATCTAAATCGACATTAAAAGGATGAATTTCACAGTAAATATTGAACTCACGTAAGCGTCTGGCAATGAGCTGTGTGACCTGAGACCCGTAATCGAGAATTAAAATCCATTCGTTATGTCGGCTCATTAATTTTGAAAGTATTTAAGCGATGATTTCTTTGTATTCGTCTGCAGAAAGCAGAGCTTCAAGTTGAGATGAGTCCGATACTTTGATCTTAACCATCCAACCTTCACCATATGGATCTTCATTTACTATTTCAGGATTGTCTTCTAAAGCTTCATTAACTTCAGAAATTTCTCCATCTACAGGAGCATAAAGTTCAGAAACTGTTTTAACGGCTTCAACAGTGCCAAAAGTGTCATCAGCTGAAAATTCAAACCCTTCGTCTTCTAATTCTACAAAAACGATATCTCCAAGTTCACCCTGAGCAAATTCTGTGATTCCTATAGTGGCTGTTCCGTCGCCATTATCTTTAACCCATTCATGTTCACGGGTATATTTTAAGTCATTTGGTACGCTCATCGAACCGCCTCCGGATTAAATTTAAAATTGTTCTCTAAATACTTGGTTGTAAATTTCCCAGCTTTAAAATTTGGGTCATCCATCAATTGGATATGATAGGGAATAGTGGTTTTAATACCTTCAATAATGAATTCTTCCAAAGAACGCTTCATTTTTCTAATAGCATCTTCTCGGGTTGGAGCAGAGACGATCAATTTTGCGATCATAGAATCATAGTGAGGAGGAATTCTGTATCCCGAGTAAACGTGAGTATCTAGCCGAACTCCATGCCCACCCGGAGGATGAAAAACAGTAATTAAACCTGCAGAAGGGCGGAAATTAAACGCAGGATCTTCTGCGTTAATTCGACACTCAATTGCGTGACCGGTCATTTTGATCTCACGCTCTTTAATCTTAACGCCGGCAGCTACACGAATTTGTTCTTCGATAAGATCAAAACCAGTTACTTCTTCGGTTACGGGATGTTCAACTTGAATTCTGGTGTTCATTTCCATGAAATAGAAATTTTCGCTGTCGTCCACTAAATATTCTACCGTTCCGGCGCCTTCATAATTAACAGCTTTCGCAGCATTTATGGATGCCTCACCCATTCTTTTCCTTAGATCCGGCGTCATAAGCGGGGAAGGAGCTTCCTCCAACATTTTTTGATGGCGTCGTTGTAAGGAACAATCTCGCTCTCCTAAGTGTACCACATTTCCATGTTGATCAGCCATAATCTGAATTTCAACATGGTGAGGGTTTTGAACGAAACGTTCAATATAAACTTCCGGATTATTGAATATTGTGCCTGCTTCATTTTGGCACAATTCAAAATTCTTTTTAAGAGTTGACTCTTCTTCAACAACACGCATGCCGCGACCACCACCACCGGCAGATGCTTTGATAATCACGGGATAACCAATGTCATCACAAACTTTTTTAGCATCTTCATAAGTTTCAACTATACCATCGCTTCCCGGAACAACGGGAACTCCATTTTTGATCATAGTTGTTTTGGCTACTGCTTTATCTCCCATTGAGTTAATTGCCTCAGGAGAAGGTCCAATAAATTTAATATTGTGCTCAGAACAGATGCGAGAAAACTCTGCATTTTCTGATAAAAACCCATATCCGGGATGAATAGCTTCTGCATTTGTGATTTCTGCCGCAGCTAAAACACTTTGAACTTTTAAGTAGCTTTCTTTACTTGATGGAGGCCCAATGCAGACGGCTTCATCAGCAAATTTAACATGTAAACTATCCGCATCAGCCGTGGAGTAAACGGCAACCGTTTTAATCCCCATTTCTTTACACGTTCGAATAATTCGAAGTGCAATCTCACCACGATTAGCAATTAATATCTTTTTAAACATGTTGACTGGTTTAGCCTTTACTGATTATGAAAAGAGGTTGATCGAATTCAACGGCTTGTCCGTCTTCAATCAAGATATCTTCTACAGTTCCGCCGAATTCTGCTTCAATTTCATTCATTATTTTCATGGCTTCCACAATACAAAGAGTATCACCTTTAGAAACCTTTGAACCAACGGTTATAAATGGATCGGAGTCAGGAGAGGCCGCTTTATAATAAGTGCCTACTATTGGTGATTTCACCGTTTCTCCTTTTGCTGAAGAACCGCCTCCAGATGATGTGTTTTCTGCACTTTCACCGAATGGAGCTTGTGGCTGAGACGGAGCGGTCGGTGCTGCTTGTTGAGCAGGAGCCATTGGTTGAGAATAGGTAACCACCTGTTCAACAGTACCTGTTTTCTTTACTTTAATTTTGAAATCGCCTTCTTCTATAGCTACTTCATCAACATCGCTGTCAGAAATAAGGGTTAAAATGTTTTTTATCAGTTTTAAGTCCATGGTAATTTATTTAGCTCGTTCCAGATAAGTTCCTGTTCGTGTATCTACTTTAATTTCTTCGCCTTCATTAATAAAAAGAGGAACGTTTACTACCGCTCCTGATTCCAATGTTGCAGGTTTACTTCCACCTTGTGCAGTATCACCTTTCACACCCGGATCAGTTTGACTTACCGTCAATACTAACTGATCTGGTGGCTCGGCAAATAAAACTTGTTCATCATCTGCATTAAAAAGAACATTGCAAACCTGTCCTTCAATTAAAAAATCTTTTCGTTCTACTTGGCTGGCATTAACGGGAATCTGCTCATAGGTATCATTATTCATAAAATAATAGAGAGGCCCATCTTCATATAAAAATTGATAATCTCTGTTTTCAACTCTAACAGCTTCCGTACTTTCACCTGATCGCCAGGTTTTATCTATGTTTTTACCATTTACAATGCCTTTGAGCTTTGTTCGCACAAAGGCTGGTCCTTTACCAGGCTTGACATGTTGAAATTCAGTAATCGAATATAATTCGCCATCCATATTCAGAACTAAACCATTTCTGAAGTCGGAAGTAGAAATTTTAGCCATTAAAAATATCTCCGTTTTTTAATTTCCCAAAAATACAGCTAGAGAAATCCGATAACAAGTTAATTAAAGAAAATTGGATATGATGTTGTATAAAATTGCTACAGGAGCGATTACATAGATAAATACTGGCCAAACTTTAGCAAATAATGTTTGACGAATACCTGCAAATCCAAATTCCATTTCTGTAATTGCTGAATCTGTTTTCCAGACAAATGCCACAAAAATAGAGGTTAGCAACCCACCTATAGGAAGACCTAAATTATTGAAAATGTAATCAAAATATCCAATTAAGACAGGATAGAAAGCTACAACAATAGAAACCGACAATACACCGAGACCAACTCCCCATGCGGCCTTTTTTCTTGGGACTTCGTATTCATCAATCACAAAAGATACCGGTACTTCTAGTAATGAAATAGTGGATGTAAGTGCTGCAATACTTAATAACAAGAAAAATACTACACCAAGTAACAACCCAATTGCCCCACCAATAGAATGAAATAAGGCAGGAAGTATTTGAAATACAAGATCAGTACTTGATGCTAATTCATCACCAACAAAAATATCAATACCGGCATTTTTTGCCACATACATTGCAGGAATGATTAAAAGACCGGCAAGGAAAGCAATTCCAACATCAGCTAAAGTAACAAAAGCAGCAGCTTGAGGTATGTTCTCTTTTTTATTGAGATAAGAACCATAAGTGATTAATGCACCCATTCCTAAAGAAAGTGAGAAGAAAGCTTGGCCCATTGCGGAGAAAATCAAATTAGCATTGATTTTTGAAAAGTCAGGAAGCAAATATTCCCGAACACCTTCAGATGCTCCGGGTTGCGTTAATACATAACCGATCATGATTACTATGATACCAATCAATAAAGGCATCATAAATTTGGTGGCTCTTTCTATTCCATCACTAATTCCACCGGTAATAATTTTGATGGTACCAAGCATAAATACAGAGGCAATAATGGCATTCTTAGGACCATTTCCTGTGTCGGTAAGCCAATTAGCAGCGTCAACCCAACCGAAATAATAGAAGATTTCTTCGAAGGCGAACCCAAAAGCCCATCCGGCGATAACCGTATAGAAAGAGAGAATCATTACACCACAAATAACACCCCATAAACCAACAAACGGAAAGAATTTATTTGAAGATAAGGCTTTAAATGCTCCAACAGGGTTTTTTCCTGATTTTCTACCGATAGCAAGTTCGGCTACCATTACAGGAAATCCAATCAAAAATGTACTAATCAAGTAAACAACGATATACGCTGCGCCACCTTCAGTAGCTACTTTAGTGGGAAAGGCCCAAATATTACCAAGACCTACTGCTGAGCCTGCTGCAGCTAATATAAAACCAAGCTTTGAATTCCATGCACCACGTTCGGTTGTTGATGTACCTGCCAAAAGATGTCCTCCTTAAGGATTGATTGAAAACTAAACTATTTCTTGATCACATTATTCGCAACCTTCTTAGTATAAGACCAGAAGATGGTGGTAGAGTATAAGAATTTTCAATAGTTATTTTCGGTTTATTTATTGTTGTAGAATTTTTATCAACGATCAAATCCCATTTGCCAGCAGGAATATGTATTTCATGAGCCGTTTTAGGGTTTCCGTTTAAAGAAATGAAGTACTCATAAGGGTCAAGTTCTAAACTAGTTTGTATGGAAAAAGTAATGTGCAAAGGATCTTTATACACTTTAAAATTTATATCAAGCGGTTCTGCCTTACGAAGACCGGGAGCATTGAGTCTTATTTCAATTAAATCCTGATAATAATAAAATAGATTCTTGTTGATCTCAATTTCATTGAAATTCAACCAGTTAGTTTCATTGTCTTTATTGTAGCTATCATGATCGAGCATGCCTGTTTTAGGATCTTTGTTAGAGGAATCAAAAATCAGTTTTGAACGACCCCATTCCTGACCTGAATGAACCATAGTTACTCCCTGGCTTACAAAAAGAGTAAGAGCAGCCAGCTTTGCGATGTTTAATTCTTGATCTGAGAGACTGGTAAGTGCACGCCTATTTTTGAAACGCCGCTCATTTTTTCGATGATCCAAAGAAATGCGAATAAAATCTCCTAAAGTGTATCCATCATGGCTTTCGATGTAATTCAAGGAATGAGCAGAAGTGTTGAACAGACCTTTTTCACCACTCTTAAGTGTACCTCTAATGAAATTTTCCATAGCAAAGCGGGAAGTTTCATAATTCCACCCTCCGAAAATAAACCCCTTATCAGAAATGGGATGCGAGCCTTTTATAGCATTTCTGATCTCATCATTCCAGGAAATCCATTCATGATCTGAAAATTCTTTTGGTCTATACTCTCCACCCCAAGGTTCAGCTATCAAAATCACATTAGGATTTATTTTTTTAGCTTCATCTCTGATAAGATCTATTGTTTCCCAATCTATAATACCGGCAAGATCAAATCTGAAACCATCAATGTGATATTCTCTGATCCAATGTAGAACAGATTCCACGATCAACTTTCTGGAATGCTCAGCTGAAGTGTCGATATCATTTCCAGTCCAACTGTTATTAATGAAATTTCCTTTATCATCTAACTTGAAATAATGCTCTTTAGCAAGAATTTTTAATGGATTTTGGTCATAATGTGAGGCATGATTGTAAACCACATCCATGATCACAGCAATATTATTTTTATGAAGAGCTTTGACTAAATTTTTAAGCTCGTTGATTGCCGTTTCTTGTTCACCAACAACATGGTCTTTATTCAAATCAGCGCCAGATGAATAAATGGTCTCAGGTGCATGAAAAAAAGAAGTCATATATCCCCAATAGTTTCGGGCATAGGGATTCCAGGTATTTTTAACACCCTCAGTAGTTTCTTCATTAAAAGGAGGCTCGAAGTAAGCGAATTTCTGAAGAGGTAAAAACTCTACGGCGTTAATATTCATTCTTTTTAGATGTGAAACGCCACCAACTTCAGCTTCTCTGAAATCATTATAAATTCCCTGCATAAAAGTTCTGGCAGATGAATGAGCCACCATATCTTTAATATGCGTCTCATAAATGATAAGGTCACGCGGATCTTCAATTTCAATAAATGAATCATCCTCCCAATTAAAATCAGGAGTATTAATAATCTTTGTTTTAGGATACTGTAGGTGATGATTTTTACTAGTTACAAAAGTACTCCATGGGTCTGCAGCAAATTCAATATTCCCATTTTTTTGAACCTTATAGACATACCATTTTCCATGAAGGTTATCTTCAGTAAATAAATTCCAGATTCCTTCTTTATCTTTTTTGCAGGAATAAACTTGCCCGTTTTCGTCTTCGAAATGATGAAAAATAATTATTTCTATAGATTCAGCGAGAGGTGAATATACACGGAACACAGTTCCTTCATCAAGAATGGTATAACCCATTTTGAAGGTAGTAAAATCAGTAATTTTTGTGGGAGCTTTCAGTTCCAAGATCAAGTTATCGTACTTCCGGGTTCTGCAGGAGTGTCCACAAAGCTCAAATTGCCTTCTGTATCTTCAGCCATTAAGATCATTCCGGCACTTTCAACACCCATAAGCTTTTTAGGTGCCAGATTAGCAACAACGCTAACTTTTTGGCCTATTATTTTATCCATATCAACGTGTTTGGCTATTCCTGAAACGATGGTTCGGGTTTCAATACCGATATCGACTTTTAGCTTAAGAAGTTTGTCAGATTTTTCAATTTTTTCTGCTTCCAGAATTTCTCCGGCTCTTATATCGAGCTTCATGAAATCTTCAAAGCCTATATTTTTTTTCAATGGTGTAAATTTTGAGGTTGGATCATTAGCTGCTGCTCGTTCTTTTAATCGTTTGATTTGAGCGTCAATTTCTTCGTCTTCCACTTTAGTGAATAGGACTTCACCTGGATTTATTTCAGAACCGGATTCTAACATTGATTCCGAAATTTTATCCCAAGCTAAATCACCTGAGTAACTAAGTTGTTCTCTTAAAACTTTCATAGAATCAGGAAGAATTGGCTCCATCAATACAGATAAAGCTGCGCATATTTGCAAACTAACATGCAACGAGTTTGCACATGCTTGAGGATCGTTATTTCTTGTTTTCCAAGGTTCTGTTTCAGTAAAATATTTATTACCGGCTCGAGCTAAGTTCATCATCTCAGAAATAGCTTCTTTAAACCTGAATACCTCAAGTGCATTAGTAACCTTTTGTTTTTGAGTTTCTATCATTTTAAGTGCATCCAAATCAATCTGTTTAGCATCGATAAGTTCAGGTACTTTCGAATCAGCAAATTTCTGTGTGAAGGAAAGCGCTCTGAAAACAAAATTTCCTAAAACAGCTGCAAGTTCATTGTTAACTCTGGCTTGAAAATCTTTCCACGAAAAATCAGAATCTTTACTTTCCGGAAGAGTAGTACCAAGAGCGTATCTGAGTAAGTCAGGGGAGAAATCTTCTAAATATTCATGTAACCAAACCGCCCATCCACGAGAAGTAGAAAGCTTTTTTCCTTCCAGATTTAAAAATTCATTAGCCGGAACATTCTTTGGCATCACATAACCGCCATGTTCCATCAGTATAGTTGGGAACATAATACAATGAAAAACAATGTTGTCTTTGCCTATAAAGTGATATAACTCAGTTTCTTCATCTTGCCAGTATTTTTTCCAAGCTTCAGAATCGCCTTTTTCTTTCGCCCATTCTTTGGTCGCAGAGATATAGCCAATAGGTGCATCAAACCAAACGTACAGAACTTTGCCTTCAGCTCCCTCAAGTGGAACAGGAACGCCCCAGCTTAAATCTCTGGTAGCTGCTCTGTCGGCAAGACCATCATTCAGCCAGCTTTTAACTTGGCCCATTACATTGGGTTTCCAGTTTTCTCTGGTGTTAAGCCATTTTTCTAATTTTTTCTGGGTATCACCAAGTGGCATATACCAATGTTCGGTTTCTTTTAATTCAGGTTTTTCTCCTGAAAGCGCAGAGACAGGATCAATCAACTCGGTAGGAGAGAGCGATGTTCCGCAATTTTCACATTGATCACCGTAAGCTTCTGTGTGGCTACAATTTGGACATGTTCCTTTAACGTACCTATCAGGTAAAAACATATCCGATTTTGGATCATACAACTGCTTTTCAGTTTTCTTTTTGAAGTATCCTTTATCATTAAGAGTGGTGAAGAATTCCTGTGCGGTTTCTCGATGTACTTTAGAGCTCGTTCTCCCGTAATAATCAAAGGAGATTCCGAATTCCTCGAACACCTTCTTATTCATTTCATGGAATCGATCAACAATGTCCTGTGGCTTTACACCTTCTTTTTCGGCAGCAATTGTAATAGGTACACCATGCTCATCAGATCCGCAAATAAAAATAATATCAGTGCCTGTTAATCGCTTATAGCGTGTATAGAAATCAGGAGTAAGATAAGCTCCGGCTAAATGACCTAAATGAATAGGACCATTTGCGTAGGGAAGAGCTGCAGTAACAAGAATTCGTTTTTTTTCTGACATTAAGTACTGTAAAGATGATTTTTATTTTGTCGAAGATAAGGAAAGTCATAGCGGTATTCATGCAAAAGATGAGGATATATACATATAACATAAATCATTTAATAACAATTATTAAAAGACTTGGTTGCAAATTAATTTCTAAAATTTTGAACAAAAAGTACGCCTGTCTTTCAGGCTGGCAGGTTTAAGTCAGTATGGTATGGCTGGAAATTTTTATTCTACTTTTCCATCATTTCGCTGAAAGCGGGTTGATGGAGTGTAAGCATTGTCATTGCGGACGATGAAAGAATGTACGGTTATGCCTTTTGAGAAGAATCATTGTTTAAATCTATTCACAATCTTGATGAACGATCCGTAATCTCCCTTTAAAAGCTCCTAATCTTATTTCAGGAGATCCCGGATCAAGTGTGTCCGGGACGACGAGCTTTGTTTCCATCAGCCGTTTTCTTCGGACATGGTTAATGAATCTGATCAGAATTCATTATCTCTAAACTCAGGAGCTTTTCGCACTTTTGTAAGTTGCTCAAAAGAATAAGCTAATTCAATCATTTCAGGTTCCATCCAGGCACCACCAAAGAACGTTATTCCAACCGGAAGTCCATCCACAAAGCCCATCGGAAGAGTTATAGCGGCATATCCGGCACGAGCAGCAGGAGAGCTGGATGATGTACCGAAGTTATCTCCATTTGTATGATCAATTTTCCATGCAGGGCCGCCGGTGATCCCAATGAATGCATCAAGGTCATTTTCTTCCATCACTTTATCGATTCCATTCTCACGAGAAGCTTTAAGCATATTCGCTCTAGCTTCAACATATTCTTTAGAACTTAGATCGCCTTTTTTCTGAGCTTGAAGAAGAATATCATGATCAAATTTCATTTCTACTGAATCAGCAAAGGTCTTTTCAATGACCTCATCCAGATCTTTTACGGTAGCATTCTCTCCCAGCGATTCTAAATATTTATTTAAACCATCTTTGAATTCATAAAGAAGAACATTGTAAGAATCTCTTCCGGCACTTCGTTCCCCAATTTGGTCTATTTCCACAATAGTTACGCCTTGTTCTTTCAAAAACCTTACCGTTTCATGCATCAGCGTGTCAGTTTTGAAATCGCTGCCTAGCGAAGGAGTATATAATCCAATTCTTTTTCCTTCTAAAGCTCCGGTTTTTAAGAACTGCGTATAGTCGGTATGATAGTTTCCTTCACTGGCATTTGTGTAAGAATCACGATCATCTACGCCAACCATCGTACCTAACATGATAGCGGCATCAGTAACGGTTCTAGCCATTGGTCCTGGAGTATCTTGTGTTTCAGAAATGGGTATAATTCCGGACCGGCTTAGCAATCCAACCGTAGGTTTAATTCCTACAATTCCATTTGCTGATGAAGGACAAGTAATAGATCCATTTGTTTCTGTACCAATGGCTAACATAGTAAAATTTGCAGATACTGATGCTCCGGAACCTGCACTGGAACCACATGGATTTCGTGTGATATCAAACGGATTTTTAGTTTGTCCACCAAGCCCACTCCAACCACTCGAGGAATTATTACTATGAAAATTTGCCCATTCACTTAGATTCGCTTTTCCTAAAATGATCGCTCCGCTTTCTCTGAGTTTTTGAGCAATATAACTATCCTGAACGGGCATGGATCCTTCCATTACTCGAGATCCTGCGGTGTTCGCCATCTTATCTTGTGTATCGATATTATCTTTTAGCAGAACAGGAATTCCATGTAATGCTCCACGAATATTTCCTTCCGCCATTTCTTTATCTAATTGTTCAGCAATGGCTATTGCATCTGGATTAATAGTAATCACAGAATTTATTTCAGGATCGTTTTGATCATATTGTTCAATGCGCTCTAAATATGCTTCTACTACATCTTTAGCGGTATAAGTACCGTTCTTATAGTTTTCATTAAGTTCTTCAATAGTTGCTTCTTCAAGCTCAAGCTGTTCGAATTTAGATTGAGAGGGCTGGCATGCAATAAATATTGCCAGTACAATTAACAGAGCTGATTTGGTGATTCTCATGATCGGGTAGTTAGTTTTAAATAATTAGGTATTGCAATATAAAGCAGTGGATGAGAAAAGGAAGTAAAATGTTATTAGGAGGAGTGAGGAGTGAGGAGTGAGGAGTGGAAAGAAGTACGTCATCCTCCGGCGGATGCCGAGGATCTGGATTGTGAATAAGGCTTCTTGGTTTTAATCTAAATCCTGATTCCTCCGTGGGAGTGCCTTTGGCGCTGCATTCGCGTGGAGATGACTTTAAATTTTATTTCCCGTCCGACATAAAAACGATGGGTTTATTGCTGTTAGCAAATATCCTTCAATTGAGAGAAGTATTATTCATCCAAGCGAGAGGTTTGAACTAGGTTTGTGAGGCTTGAACTGGTTTGGGTGGAGTGAGGAGTGGAAAGAGTACGTCATCCTCCGGCGCATGCCGAGGATCCAGATTGTGAATAAGGCTTCTTAGCTTGGGGCGTTTACGTCCGGCGAGAAAGCCACCAAGATATGTTTTAGCCAAAAGGAGATCGTTAACCGTCCAAGCGAGACGCTTGAACTAGGTTTGTGACGCTTGAACTAGGTTTGGTCCAAGCGAGACGCTTGAACTAGGTTTGTGATCCAGATTGTGAATAAGGCTTCTTAGCTTGGGGCGTTTACGTCCGGCGAGAAAGCCACCAAGATATGTTTTAGCCAAAAGGAGATCGTTAACCGTCCAAGCGAGACGCTTGAACTAGGTTTGGATCCCGGATCAAGTGTGTCCGGGATGACGAGCTCTGTTTCCGTTAACCATCCAAGCGAGAGGTTTGAACTAGGTTTGGGTTATGAATTCTTCATTCCTAATTCCTAATTCCCTAATACAACTCATATTCCAATAACCTACACTCAATGGTAGAATTATAGAGTTCAATTCTTTGATTGGTCCTTAAACCTACTTTTTTAGCAAGATCGAAGTTTCCGGTGAATACATAGCCCCATTTACCGCTGCAATCTTGTTTGAAGAAATCGCCGATTGCTGTGTATAAACTTTCCAGTTCTTGATCATGCCCAATACGTTCTCCGTAAGGTGGATTCATAACGACCACTCCATCTCCGTAAGGAATTTCGGTTTCCCGAAAATCACAGACTTTAAATTCAATTAAATGATCAACACCGGCTGTCGTAGCATTCTTTTTTGCTGCTTGAATAGCTCTAAGATCATGGTCGGTGGCTAGAATTCGTCCTTCAAAATCTTTCTTTCCCTGATATTTCAAATCAGTGCGTAAACTGTTCCATTCGCCTACATCAAAGCCAAGTATATGTTTGATACCGTAGTTGGGGCGAAGAAGTCCTGCGGGCTTATTCAGCGCTTTTAAAGCAGCTTCAATAGCGATAGTACCACTTCCGCACATTGGATTGATAAAATGCTGTCCCGGTTCCCATTTACTGGCTTGGACAATAGTTGCTGCCAAAGTTTCTTGCATAGGAGCGGTATGACTTTGAACTCTATAACCTCGTCTGGAAATAGATTCTCCGGAAGTATCCAGATAGATCATTGCTTCTTCATTTTTCCAGAATAGAAATACTACGGTTTGTCCAAGATCGGCTCCTGAATCCGGACGGACGCCGGTTTCTTGTCTGATGCGATCAACAATAGCATCTTTAACTTTGAGCTGAGCAAATTGGGTGTTATCGATTGTTTTATTACTGATGAAAGAAGTAACGCTTACATATCCGCTTCTGTCTATATATTCCTCCCATGGAATGGTTACCAATTTCTCATGCAATTGATCAGCATTAAAAGCTTCGAACTTTTTTAGCAGGAAATGAACTCGATGCGCAGTACTCAGGCAGAGATTCAATTTCATGCAATCATTTAGCGTTCCTGTTATTTCTAATCCTGCATGACGTTCGTTATCAACTTTGAATCCAAGATCTTCCACTTCTTTGCGAAGATAGGGAGTCATCAGCTTTGGGCAAGTAATAGAAATTGTGGATTTTTGAGTAAAATCAGCCATAGGAAATATTAGATATAAAAAAGGCTATGAGAATGTCTCACAGCCTTTTTTGAGAGTGAAATTATGCGATCTCTACAACTTCAATTTCGAAGGTAAGATCTTGTCCGGCAAGTGGATGGTTCGCATCTAGCGTAACTTTCTCTTCATCTACCGCTGTAATTTGAACTGGAATTGCTTGTCCGTCTGGTTGGTTCAATTGCAATTGAACACCAACTTTAGGTTCAAGGTCTTCTGGAAGTTGAGCTTTTTCTACTTCCACAACCATTTGCGGATTTGGTTCTCCGTACGCTTCAGCAGCAGGAATTTCAGCAGTTGTTTTCTCACCAACAGCTAAACCTTCAATTGCTTTTTCAAAACCAGGGATCAATTGTCCTTGCCCCATTGTGAATTCTAGTGGATCTTTTTGGATGGATGAATCAAATACAGATCCGTCTTTAAGTTGACCTGTATAATGAACTTTTACGGTGCTACCGTCTTTTATTGTTGACAAAATATTTTCTTTACTTTTGGAATTATAATAATTAATAAGAGCTTTAAGATAAGGAAACGAACACATAGTATTTGAAACCTTAAATTGTAGCTCATGTCACTGAACACACCAGATATCAATGAAGTTTTAGAAAAATCCAAAACTATAGCAATCATTGGTTGTTCGGCTAATGAGTATAGAACAAGCAATTATATTGCCAAGTTTCTAAAGGAGAAAGGTTATACCATTATTCCTGTCAATCCTGCAGAAAAAGAAATACTAGGAGAGAAATGCTACCCGAAGTTGAACGATATCCCTTCAGAGATTGATATAGATGTGGTTGACGTATTCAGAGCTAGTGAACATACGGCAGGAATTGTGGAAGAGGTTTTGGAATGGAATAAGAAAACCGAGCAAAATCCGATAATTTGGACTCAACTTGATGTGTCATCTCCTGATGCTGAAAAGATAGCTGAAAAAAATCAAATCCCTTATGTAAAGAACAAATGTATTATGGTGGAACGGGAAAGAATGGAGAATTAAGGATTCAAAATTAAGAATTGAGTGTGGTTTACAACTAATTCTTAATTTTGAATTCTACATTCTTAATTCCCTATTTCATATTCGTAAACTGCAACGGAACACCCATATCTTTGCCTTTAAGATGCTGGATCACAGCTTGTAAATCATCGATCTTTTTACCATTTACCCGAACTTGATCATCCTGAATTTGAGGTTGTACTTTCATTTTGAGGTCTTTGATTTCCTTAACAATCTTCTTTGCTGTTTCTCTGTCAATGCCTTCTTTTAGCGTAACGTCCATTTTTAGGTGACCTTGGGAAGTTCCTTCTTCATCTCCAAAGTCCAAAACTTTCGAATCTACTCCACGCTTGATGAAGTTTTTGATCAACATCTCCTGAACGGCTTTCATTTTCATGCTTTCAGCTGCAACAAGATGAATTCTGTTTTCTTTACTGTGAAAAGTCACTTCGGTATGAAGGCCTCTGAAATCATAGCGAGTTGCAATTTCCTTGAGCGTATTATTAACTGCGTTGTCAACTTCCTGAGCGTTTACTTCGTTTACAATATCGAATGATGCCATTTCTTTCCGTTTGTTTGTTTTAAATTAATTTAGTCATTTTTTATCAGCTATCAGCTATCAGCTATCAGCTATCAGCTTCCTTTTCCAATCTTTCTATCATTTTCTTTGCTAGAATTTGTTCCACTTTTTTTTCATCTTCCGGAGCAACAACACTTCGGTGAATTCTAATTGTTTGTTCGTACTCAAATTCCAGTTCTATAACTTGTTCTTGATGCCAGTTATAAGAAATCAGGTTTTTCCAAGGAATTTCTCTATCTAATATAACGAACCCTTTTTTTCTGAACTCCGGTGTGATTCTTAGTGTAATAGCGTACAAACCAATACTCATAAGCGACAACCCTGCAGCCATACTTATTGGAGTGATAGGTTGTTGATCGAAAATCGAAGTTCGGGCAATTCCAAGAATCATTAATGTAAGTGCTATCAAGTTGGGGAGTAGATCTGAAATAAAAGCAGTATTTACGTACTCGATATCTCCAAGATTTTTTTTCATTTTATACTGATCAAAAGCAGCCCCGATAAAAAAACCGGAAATGGATGCGTAAGTATTAGCCATAAAACCGGCAGCAAGAAGTTCAGGAAAGTATCCAAGATCATTCAGGTATCTGAGAATCAGAAAAATGAATAATGCGAAAGTCCCGGCAAGTAAAAACTTTCTTCCTGTAATTTGTTCCAGTTTTATAAATCGCTTAGTACCAAACCAAGTACTTATAGAAAGTACCAAAACAGCTGCGATAATAGTCCAGATCATTTCTTAGTTTTAAGCATGGAAAATTTAGTTAACCCAACGGGTATAGAAGTTAGTAACAATGAACAAGTTCTCGAAATAGAATGGTCGGATGGAGTTAAGTCAGTATATCCTCTTTTTGGGCTTAGAAAAAACTGTCCTTGCGTTATGTGCAGAGGTGGACATGCGCACATGAATGAATTTGAACCCAAGATGTTCTTTGTTGAAAATCCGTCTAAAATTGATATTAAAGATATTCAGCAAATAGGAAATCATGCCATTCAAATAACATGGGCTGATGGGCACAACAGTGGGATGTACCGATGGGAAACGCTTCGGTTTTTAGATCCTGAGAACCATAAGGAATGATGAATATTGATGTGCAATGAATAACCAATATCGAACAGAAGAATGGCCAATGTCTATATAAAAGAATCATTGATGAGATAGATAAGCCTTCCCTGTTCCGTCATCCCTCGGCGAATGCCAGAGATTTATATCTTGAATAAAGATCCTATCCATAGCGCCGAGCCTAAGACTCTACTTGTGTAAGGTTTTCACTGATTACGAACTTTACACAAGAAGGACGCCTGCCGGCTAAGGCAGGTTTACGTCCGGCGAGAAAGCCATCAAGATAGGTTTTATCAAAAGGATATCGCTAACCGTCCAAGCGAGACGCTTGAACTAGGTTTGGGGTTTGCGATGATTAAGTTCGGCGAGGAATCTGGATCGTGAATAAAGCGCACTAGTGCCGTGTCATTGCTGAAATGTCGTCAGATAGGGGGCTGA
>TARA_R110002110_G_scaffold200927_2_pt1 | contig 18905 bp, 22 predicted proteins | sample TARA_R110002110 | Tara Oceans TARA_R110002110 (sample SAMEA4397330) | marine metagenome | biome: Polar Biome; feature: [SRF] surface water layer (ENVO:00010504); material: water (ENVO:00002006), including particulate matter (ENVO:01000060) such as... | depth 5 m
ATGTGACGCTCTCCGAAAGTGTGACCGCTTGCGCTGCTGGTGCTGCCATATCAAACCCCTGCGAATTGAAAGTGCATATCATCGCCCCAACCGGGACGCCTGTTTGTAGGGTGACGCCAGCGCCCGCCCCAGATAACTCCCGAATCTTCATAGACTTTTACGAATGATCGACGACCGTCTGTCTCGCACTCGGCCATATTCTTGCGAAGGTCGGATAGCTCGTTGCCGACCTTGCCGCCCCATGGATTGCGGCGCGGGTCGACATCGAACGCACACCCGAGCGCGTGCATCGAGAGCCGATCCGTACCGCCGATCACCCTTGGGACGTAGGTCTGCACGCTTTTCGGGGTGTATCCGCTTTCAGTGCATGCGGCCTCGAAGAGCTCGACCATGTGATCGCCCACAAGACGATGCATCCGCACCCGCTTGCCGGTGTGCAGTCGGAAGGATCGAATGTTGGCGTGCTCCCAGGCGTCATCAATGTCAACGGCTCGACCCTTGCCGGTCTTTGTCCATGACGGATCACCGTAGTACTTCAAGGCGGCTTTGCGGTTGCGCGGTATCTTGAGCGCTGGCGTCGCTGTGGCAGCCTCTAACGCGCTCAACGTGCCCTTGCCGGGTTTGCCATCGTCGGAGACGCCTAGCTCGCGCTGGGCGAACGGTACGAGCCGCGCCAGGTCGTCGACCGTCAAGCGGCCATCTTCGAGCCGCGCCTTGATCCATTCGATTGCGTTCATCTCGCCCCTTATAGGTCCGGGTCTGGCTTGAAAGATCGAGTTTTGCCGCGCAGGTAGCCGAGCGACTCGCGGACCTTGCTGATCTCGTTGCGTAGCTCTGAGGCCGCCTGGTCAAGCTTGACGTGCACCTCGGTGACCTTGGTTCCGGTGATCTCGCGCTGCTCAAGCAAGCCCTCTTTGATGCTCAGGCCGAGAGCGTCGACGGCGTCGTCGATCTTCTCGGTGCGGACCTCGATCTTGTCGAGTCGATCGGAGATGGCCCGAAGTCGGGGCTGAACGTATCGCGTCACGACGCCGAGCACAAAGCCCATTGTCGCAGTCCCGCCGCCGCCAAGGATCGCCAGGTCGCCCGTGTCCATCGTCATGTAGTGGCCTTTGTTTCGAGCACCACGACCCGCTCGCGAACGTGCTGGATCTTGTTTTCTACATCGGCGGCGACCCCATCGATCCGCTTGTGCAGCTTGCCCCGGCTATCGCTGGCGATCTTGGCCGACCTCTCAACCTCGACCAGGCGATGACAAACCATGTCGAGCCGCCCGACGATCCGCTGCGTGTCAGACGCACCGCGCCAAAGCAGAGCGACACAAGACGCGCCGCCGCCGATGGCCATGATCAAAACGTCCAGATGTGTGGCAAGCCATGCGCCCATGGTGGCGATCCTAAAGTAAACCGGCTCAGATCATAAGGTCAAAAGGTCGCCGACCCGATTGCCCGCCCAAATTGTGATCGCGTGGTTGTGGTTGACGGTGATCGCTTCGGTCTGCGGCGCCTTGCTCTCGGTGATCTCAATCTGCCGATCCTGGTTGGCAGCGGGCGAGGCGATGATCGCGCCGTTGGTCGTCGCCCTCGCTGGGTAGGTGGTGGCGTAGTCTGTCGGCCAAGCGATGTAGCTATGGTTCTGAATCCAGAGCCGCACGGCGATGCCGTCGTCGTCTCCGGTCAAACTTACCTGACCGGTTTGAGCGGGTGCGAACGGGTTGGTCGTCGTGCATTGCGTCACGTCGGCGCGTACAAAGGTCACCGCGCCCGAGACCCTGACCAGTGCTTTGCGTGTCGTCGCTGTCGTGTTGGCGACCATCGCACAGCCCACATAAGGCGCGAAGGCGACCTTGATCGGCCAATTGTCTGCCGCTCGCAATAGGTCGATCGTTGCCGGTTGCGTCCAGGCCTGCGGGTAGGTTGGGATCTGCACCATCGGCAGAGATGCGTCTTGCGGCAGCAGGTCGGGCAGGGTCGGCGGTCGTTTGTCCATCAAGCAGCCTCGGGCCAAATGATCAGGCTGTGCAACTCGAAGGCGGCGATCGACTCGCCAGATAACTCAACCGACACGTCGACATATCGCGCCAGGTCGTCGCCGGTTGGCGTGACGCTGGCAGACCCTGAGACGACCGCCCCGTTAGCATCGAGCTCGATCACGGCAGTATCGTCGCCCTTAAGGGTTATCGTGATCCCATCGGTGACCGTCGCCCCGGCTGAAATGCCGATCGCCTTGGCCGTCATGCGAGCCGATGCCATGTATCCAGGCAGGCGCATTCGAGCGATCGGCATGGTGATCGAGTCTGTCGATCCGATCTCAATCATGTGCGTCTCTCCCTCATCGCCATCGGGATCGGTGTTGCAGAAAAGTGAGAACCCGCATTGCTTGCGGTCGTGCCAAACGGCAAGCGTCGACTTGCGGCAGCGGTCGAGCAACTCTTTGTGGATCGGCGCCCCGGTTGCGGTGTCGAATAGGCCATCGTCGTACGCCACAAAGCCCGCAGCGGTTGGCGCTGGCACGCTTGCGGCGGGCGTTGGATAGATGCAGATCGCCTCTGGATACATGGTCGACGGTGCTGCATCGAACACGATCTTGAGGTGCCTGGTCGCCGCCGCGATTGTGTAGGGTCCATCGGCGACGATGCCAGATGCGCCGCTTGAACCTGTGACGGTGCCGATCGAGCTATAGGTCGCGCCGCTGATCGCCGTGTCGCTGCTCTCGTAGTACGTCCGCGTGATCGTTGTCGCTGCGGTCGTGGCGAGCTCGAAGGTGTACGGTAGACCGTCCGCGCTCGGGATGACCGGGATCAGATACGTTGTGCCCGCTGTCCCGGCGCCTGCGTAGTCATCGGCGGGCAGGCCCTGGAGCATCGCGGGCTGGTGGTACAGGTAAACCGCATTGACATTCTCGAGGGCAGTCACCAGCGGCTCGACGTCAAACTCCGGCAGGATGAAGTCCGAAGGCTTGGCGACCGTGATCGATGCTGGCGCGGGTCGGCTCATATCCAAGATCCATCGGTGTCAGTGTGCGCGAACGTGTCTTGATAGTCCGTTGCGGCTGCCGTCTCGGGCAGGGTGCAGTATGTCGTGCCCGTCGTGATCGTGCCAGCGCTCAACGCTGTGTATCCGATGCGGCAGATCCCGGCGATGTCTTCGACCGAATCGACCTCAATAAAGTTTGCGGCAGTCTCGACCGAGCCGGGATCGTACACGATCAGGTTGAACGCGCCGCCGCCAAGGGTGAGCGTCTCGGCTAGGTGAGTGTACCAACCGCGATCGACATCGACCGAGACCCCGGCAGCCTGCGCCGAGATCAGCATTGCAGGCGAGAGCGCTGCCGCTTTGACCGCTGCCGATGCTGCGATCGTCAACGTCGTTGCCATCGAGCGCAGATCGAACGAACGACCGAGAACCACAGCCGGGCCGACGTATCCCTGCGCCCCGGTTTGCCAGTCATAGATCGCCGGGTGCGTAATGTCCACGCTTACCGTATCGCCGACGTGAGCATCCACGTTTGGGCCGACCCTGATCGCGATGGTTTGGATCGTCGGTTGCGTTGCGATGTAGGCCGCGACCAGCGGCAGCGATATGTCGTAAACAAGCGTCCGGTTGTTGTGCGGGATCGACCACGCCTGCTCGACCGTGCCGAAGGTATCGACCGCCGCCTGGTCGGTGTAAATGATCGAATTGTCGCTATCAAGCTCGAGCTTGACCAGGTTGACTGGACGCGCCCGATCGAGCACCTCGACCGGCGACTCAGCCAACGTGAGCAAGTCGGCGTTCGCTATGGACACAACGCCACCAGAGCCGCCAAGGGTAGCGCGAACCATCTGCAACTTGATCGCCCTGTAGCTGTCGGTGACATCGGCCCGCGCCACGATCGCCAAGCCTCCCAATGCGAGCAGACCGGAGAACATGCCGACAAGCGACCGATCGCCCGTCTGCGAGTCGAGCGCGAGATCCTGCAACGTGCCTTGCTCCACCAAACCAAAGCTCGATTGATTGACCCGCGATGTCGCCAACCCATAGCCCTGCGCCCTTGGGTATACGTCATAGGTCGGATCGCGACTGCCTGCCGTGCCGCTTGAGTGCAGGTGTTTGAGAAGCAACGCCTTGATCGAGCCGGTCGCGCTGTACATCACCGTCGCAGTGGAACCAACCACGTCGGGCGCCTGCGCTGCGTTGGCGCTGACCGAGGTCCAGACAGACACGTAGAGCAGCCCGCCAGCGTCCGCGACATGGGCGCAGACCAGGCGCATGGCAGCGTCTCCGCCGATGTCGATCTCGACGGTCGCAGGCGCGACAACCAAAGACGGATCGCCGTCGTCGAGCTCGATGGTCAAGCCTGAGACCTTGCCCGCTAGAGGCGGCGACATCTGCAACGGGCTGTCAAACGAGTCCCAAAACCCTTTGCTCATCGCGTGCGCCATCGGCGCCGCCATTGGCTTGGTAGGGTCGATCACAAAGGACACCGACCAGTCCGATGGTAGATCATCGCCGTGAACGTATACAGCGACCCGATCGCCTGCTGCCAGCGCTGCGGCTTTGACGATGACGGTGCCGCGCCAAAACTTCCAGGTGCCTCCAGGCTGAACGTATACCTCGACAAAGCGAAACTCATCGATATCGTCGGTAGCGGGCGCACCAAGCGCGGACAGCGCAGTGGCAAAGCTCGACTCGATCGCCGCCCTCAACTGTGCGCCGCTGTAGACCTGCGCCGCTGACAGGGCAGAGAAGGGAGAGAACACGATCGAATACGACCAATCCTGCGCCCCGGCTGAGTTAATCAACTCGACCTCGATCTTGATCTTGGACGATGGCTGCACCGGGTAACGCGCCGCAGCGTCAACGATCTTCCCGGTCACCTTGGCTTGAAAGGGTCGATCCAGGCGACGGTCAAGCGACGACGCCTCAAAGCGGAAGCCAGCCGGGATGCGCTGCGGGCCGTCTTCAATGTAGCCGCGCCAGATACAGACGACGTTGTCCGCGTCTCCGTAGGTCGTGCCAGGAACCTGCCCGATCGGGTCGACCGCATAGGCCCATAGCGTGCACTCTCGACCGATCCACCAACGTGGCGATGAGGTGACGATCCCCGATGCGCTGCCCATCTGGTGCGCCGATGCCTTGCCGCCCGCCGTGCCTCGGGTGCAACCGGTGAAAGATGTCGATCCACCCTTGGCGCCGTAGGTGATCCGCTCGATGCCAAGCCAAAACGTGCCGCTTGTCGGCCATGCGCTGTTATCGTCAACGCTGACCGAGCCATCCGCGACCGCTACATTTGCGGTCAACTTGGCTGTGTACGTCGGCGCGAGCAATGAGGTTCGAACCGATGCCGTATCAAGCAACGCAAAGCCGAGTGACAGGCCAACCCCGACACCCTGCGATCGGTCGATGTCGCTGCCAACCGGGGCGCTATCGTCGATAACGAGCGATCCGTCTTCGGCGCTGTAGCCTGCGAACGGACCCGATCCCGGCAGCGTCAACCCAAGCTCTCGCTCTGCGAAGACAAGATCGATACCCTCGACCGTCAAACAGTAGACAACGCCCCAACCGTATGCGGTCGCGTCCCATAGCTTCGGCAAGGTCATCGAGGCACCGCCACCACAACGCCGATCCTGGCGAAGCGTTCGCCGCTGCCGTATGTCTCAAGCTCTGGCGTCTCAACGATAAACCCGTCGATGTAGCCGTCTGGATTGCTGGCGCTGTATGCGTTGGCGTCTGCGCCCTGAATGCGAACGCGTCCGGTCAACGCATAGCCGCCGCCATCACCGACCGCCTTTGCGATCTGTGGTCCGTATGCCGTTGACGTGATGTAGAGCGATGACCGGAACAAGTCGACGTTGCCGAAACCGAGGGCAACGGCTCGACCGTGCCGGTATTGCGTGAGCTCGACCCGATCACCGGGCGCCAGCGGTTCGCACTCGAAGCCGATCAAGTCGATCCAACCGCTCGCCAGTTTGTCGCTTGAGTAGCCGCGCCCGCCTGTGTACGCCGCATCGGAGAACCCAAGCAGGTCGCCCGCGCTGCCGTAAAAGGTCAACGTGAAGGTCGACGCCCCCGCGTTGTCTGCGATGGTCACCACGCCCGCCGCCGAGATGCTGATCGAATAGGTGAGCGACAGACCGACCGCCGCGTTGGCATTGGTCTGGAGCGTTGCCAAGGCATCGGTTAACCTGCCGCTTGCATTGATGCGGACCTTGACGACGCCGCCGCCCTCGTTGAGTCCGATCGTTTGATATGTGTCGAGCGTCGTATCCGCACCCGTAGCCGCGCCCGCTCCATAGACGTATGCCTCGATATGGCTCATAGCGCATCGCCTGCCGCTTGCACGGTCAACCGGAAGATCTTCGGTGCGATGGCCTCGACGGTAAAGGCACCCGCAGCGACCTCGATCCAGCGCGAGTCGTGGCCTTGATACACGGTCAACCGTCGCGGGTTGCTTGCGTCCGCTGCGATGTCGGTGAGTCTGGCGGCGTCGTCAACGTCTCCGAGCGCTTGCACGACCGGCGCAGACCCTGCGAGACCGGGCACAAACGGGCGGATCGATTGCGCCGCGCTGGCGTCGCCCTGGTCGCCTGAAAATTGCAATGCCTGCGTGACAGCCCAGAAAGCATCATTGACGGCGCGAAACGGGGCAGACGTGCCCGCAGCGCCATCGCTGCCGACGATGCTTGCAGCGGTCACCGTGCTTTGATTCATCAAGGCGCCCCATGTCCCGCTTGGTGTCCATGTCGTCGCCGGCCCGCTGACCGTGATCGTGATGGCCGCGCCACCGTTGGCGCCCTTGGCCCATGACCAGAAAAACGCCGCCGACCAGGATCGATCGTCATGCTCGGCCCATGCGATGAAGTCGATCACAAGATGGTACGCGCTCGGCTGGCCTGTGTGCGTGTATGCCTCAACGTCGCCGCCGACATCGAGCGTCATCACGGCAGAGGTCCAGCCCGCAGAGGTCTCAAGCGACAACATCAAACGCCGCCCGCCGTTGCCAGTCCGGTCGTCTGCAATGAGCGCAGCGATCCAGCGACCGCCCTGCCAACCTGCTGCTTGGTGCCGAAGACAAAGCCCGCGCCAAAGTTGACGTTGATCGCGCCGGTTGACGGTGCGGTGTCTGCCGCCGCCGTCGACATCGCAGATCCGCCGCCGGTAGTCGCGCCGGTTGATGCCATGCCACCGCCGCCGCCAGCGCTGCCGGTCTTGATAGCTCCACCAGCGACCCCGGCATACAGAACGGCGGCAGCGGCAGCGGCAGCAGATCCGGCGGGATTGGTGCCGAACATCATAAAGGCCTGAGCCGCCGACATCAGCGCAAGAACCGCTGCCTTTTTGCGCTCCGCAGATTCAACCGCCTTGGCCCGCTCTGCCTCATTCTTGGCAGCAGCGACCGAGCGTTGACCGTCTGCGCTGATGATCCCGAGGATCGCGGTCGAGCCGATCGCTAGAGCGTCTTGCATCTTCGTCTCTGACTTGCCCAGCGCAGTGGCAGCGGCAGCACCGAGCGCAGGCAACGCGACAAGCAGATCACCGACCGTTGACTGCGTGCCGCCGATCGCGCCCTGTAGCGCTTGGGCTTGAGCAATCGCAGACTTGAACGATGCGGCCCGCTTGTCTGCCGCCTCTTTGGCCTTCTTGTCTGCCTTGTCTGCTGCCTTTGCTGCCTCGTCGTTGACGACCGTCTGCGCCTTGAGGCGCTTCGTATTGGCGGCGATCTCGATCGCAAAGATGGCAGCGGCTCGACCCTCTGCGGTGTTCTTGGCCTTCTTTGCCGCCTTGATCTGCGCCTTCTCTTCGGCGTTGATCAACTCGATCCGCGAGTCGAATAGCACCGCCTCGGATGCGCCTGCGGTCTTGTTGAGTTTGATCCGCTCGCGCATGACCGCAAGCTCCGCTTTGCCCGCTGCGGCGACGGCTTGGCGCCAACGTGCTGCCGCCGCCTTGCGCTTGGCCTGCCGTGCTGTCGCCGCCTTGTCGGCCTTGTCCTGTGCCCGCTGACGCTTGGCGCGTGCAAGCTCGATTGACATGGCCGTTTTGTCTGCGTCGATCGTGATCCCGTCTGTCGTCTTCTTGATCCGCTTGCCCGCATTGTCCCACTCATCCGGCAACGTCTTGATGTCGTTGACCATATCGTCCATCAATTTGTCGCTTTCCGCTGCAAACGTCTTGAGGATCTGCCCGATCCCCGCGAAGTTGCCTTGAGCAGCGGACGCGATGACGGCCAGCGACACCGAGACCTGGGAAGACAGTGCGTGAAACATGACCCGCGCAGGTATAAGGGCGATCTTGATCAGCCGAATTGTGACGCGGGCCACCTTGCCGATCTCTTCGACAAAGTCTGCGAGCGTGTCAACGCCGTCCGCAGCTTCGCCGCCGATAGCCTGGGCGATCGAGACCTTCAGTTTAAGATACGCATTGTCGAGCTTTGCCAGCGCTACATCTTGTTTCCCATATATCTCGTTACTCTTGGCCGACTTGGTGTTGAGACTCTCCATGATCAGGTCAAGCGCAATCTGTCGCCTTTCAAGCGGCTTTATCTGTGCTGTAGCTATATTTTGGGACTTGGCATATTCATCCATCGCACCCGCGAGGTCGACAGTAGTGCCAACGAGCGTAAGAGCCTTTACGGTCCCGGCCTGCATCGCCTTCGCAAACGCCTGGAGGGCATCGTCTCCGGTCTTCCCTAGCGTTGTTGCCCGTCCGGTCAACTCTTGCAGTTGGGCGTTGCTAACGTTCGCAGAAAGACCCGCCGCCCGAATGCTCGCCGCCAGTTTGGTGACGTTCTGAGCGCCGACCCCACCGACCTTCTTTGCGATGTCGAGAGCCTGCGCCATGCCCGCGCCACCTTCGACACCAAAGGCAGCATCCGCAGACGCAACGAGCATGTTTGTCTCGATGGTCATGCGCGTTATCTTGACGGCAGCGATCGCAGCAGCGGCACCGACCGCAGCAATGCCGACCGCAGCAGCAGCAGCGCCGCCAGCTACACCGAGCGCACCACCGCCGCCGAGCGTCGATCCAATCTGCCCGAGCCCGCCCACCAGATCGCCAGACATGAGAGACGACATGCCGCCGCGCAAGCCCAAGACCTTTTTCTTGGCCCGCTCTGCTGCGCTGCCTACACCCTTGATCGACTTGCGCGCATTGTTGCCAGCCTTGGTAGTCTGGTCGATGCCCTTATAGGTAACCGTTAGATTGACGTTACTTGCTGCGGTTCCCATCGTCGATCCTGCGTTTGAGGGTCATAACGCCGAAGACCGCCCACGCTGCGAGCCGGTCGGGGTCGATCCTACCGCACACGGCGAGTTGCTGCCACAACGCAACGATGGTGCGCCACCAAGGCGACCGTAGGATGTACATCGGGCAATGCGACCAGGCGCCGCCGGGTAGCTCAACGGTCGGCACGTTGTCGCACGGTCCCGAGTCGCAATTGCAGCGGACCATACGCCGATACATGCGCGGCCTGAGCTCGATCGATGCGAGGTATTCGCAAGCCGTTGCAACCGTCTGCGGATCCCCGTTGATCGTTAGCCGGGATCCGCTGAGGTAAAATTGCCCCAGGTCGCCGCCTGGATGGCAACGCACAGAGGCACCGCAACCTTGGGGTGTAAGCGCTCCTTGGCCGCCTTGGCCTTATCAGCGTCGCCGTCGATAGCAACGAGCGCGAGCTTAACGATCCCGTCGATCGTCTCGGCAGGCGTCGACCCGTCCCAGCGCTGCGACTCGATCCAGGTCAGCGGGCGGACGGTGTAGCACGTCGCACCCTTGCCGATCTTCTTGCACTCCTCGGCGGTCAACATAACGGCCTCGTCATGCTCTGCCTTGGGTGTCACCGCTGGATCTTCGTTGCAATAAACGTCAACCGTATCGCTCGAAGCGACCGCGAACCATGCCATCCAAACTCCTGCGTCTAGCCCTGAGCGATCCGAAAGATCGAGTCGATCGGGCTGTTCGCGCTGGTCTCCGCTGTGTCTGTGCTGTCTGTTGAGTAGCTGGCGGCTTCCAGTTCGATCGAGTACCGCACAAGCTCATCGTTCGCAATCGGTGAGGCGACCACCAGGCCGCTCGGGATGAGGATCGAGAACATGCGCCCGATCCTCGCACCGCACTCGACGCCAAAGGACTTGCGCGTGCCAAGCTCCAAGGCGCTCTGCCACTCGTTGGCGCCCTCGGTGACTCCGATCGTCACGCCTGCCGCATCGTAGATCGGATCGTCTTTCTCTTGAGGTATCGAGAAGCTGGCCTTGATGGTTGGGCGCACAATGGTGACCGACTCGATCCCACTGTCCTCGCTGTGACAGACGATCTCGCGCAGGTCTCCCGCCGCCCATTCGATCGTGACCTCTTCGAGCCCACAGGTTGCGGTGCCGCCGATGGTAACGCGACCGTTTGCCGTGCCGATGATCTGAGGAACGCGATCGTATGCGTCCGGGATCTCGATCCCGCCGTCGACATTGTCCGCGATGAAATCATAGAAGCGGTATGTGTACTCGATCGTCGGAGTCTCGGCAGCGTTCAGGTTGATCGTGAACGACTCACAGATCGCGCCGACCAGGCGATAACAGAACTTTGCGTTGTTGCCGACCCATCGAATTGTCAGCGGCAGCGGTTGATCCGCGCCCTGCCAACTTGTCGCGGTGCCGTAGACGTCATCAGTCGCGCCCGTGACCGTGTTTGTAGCATTTTCAAACAACGTCAACACTTGACCGGCCTTGGTCTTAACAAAGCCGCTCTGGACAGTCGTCGTTGTTGCGCTCGCCGCCGTGCAAACGTACTCGCCGCCCTTGATCTTGTTCGAAGCCGTTGCGTCGTCCACAGTGATCACGCCTGCCGTAGCAGAAGCAACGCCGTCAGCGGTGTACTCGCTGCAAGACATCAACTCACCGCCCTGCCAGAATCCCGCGTTGTTGACGACTCCGGTGGAGTAGCTGCCCATGGCGTTTGCCATCAAGACGAGACCGGGCGGGATGACGTTGGCGGCGACCGGCGTGCCGCCTGGATTCTCAAGGGCTGGATTGTAGCCGTCGACAAAGCCCTCCAGCGGCATGGACAGCGTGATCGATCCGCTGCGCCGCCCGATGATCCGCTCCGATGCGGCGCCAACCTGGCCTTCCATCAAGTCGACCTCGGTCACCTCAGTGTCAAAGGTCACCGAAGGTTGCTCGGCCTTGATGAAGACAAAGTCGCTATCAGCGGTGTTCTCGGTTGCAAAGTTGGTCTGTAGCGCGAAACCGACGCTTGAGTCTGTCCAATAGGTTGCCATCTGCTAGCCTCCGTATTCAAAGATGAGCCGCGCTGTGCGGGTCATCACTAGCTCGCCATCGTCAACCAACGAGGCGACCGCAAGATCGGGTTCTATCCTAGACGCTCCGATCGTGTTTGTCGCGATCCAATCGTACAAACCTTCGATGATTGTCTCCGCGTCATCGACCGCCTTGGACAGGCTCCGACCTTGGGCGTCAACGTAGTACACGTCGATCGTGATCACGGTCTCCCAATCGGCGCAAGTGCGTCCCGCGTTGATCCGTCTGCCGCCCGTGCCCGAGAGCACCACCGACCGAGACCCGCGCAAGGCGACCCGTTGGCCGATGAGGCAACGAAAGCGATCATCCGGTGATGCCGCGTCGCTGACCGCCATCGCCTCGATCTCGGTGATCCAGGCTTCCATAATGGCGCGTGTCGTCGTTGTCGCCATCTATCGAGTCGTCGGGATTGAGTAGAAGTTCTGCGTGTTCTCTAGCGTCTTGCCGTCGTCGTCTGTGTCGTACTCGCGCAGGCCAGCAACGACAACGCGCAACGAGTCATCGAAGGCAAAGCGAAACTCTCGCAGCAAACTGACCAGGTCGCCGGTTGGCGCGATGCCGTTATCGGCCAAGACGTAGCGGATCCCGGCTTGTATGACCTCGCTGAACAGGTTAGACGCGCCGCTATAGAGCCACGGTCGGCGCCCGGTCGAGTCGAGCGCGTGCGATATCTTGGCGTTTACCCGCTCGGCTACGTTTGAACAGAACGAATGCGACCGCTCGTCCTGATAGACAGCGGCGAGAACCTGCGCGACCTCCCGAGGGCTGCAACGCTCCCAGGCCCATCGGACGACCGCCGCGCCCAGTGTTACCTTCTCGACGGTGCCAGCCGCGTCTGTAGCGATGAGCTCGACGTAATAGCCCTCGCCAGCGCTCGACGTCACCGCCGCAAAGCTGATCGACGCTGACAAGGCCACGCAGGCATCGCCCGAGTCGGTCGAGACGGGCAGGTCAGTCGCCAGGTAGAACCGTGGCTGTGCGTGCGCCTCGATGCGCGACAACTCGCGGACGTATTCGACCCCGTCGTTGGTGATCCGTATGCCGTCACCCGTGGCAAAGTTGGTCGAGGCATTCATTGAGATGTAGGTGCCGTGATCGGTGTGTACCGTAGTCGAGCCGGTCGGTAGGGTGACCGTGGCAGACGATCCAAGGCTGCCGCTTCGATTGTAGACCTTGGCGGTCAACGTCGCCGGTAGTAGTCCGGTCTCCGAGTACCAGCGGAAGGCGACCGCTTGATCTGTGCGTAGCTCGATCATGAGACCCCGCGAGGAGCGGCGACCCTGCCGAAGCAAGGCCGCCGCATCCCGGCCTGGTAGGCTCTACACGTTGCTGCCGACAATGCCAGCCGCATACGCTTTGATGTAGAAGGTCGCTTGGAAGCGAACCGTGAAGTTGACGAAAAGGCCTGTGTCATCCTCTCGCGCCATCAACACCGGACTCTCCGACATCCAGATCCCGCAGGGGCTCTTGGTCCGACTGATCAAGAACCAATCGGACGGGTCGGTCGCGAACGGAAAGACCACGACATCCGCAAAGGAGCGGAATACGTTGGAGGCCATATCCGCGCCCGACAGATCCGAGGTGATAAGCTGGACCGCTGCAAGCTCATTTTCTGGGCCCACGACCAAGACCATTTCATCATCACCCCCAGTGATGTTCATGGGGAGACCGCGCTGATTTTTCCAGCCCCTCATAAGCTGTCTCGCGCTGTCGAGCGACGCCGACGACAACGCTGCGGTGAGCAGATTGTCTTGGGTGCCCGTGCCCGCCTCGGTGAGCAAGAAAGCCAGACCCGTGTCCAGAAACTTCTTCCCCGCGCCAACGTCGCCAGCAGCCGCGCCCGCCATGGGTGCCGCCTCGGCAAAGAGCCCCTCCAGGCCATCGAAGTACAGCTTGTTAACGTTCTGCGCTGCCGCATTGGCCAACTGCATGCCGATGTCTTCGGACAGGTTCTTTGACCAATTCAACTGTGCCCAGGGCACGGTGTGCTTGATAGCAAAGGCCTGCTGAGTGACCGAAGAGATACCCGACGTGAGATCGGCAGCGGCCACTGTGGTCGTCCCCGTCCCAACTTCCGTAGCAATTCCGCCAGCATTGGTCGCCATCAACTGAGCCGTGCCGCCTTCGTAATCAAGAACTTTGCAGCATCGCGCGTAGTCTTCCGTAGACGACGCGAGACCCTGGAGAAAAGTAGCCTGTGCAATCTGCTGCACGTTTGAAAGATCGTTAGCCATTGTTAGAACCTGAGACCGTTTTTGCGGTCTTCCTTTTGTTTGTTTGCACGGTCGAGCCGCGCTTGTTCGTAATCCTCTTTGGTCTTGACGTAGACGATCGCGCCTTGATGATAACCGGCGACGGCGTGCAAGCCCTCAAGCTTTACCCACCCTTTCGCAGTCCACAGCGCATCGTGTCTAGCAATCTGACCAGCGGACAAGGTTGGATCGATAACCGCACCGACCCAACCATCGGGCAATCCGTAGATTGTCCCTGGTGGATCACGTCCCTCAACTTGATGACGCTTGCGCCGCTGGCGGGCTTCCTCGATAGCCTCAGCGGTTGGCAACTTCATCGCGCCAGGTGGCGTGATCTTCTTCTTCGTTCGTTTCTTCGGCGCCTTAGACGGCACCTTGATCTCGTCAACCATGTTGTTGACCTCCGTTTGAGACTCTAGTTGTTGTTAAACATTTCGGCAATGGACTTCTGCGTAACAAGCGACGACTTGCGCTTGCCCGTCAGGATCTCGGCCAATGCCGACGACTTGCGGATCAGGGCATCGGTTGGCGTCGGCTTTGCGATAACGTCGCCACGTTTGACCGTCTCGGGATGGTCGTTGATCCAACCCTCCAGCGTCTTCTGTCCCTCTGCCGTTCGCACGTCAACGTCGGGCACGAAGTCGTTGTACTTAGGCATGACCCCAGCCCGCTCCAGGGCAGCGGCTCGCAGGTCAATGCGCAACTTGGCGCGCTCGCCTTCGACCTCTTGCCGCCATGCTTCGCGCTCTTCGGTCAACCGCTCGGCATCTGACAGGCCAAGCACCCGCGCGGCTTCGGCCTCTGACTCTGCCGCCGCCTTGCCCGCCCGCAACTCTTCGAGCTCGGCCTGTAGCGCGGCGAACTTGTCGACCGGCTCGCTGGTAGCCTCGACGGGTTGCGCCGCCTCTGCTGCCTCTACAGGTGCAGCGGGCGCAGGGTCTGCGGTTGTCGCGGCTGGCAATGCAATTTCGATCGTCTTCTCTGACATGTTGATCCTTCTAGAGTCTGACGGGCGTGCCGTTCTTTGAGTCTGCGGCGAGTAGGCTTGCGAGGAGTCGATCCCCGGTCATCACCGTTTTGCCAGGTCTTGCGCTGAAGTTATTCGCGATCTTCTCGCCGAGTAGCAACGACGTGACACTGCCCAGCGCCTCGACCTCTTGATCGGTGGGTTGGATCGGGTTGACCCTTAGACGCCAATAGACCTGCCGCGCCTTCTTGACGTTGGAAGCTGTGACCCGCTGATTGGCCCCGCCTTTCTTACGAGCCTTGATCCTGCTGCCCATCGACTTGCCAGCAAACTCAACGACGGCACCCTTGGCGCCAAAGTTGCGGACGCGGATCCCCTTGAGCATCCCGCCGGTTACATTGCCGGGCTTGCCCCGCGCTGCCCTGTGGAACGCTTGGCTACTATCAAAGCGCCGCTCTGTAATCGGCAACAACTCGGCATAGCCTTTGCTCACCATGTAGCGCGGCCTGGTCGCGTAGGATCTCGGGGTCGATGCGTACTTGCCTTTGCGGACCCTGGCGCGGCTGTAGTGCGCGATTCGAGAGCAGACGACGATGGCCTTTGATACGTTGTCGAGCGCTGCGCGGTCGTTGCGGCTGATCGCCTTGGCGATAGCCTTGCCGCCGATGCGGACCTCGATCGGATCATCCTTCGGCATCGTCTGCCCCCATGCCATCGACCAGGCCAAGCTCGCGGATCTCTGCGATGTTCTGCCTGATCCTCGACCGGGCGCCCTCTCGGCTTAGACCGTCCCGGCTCATGACATAGTCAACCGGAGACATCGTCCCGGTCTGCATCTGTAGTTGTACCGCTTGCGCCTCATGCAACGGATCGGCGTATGGCAAGAAACGCGAGAACCGGAGCGACACGTCGATGTCTTCGGGTATCTGCACCGGGTCGGTCTTGTTCATGATCTTGGCGATGAGGCGCAATAGCTCGCGCTCTGCCCGTTCAAAGATCGGAATGTAGCGCTGCGCCGAGTCGACCCGATCGCGAGCGTCTGCCGCTCTGGCGCTGGCCGTCGTGCTGGTGTTGTTCTTAAGGAAGGCGTCCGGTTGCAGGTCGAACATCGAGCAGAGCAGGCGAAGGCGCGATTCGTTCCAGGCAACGATCGATGATATCGGCGGCTGGCCCTGGACGATCTTCAATTCTGGCGGCGGCGCGGCGGGATCCATCGAGTAGAGCGCTAGCACCTTCTCGGGTCCGATCTGTAGTTCTTCGACCATCTGCCCAAGCTGGGCGCCCTGCAAGACCCGCTGTCCCCAGGCCTGAGTGTGTACCAACAACTCCGTATCGGACTCGCTGATCATGAGCGCGATCGCAGCGTTCAAGACCGCGTCATTCAAAGGCGCCTCGAAGCGTCCAGGCATAGCGTCTTCGCTGCGGATGCCGACAGCCGGGATCATGCCAAGGCCATGCTCGACGCTGTCGCCGATGAGCGGAACGACGCCGCCGCGCACCTCGTAATAGGCCCGCTCGTGATCAAGGTACATCCGACCATAAACGACGGCGCCCGCTTCGTTTTGCACCGGGATCTTGATGCTCACCGACTTGGCGCTTTGCAACTCGCCCGCCCGCAGCAGATCGCCATACTCGATTTCAAACTCCCAAGGGCTGTAAGACCGGATGTAAAAATAGCCGTCAGGCTCTCGAAACGGCACCATGATCACGGTCTGCTGTACCAGCAACTCGCGGTGAGCGTGCAGCATGGCATGGTTGATCGTGCTCTCAACGTAGAGTTTCCGCAGCTTCTGGAAGATGGGCGCGGGCAACATGGCCGACCCGAAACGCCTGGTCAGCGGTCGAGCGTACAGAGCGCCGGATAGCTCATGCGCGTATCGCTGCACAAGCGGAACGTAGCGCTCCTGTAGACCCTTGGTCTTTGGGAAGACGCGCCGCAACTCGGCAGCCATCAAGCGGTAATCACCGCGCAGCAACTCATCGAGTTGCATCGATCGCGTTCTGAACTTCTGTTCGTTGATTACATCAACGTCGCCGTTATATAGCAGCACCCTGCACCTCTCGCCCCGTAGTCTATACGCGATCCGCCTCTATGCAACAAAGGATCAGAAGTGAGCAGCCCGTGGCCCCTCTTTGGAGTCAACGAAAAGCCCGTCAGGCCCGCGAGTGTGACGCAACGGCAGGCGCCCGCCATGCAGATCGGCAAAGCGCAGGCCAGCGACGACCGCATATCTCAAAGCGTCGATTATGTGATCGCTGCAATTATCCTTGTAAATTCGCGACGTTGCCACACCTGACCGATCGACGATGTACCTATAGCCCTGCATTGACTGAATCGCGCCCCAAAGGTCGCCGTCGTATTGCAGGCGCAACTTATCGGAGAACATGAGCAACGGCGGGCGGTCGACGGGTGCCAGCATGTCAGCGATTGCACGAACCCCGTTCTGCACGTATTGGTCATGCTTGGTCGATAGCGGCATCACGATCGTCCGCCTCGGCCCATAGACGCCACGAAGCCACATATTCTCGCTGGGAACGGCGCGATCTGCGCTAATAAGGAAAGGCTTGGTCGTGTACTTGTCGATGAAGGTCTTGACGGTCTGCCGCCAGTGACCAGACGATCGCGGCTTTTCGACTAGCTCATCCACGATGATCCAGCGCCCATCGTTGAGCACCTGGATCGCCACCGCTGCCGCTCGGCCAACGCCCCAGTCAACGCCGAAGACCCAACGCGATCCGGGATGCTGCTGCCAGTCGTGCGCCATGCGATGCCGCGCTAGGTCGAACTCCACAAAGACGACACTGGACGGTCGTAATGCTCTGGCCAGCACCTCTTGAGCAAAGCGACGCTCACTCATGGCCGACTTCCAAGAGTCGATTATGTCGCGGCCGAGATAGGGGTTATCGTACGACGTGCAACAGGTCACGTACCACGACGGATCGTGCTCTTGCTGGCGGTCGGAGAAAAGCCGCGTGATGCCGCGCAGACCGTTGGGCGAACTTGCCACGGTGAGACCTGGCAACGCGCAGGGCAAGCGCACCGTTGCAGCAACCGTTTCCCAGACCGTCAACTCGTCCGCCTCTGACCAACAGACTTCATCAAGGTGAACGTGCGCCAGGTTGGCGCCTCTGAGCTTGTCCGCCCTTTGATAGCCGCGCCAGTGTATCGTTGCGCCGTTGCGGAGTTGCACCAACTGATCGCCCCGGCTGTAGCGCTGAACGTAGTCGATCCCGGTAGCCTCTTCGAGTTTCGCCAGATGGTCGCGCAAGAACGGCAGCAGGTTGCGGGTCAAGTCTCGCTCGGTGCGGCCAAGCAATGCGCAAGGCAGGCCAGGGTTTGCCAGCGCTCGCAGAAGGACATCGAGCGTTAGACACCACGACTTGCCCGCGCCACGTCCAGCCATAAAGAACCGATGCCGCGCCTTGCTGGTGAGAAACTCAACCTGCTTGCGATGCGGCTTGAATATCTTGCAGATGTCGATGTCCATCATTGCACCGCGATCTCGTCACCGCATGGACCGGGCAACGCTCCAGGCGTCTCGGGCTCGGCAACGTGCGGCGAGGAGAGCGACACCTTGATGTCAATCGGTGGCACCTCTGCAGCGTCCGCTTGTCGGCTGCCGATCTCGATGGCTCGACCGGCAAGCCCTGACAGAGTGGAGATCGTCCGCAGGTAATCAGCGGTTGGCAACTCGCCAGCTTGAAACGACATCTCGGCAACTTGCAGAGCTCGCATCCAGGTGGCCGACATAACATCGAGTGTCAACGGCGGCGGATCGGATAGCTCGGCCTGCTGCTCTTCGGTCAATGGTGGCGGCTTGTACTGCCTGCCTCGTCCATACTCATGCGGCATGCGCCGCTCCAGGCGCCAAGCGGCTGCCTTCCAGTCGCCATCATTCGCCGCTCGCTCGATGACCTCAAGACTGTGGACGATGCCCAAAGCCTCGGCAGTCTCAAGAGCGCTGACAAGGTCGCGATAGATCCCGTCGTCCTCTTTGCGCCCGCGTCGCCGCCATTGCTGCAAGGTCTTCGGGCTTATCCCTGCCGCCGATGCCGCTTGACCCCAAGGCGCCCCGAGCTTGATCGCATGGAGGATCGCCGTCTTGCGCTTAGGTGTCAGCAACGTCTTCGCCATCATGATCCCGCGTTGGCTATCAAGGCCGCGATCCTCGCTGCGCCGTTGCTGCGTCTCTGCTTGCCGCGCTCAATCGAGCCGACCCGCTTTGCGTCCGCTGCGCGGTCTTTGCGTTTTGGCTTGCGTCGATAGCTTGAACCTTTGCCGAGTCTTTGGCGCCAGCCCTTTGGCTTTGCGCCTTTCATTCAACGTCGATCAGGTTGGCCAGGCTGGTACCAAACCAGTTCTGAGCCTTCAATATTTTTTGTCTAATACGAAAAC
>TARA_R110002110_G_scaffold304962_1_pt1 | contig 18835 bp, 15 predicted proteins | sample TARA_R110002110 | Tara Oceans TARA_R110002110 (sample SAMEA4397330) | marine metagenome | biome: Polar Biome; feature: [SRF] surface water layer (ENVO:00010504); material: water (ENVO:00002006), including particulate matter (ENVO:01000060) such as... | depth 5 m
GCGGTCGCCATCGAGCCGGTCAAGGCCGTCGAGGAACGCCCGCGCGACCCCTTGCCCGTGCCGCCCAAGGTGGTGCGCCCCAAAGCGGCACCGCCGCCCAAGCCGGTTGAGACGGCGGCGGTCGCGCCGACCCCGGTTCACACACCGCCGCCGGCGGTCGCGGGATCCCAGGGCAAGGCCGGCACCAAGGACGCCAAGGACGTCGGCAGCGGCGACAATTCCCAGGGCGGCGGTCAAGCCGGGGCAGCGGCGGATTACATGTCCGTGCTGCAGGCCTGGTTGGAAAAGCACAAGGAATACCCGCGCTCGGCCCGCCTGCGCCGCATCGAAGGGGCGGTGCTGCTGTATTTCGCCATCGACCGGGACGGGCATCTCCTGGCCTACCGCATCGAACGGTCCTCGGGTCACCGCATGCTGGACACGGAAACCATCGCCATGATCAACCGGGCCCAGCCCCTGCCGCCCATTCCAGGCGACATGTCCCGCGACAAGCTGGAAGTCGTCGTGCCGGTGCAATTCTCTTTGCGGTAGACGGGCACCGGGGCGCCTGTCCCGGACAATCAGAGACTTTCCATATCGCTCTGATGCGAGGGTGTATCGCTCATTCCGGCATGCCGTGACCGGGGCCATGCTTTTCGGTTTCCAACGACGAAATGAAGGGTCGGGTTGTGACAATTTGTTACAATTTGATATTGATAATCATTTGCAATAATGACGAACGCTTTGTATACAAAACGTCTCGGCATTGCCTGCCCCCAAACTTGATCACAACGGAAATACAATTGGGTACAAATGCAGATGGTACAGGAAAAAGATCAAGATTCTCTGGAGCTGACCGACAAGCTTAGGAGGGTCGATGTCGATGCCCTGTTACGTGGTTCCCGGGAAATTTGCCTTGTCTACAACGGCACGGAATATCGACTTCGTCTGACCAGCAATGATCGGCTGATCCTGACCAAATAGCCCGTTATGCCGGGCATTCATATCGTCCAAGCCAGCCAACCGGTGCTTTCACGCTTCGGGTAGCCAGCCAGGAATTTCTATCAACCTGGTGACATACTCGAGGTAACGACATGCATACTCATCGGCACGGCAGAGCTTTATCCGGCGCCCAGCGCCCGGTGCGGCAATACCTTTCTTTTCACCATTGGCTTCGGTACGGCGCATCGACGGGCGCCATCATTGCCTGTGCCGTCGCAGGACCGGCGCTGGCGCAATCGGATAATGCAGGGGCCGGCGACGCCAGTTCGATCCAATTGCCGACGATCTCGGTCGAAGGCACCCCGGAATCCGGCTACAAGGTCGACCGCTCGGCATCGGGGAAGTTCACGGCGCCCCTGGTCGACACCCCGAAATCGGTCACCATCATTCCCAAGGAACTGATGCAGGAGCGGAACGCGACCGGCCTGCAGGATGTGCTCCGCACCACCCCGGGGATCACGCTCGGCGCCGGCGAGGGCGGGGTCCCCAACAGCGATCTGCCCAACATTCGCGGCTATGCCTCCGAAGGCAATATCTATGTCGACGGCCTGCGCGATACGGCTTCCCAGACCCGCGACATGTTCAACCTGGAACAGGTCGAGGTCGTCAAGGGACCGGGGTCGGCCTACTCCGGGCGCGGCTCCACGGGCGGCAGCATCAACCTTGTGACCAAGAAGCCGTTCCAGGAAAACGCCGTGTCCGGGTCGGCCTCCCTCGGCTATCCGTTCAGCAAACGGGCCACGGCGGACGCCAACTACATGGTGTCCGACTGGGCGGCCGTGCGCCTGAATGCCCTGGTCGAGGACAGCGAGGTCGCCGGCCGCGACGAGGTCACGACCAACAGCATCGGGTTCGCCCCGTCCCTGGCGCTCGAGCTTGGGGACCGCACCCGCGCGATGCTGAATGTCTACTACCTGCGCACGGACGATATGCCCGACTACGGCCATCCCTATGATCCCGTGCACGGCATTCCCGTGGACGTCGACCGGGACAACTTCTATGGCCTGCTCAACCGCGACTTTCAGGAAACGGAAACGGCGGCGGCGACGCTGACGCTGGAACATGAAATCAGGGACAACCTGATGCTGCGCAACATCACGCGCATCAGCCGCAGCGAAAACGACTACATCGTCACCAACCCCAACGACAGCGCCGACGACAACATCCAGGAAGGCTCCCTGTGGCGGGCGGTGAAAAGCCGCAATTCGGACACCCGCGCGATCATGAACCAGACGGACCTGTCCGGCGATTTCGAGGCGTTCAAGCTGAAGCACAGCTTCAACGCGGGGGTCGAGGTGTCCTACGAGGCTAGCCACAACAGAAATTATGTCGTGGGTACAGGGGACCGCGACTGTTCCGTCGGCGGCGTCGGGGCCGCCGGGGGCTACAACTGCGTCGATCTTTTCGCGCCCAATCCGGGCGATCCGTGGTCGGGCTCCATCGTGCCGAACGCGACCGCGACGGACACCCTGGTTCAGACACAGGCGGTCTACGCCTTCGACACCATCGAACTGACGCCGCAATGGCTGCTCAACGTGGGGCTGCGGTTCGACAACTATCTGACCAAGAACAACAACGGCCAGAACAACAGCAGCTTCCTCAACTACCAGCTGGGGGTCGTCTACAAGCCGCTGCCCAACGGCTCGATCTATGCGTCCTACGGCACGTCGACGGATCCCACGGGCACGACCGCGGGCGAGGGCCGGGACAATCTCGCGGCCGGCGATGCGAGCCTTGATCCGGAAGAATCCCGCAGCTTCGAACTGGGCACCAAGTGGAACCTGCTGAACAACCGCCTGGCGGCGACCGCCGCCCTGTTCCGCACGGAGAAGACCAATGCCCGCTACGCCACGGAGCCGGGACGCGGCGCCGACGAGACCCTGGGCGGCGAACAATACGTGCAGGGCGCGGAAATCGGCCTGGCGGGCCGGATCACCGACGCGTGGCGCGTGTTCGGCGGCTATACCTTCCTGAAAAGCAAGAACGTCGACGACGGGCCGATCACCACCAACGAAGGAAACAACCTGCCGAACGTGCCCATGCACAGCTTCTCGCTGTGGACCACCTATGACGTGACGCCGCAATGGAACGCCGGCCTGGGCGTGACCTTCATGTCCCAACGGTACGGCAACTTCGAAAACACCAAGCGCGTGCAGGCGTTCTGGCGGCTCGACGCCTCGGTGACCTATGACGTGACCAAGGACGTGGCCTTGCGCCTGAACGCCAACAACCTGTTGGACACGACATATTACGACAAGCCCTATACCACCCATTTCGCGACCGTGGCCCCGGGCCGGTCGTTCGTTTTGACGACGGATTTCAAGTTCTAGACCCAACCGATGCCGCCGCCGGGGGCCCGGCGGCGGCGGAGTTTTGAAGATGATGGTGCATATTCCCGGCGTTCTCGACCGGGCGGAAGCGGCGCAAAGCCTGACGGACCTGCAGAACGCCGACTGGGTGGACGGCCGGGTGACGGCCGGCTATCAGTCGGCGCAGGTCAAGGCCAACAGGCAGATCCCCGAAGGCCATCCGGCCGCGCGCCGGGCCGGCGAGCGGATTGTCGCGGCCTTGAATCGAAATCCGCTGTTCATTTCCGCTGCCCTGCCGCACCGCATCTTCCCGCCCCTGTTCAACCGCTACGGCCCCGGCGAGAATTTCGGCAGCCATGTCGACAACGCGATCCGCCAGGTGCCGGGCACCGGTCTGCGCATCCGCACCGATCTGTCGGCGACCCTGTTCCTGACCGATCCCGACGACTATGACGGCGGCGAACTGGTGACCGAGGACACCTACGGCACCCATGCGGTCAAGCTGCCGGCGGGGGACATGATCGTCTATCCGTCGACCAGCCTGCACCACGTGCGCGCGGTGACCAGGGGCGAGCGCATCTCTTCCTTTTTCTGGATACAGAGCATCGTGCGCGACGACGGGCATCGGACGCTGCTGTTCAACATGGACCAGGCGATCCAGCGCCTGGGCGCGGATCATCCCGATCATCCCAGCTTCACGACGATGACGGCGGTCTATCACAACCTGATACGGCAATGGGCGGAGCTTTAGACGGCATGGACGGAAGCGATACACAGGCGGGCGGCGGGCAGGCTGCGCCGGTTACGGAACAAGGGACAAAGGTTCGCGGGCGGCGGACGCTGCGCTGGCTGCTCGGCGAAATCCATCTCTGGGCGGGGCTCGTGCTGTTCCTGCCTCTGGTGCTTCTGGGGCTGAGCGGAAGCTATCTGGTCTACCACGACGAAATCGACGGCCTGCTGTCGGGGCAGCCGGCGGTCGAGGCCTCCGCCGGCGAAAGCCGGCCGGTGGCCGAGATCATCGCCGCCGCCGCCGCAGAGGCGCCGCAGGGTTTTGCCGCCAGCATGATTTCCATGCCGGAAGCGGCGGGCGATCCCGCCGTGGTGCGCCTGGGCCCGCCGGGGGCCAGCTTCCGCGATCCCAAGGTCCTCCAGGTGATGGTCGATCCGGTCACCCTGAAGGTTCTGGGCGCGGGCGGCAGCACCCGAAGTGCGCTGACCGGCTTCATGCATGACCTGCACGGCCATGCCTTGCTGTCCGGCGGCACGGGCCGCCAGATCATCGGCTGGCTGGGCGTGGTCATGGTGTTTCTCGGCATCAGCGGCCTGGTCATCTGGTGGCCGCGGGCGGGCGGGCTATGGGCGGCGCTGACCGTCAAGCGGGGTGCCCGGGGTTTCCACCTGCACCGCGATCTGCACGGTGCGGTCGGGTTCTGGGCGCTCGGGCTGTTCCTGGTGGTCTCGGTCACCGGGGTCTATATCGCCTTTCCCCAGGTTCTGGCGGCCGGTGTCGGCATGGCCTTGGGCGAGGAGCCGACGCCGCGGGCCCGGGTCCGGGTCAAGGCGCCGGACGGCGGCACGCCCATGGCGCTGGATGCAATGGCCGCGCTGGCCCGGCAGGCGGTGCCCGATGCGGCCCTGGCCATGGTCGCCATGCCGTTCCGCCCGGGCCAGGCGGCGCGGGTCCGCTTCCACGTGCCGGATGCGGCGGCGGGGGCGCCGATGATTGCGGTGATGATCGACCCCTGGCGGGGCAAGGTCCTGTCCGTTCAGGACCCCCGGCGCCTGCGAACCACGGATTGGATCACCACCTGGCAACGGCCGCTTCACGAAGGCGGCGGGCTGGGGGCCGTCTGGCGGTTCCTGGTGTTCCTGTCGGGCCTGCTGCCCCTGCTGTTCGCCATTACGGGCATCTCCATGTGGTGGCTGAAGCGCCGCGCCCGGGCGGCCGCGCTGAATCGGCGTGGCGCCTAGGGTTCCGCGTGCCGATGTCCAGATGCCGGACGTGGATTTCGCAATTGCGAATCATTCTTAATATGTCTATGTTCAGGCCAAGGATAACGCCTGAAGCCGTGACAAACGGCGGGCTTGTGAGAGTGCATTGCCGATTTCATGACCACGACGACCGCGGACAACCTGATCACCGCCTTCGAGGCCCATTACGAGGAATTGATGGTCTTCGTGCGCCGCCGCGTGCGCTGCCCGGCCATGGCCGCCGACATCGTGCAGGAAACCTATGTGCGGGCGGTCACCGCGAAAACGCCGGCCCCCGTCGATAATCCCCGGGCTTTTCTGTATCGCGTCGCCGGTAACCTGGCCATCGACCACCTGCGCCGGGAACAACGCCGTCAGGCGATCATGGCCGACGGTGTCGCCGCCGACTTCGTGCCGGACGGCCAGCCGGGGGCGGAACGCGCCGTCGCCGCGCGCCAGGACATCGACCATCTGCGCCGCATCGTCGACGGCCTGCCGCCCAAATGCCGCGAGGTCTTTGTCCTGCGCCGGTTCGACGGCCTGGATCAGGCCGAAATCGCGGTGCGTCTGGGCATCAGCCGCAACATGGTGGAAAAGCATCTGCGCAAGGCGTTGGTCCACTGTGCCGCGCGCCTGGGCCCGGAAGAATAGGTTTTTCCCTCCTCTTCCCGCCCCTTCATTCGTCATACCTAATGCCACCATGTGCTCCCGCGCATGGCCCGCCGTTCAAACCCTGACAGACCAAGGGGATACAGTTTGTCCGATCATCCGAAACACCCCGTCTCCGCCGCCGCCCTGGAACAGGCGGCGGCCTGGTTCGCGCGGATCGACCGGGGCGATCTGTCGGACCGTGAACAACAGGCGTTCGACGGCTGGCTTGCCGCCGATCCCGGCCATCAGCGGGCGTTCGCGCGGATTTCCCGGACCTGGGATGCGCTCGGCGATCTGGCGGGCACTGTGGAAACGACACCATCGGCAGGGAAGCCGGCCATCGATGGGTATCGGGCCGGGCGCCGTTGGGCGCTGACGGCGGTCGCCGCCGGGCTGGTTCTGGCCCTCGGGCTGGGCACGGACCTGCCGCAACGCATTGACGCCGAACTCCGCGCCGATGCCGTGACGGCGGCCGGGGAAATGCGAACGGTGTCCCTGCCCGACGGATCGACGGTGGACCTGAACACGGCGAGCGCCATCGCCGTCGATTTCGGCCCGGGCGGCACGGGGCCGCGGCGGGTGCGCCTGCTGCGGGGCGAGGCGGCGTTCGACGTGGTCAAGAACCCCGACCGGCCCTTCACGGTGGCCGCCGGCGGCGGAACCAGCCGGGTGCTCGGCACCGTGTTCACCGTCCGGACCATGGGCGACGGCGCGTCGGTGACGCTGCTTGAGGGCCGGGTCGCCGTGTCGGCGGCCGACGGCGGGGCGGAAACGGTTCTGGCCCCGAACCAGCGGGTCCGTTACGGCGCGGCAGGGGGGCTCGGCGATGTGGAAACCGTGGACCCGCGCAGTGCCGCCGCCTGGCGCCGGGGCAAACTGGTGTTCCGCGATCGGGCGCTGGGCGACGTCATCGACGAACTGAACCGCTATCACACCGGCCTGATCCGCCTGACCGATGCGGGGCTGCGCCAACGCCGGGTCAACGGCGTGTTCGACACGCGCGATCCGGTCGCCGTCGTCGGGGCGCTGGAAACGGCGCTCGGCCTCACGTCCACCCGCCTGACCGACCACCTGATCCTGCTGCATCAATAGGGGCGGCGGTCCGTGGTCCGGAAGCGGACGCGAATAAAATACGGTTCGAACCTCCTCATTCCCATTCCCCGGACGTCACATAATTACGAGTAAGAATTAATCGCGTTAAAAATGGTGGTGTGCCGGATGCGCGGGGACCAAGAGGGAATGGGAATGACGCCATACAAGAACCGAACCAATCATCATGGGCATACGGACAAGCTTCGCGGCTTGACGCGGGGGCTGCTGGCCGGAACGGCCCTGGCCGGGGTGCTGGTCATCATGCTGCCGGGTGCGGCGAATGCGGCGCCCGCTTCCGAAACGGTCCTGCAAGCACAGGCGGCGGAACCCCGCGCCTACGACATTCCCGCCGGGCCTCTGGCCCCGGCCCTCAACCGGTTTGCTGACGAAAGCGGCCTGCAGATGGTGTATGACGCCGAACTAGCGGCGGGCCAGAAATCCCCCGGTGTGACCGGAACCATGACGGTGGCCCAGGCGCTGACGCGCCTGCTCGCGGGCTCGGGCGTCACCTTCGAGTTTACGGGCGAGCGCACGGTGGCGCTGTCCAAGCCGACAGGCGCGAGCGGCCCTGCGAAACTTGGCCCGGTCACGATCACCGCAACCCGGGAAGGCGGTGCTCTGGATACATTGTCCCGCAACGTCACCGTGATTTCACGGCAGGACATCGAACAGCAGCAGGAAACGGCACAGGGTGTTGCCGACTTGTTGACGAAATTCGTGCCGGGAATGGCGCCGTCCAGCCAGACCCTGACCAACAGCAGCCAGACCCTGCGGGGCCGTTCGATCCTGGTGTTGATCGACGGCGTGCCGATGACGACGAACCGCAATATTTCGCGCGATCTGTTCAATATCTCCACTTCGAACATCGAAAGCATCGAGGTCGTGAACGGCGGCAGTTCGGTTTACGGCGGGGGCGCCGCCGGGGGCGTGATCCATATCAATACGCTGAAACCGAAGGACGGGGAGATGTCGTTCGAGACGACGGTTGCCGGAACCAGCAGCCTGACCCATCTGGATCCGGACGCGCTGGGGGGGCGGCTTGAGCAACGCGCCAGCGGAAAGCGGGGCGGGGTCGATTACGTGCTGTCCTTTTCTGGTGAGCAGACACAAAGTTTTTTTGATGCCGACGGCGACCGTATCGCCCCTGAACCCAGCCAAGGAGATTTGGCGGATACGGGTACATACGATGTGTTGGCCAAGGTCGGATATGACCTGGAGGACCAGCGGTTCCAGGCAACGTTCAGCTATCTGAATGCAAATCAGGATACCAACTACGCTTCGGACCCCGCCGTCACGGGATTTGCCACCGGCTCCGTTAAGGCACGCGCCCTGAGCGGCCTCAGCCTCGAAGACCAGACGGCGAATGAAAACCTGTTGATGAACCTGGACTACAGCCACAAGAACGTCCTCGGCAGCGAGGTCCAGGCACAAGCTTATTATCGCAACTACCACAGCCGTTTCTCGCCATTCGATGGCAGGAATTTCTCGGCCTGGAACGCGTTGGCGCAAACCTACTTGAACTCGGAAACCTTCGGCGGACGGTTGACGGTCGATACGCCGGTTCTGTTGGTCGAGGGGCTGGACGCCAAACTGCTGTGGGGGATCGACGTCAATCACGAGAAAACCGAACAACCGGCGGATACGTACGACGGCGGCATCTTCGATGCCTCGGGCGGCACGATATTCGTGAAACAGGGGGTTGGCCGGACTTTCGTCCCCATGATCACGACCAAGACCTATGGTGTTTTTGGCCAGGCCGAGGTCTATCCGTTGGATAACGTCGTCTTGCGTGGCGGCGTCCGTCATGAATGGGTGGATGTCAGCTATCCAAGTTACACGACGATGGGGCAGGGCAATGCGATCAATGCCGGCGAACTGTCCTATGCGGAAACCACCTTCAATGCCGGAGCCGTCTATTCGCCGGTCGAGGCGATCGATCTCTATGCCAATTATTCGCAATCGTTCGAATTGCCGGATATCGGCCTGCAGCTGCGCTCCGCGCCGTCCGGATTCGATGTATCCAATTCCAACCTGGCCCCCAGAATCACCGACAACTATGAAGTCGGCGTGCGCGGAAAATGGCGCGGGTTGAACGCGGGTCTCGCGGCCTTCGTCAGCCATTCCGACCTGGGGCAGGTGACGATCGAGAATTTCTCCCTGGTGCAGCAGCGCACACCCGAAAGGATCTATGGAATCGAGGCGCAGGCCGCCTACCGCGTCAATGAGCAATTGAACGTCGGAGGAACGATCTCCTGGTTGAAGGGCGAACAGCGTGTGAGCGGCAGCGAGGATTCTCAGGCACTCAACGGCTTTCGTATCCCGCCTATGAAAGTCACCAGCTACATCGACTACAGACCGTACGATTGGTGGCAGTTGCGGTTGCAGGCGATGTTCTCCGGCGAACGTGACGATGCCACGGACGACGGCGTTAGCTTCGGCGGCCGCAAGGTCGAGGACTATACGGTGCTTGATCTCTACAGCGCGTTCGATGTCGGCCGCGGGAAATTGAAGGTCGGGCTGGAGAACTTGTTGAACAATCAGTACTACACTGTGTTCGGCCAGCTGCTTCGCAACAGCGCCAACACCAGCCACTTGGCCGCGCGCGGGCTGACCCTCCGCGTCGCCTATTCCGTGGAGTGGTAGGAGAGCGGTAAATATTTCTCCGCCGGATGCGTGAATTTCCGCCGCCCGTTCGTCATATAGTCATGAGCGTGACATCCCGAACGCGGGCGGCGGTATCGCCCCTTGAGATCATCCAACGGACGGTTGCGGCCGCCGTGGGCGGCTATGGCCTGGCCTGGGCGGCGTCGGTGCTCATGGCCCGGGGCCTGCCGTTGAGCCGCTACGAAGCGATGCAATGGGCCGTGCTGGCCAGTTTTCTCATCTATCTCTGCGTGGTTCTCTGGGCCTTCCGCGCCCGGCCGCTGACCCGCATGTGGGCGGGCATCCTGACCCCGGGGGCGGTCTGCACCGGGCTTGCCTGGTGGGTGGGGCCGACATGAAGGAAGGGTTCCGCCAATCCATGTCCTGGCTCCATACCTGGGGCGGGCTGCTCATGGGCTGGATCCTGTTCTTCGTGTTCCTGACCGGCACGGCGGGCTATGTGGAGGCTGAACTGGACCGCTGGATGCGCCCGGAAAAGCCCCTGGTGGCGGCGGAGATCGCGCAGGCGGACGCCCTGGTCCTGGGCCTAAAGTTCGTGCAGGAGACAATGCCGGACGCCCGGCGCTGGCTCGTATCCCCGCCGGGCGGGCGCGAACAGCCGGAATTGCGGTATTTCGTCGAAAATTATCCCGAAACCGAGGGCGCGCCCGGCAAGCGGCAGAGCGGGTTCCTCAATCCGGAAACCGGGGAAAAGGTCGCATATCGGGCCACGGGCGGGGGCCGGTTGCTCTACCGCATGCATTACCGGCTCCACTACATCCCGACGACGGCCGGGGAATGGATCGTCGGCTTCTGCGCCATGGTCATGTTCGCGGCCCTGGTCACCGGCGTCATCATCCATGCCCGCATCTTCAAGGACTTTTTCACCTTCCGGCCCGGCACGGGGCACCGTAACTGGCTCGACGCCCACAACCTGCTCGGCGTGCTGTCCCTGCCGTTCCATCTGATGATCACCTACTCGGGGCTGCTGTTCATCTGCTACCTCTACATGGCGCCGGTGATCGCGTCTGAATACGGCTGGGGCGAAGACAACCGCCGCCAATTCACGGACATCATGTTCAGCGGCCGGCCGTTCGACCGCAGCACGGAACGGGCGGCCTCGGCGCCGCCAGCACCACTCGGCCCCATGCTGGCCGAGGCGGAGCGCATGTGGGGGCCGAACAACATCGGTTTCGTGGACATCACGCGGCCCGGCACGGCCGCGGCCCGGGTCCGCATTCTCGAAGGCACGCGCCGTGTCTCGGGGGATCGGGCGGAAGTGCTGTTCGACGGGGCGACGGGGGCCGTGATCGACGCGCCCGCCGTCAATCCCGTTCCCCGGATGGTCAGCGAGACGTTGCTGTCCCTGCACGAAGGTCTGTTCGCCGGGCCCGTGCTGCGCTGGCTTTACTTCCTCGCGGGCCTGATGGGCACGGCGATGATCGGCTCGGGATTGATCCTATGGACCAAGAAGCGGCGGGCGCGCCTGGAAGGGCGCCTGGGCTTCGCCCTGGTCGAACGCCTGAACGTGGCGACCGTCTGCGGTCTGCCCACGGCCGTCGCCGCCTATCTTTGGGCCAACCGCCTGCTGCCGGTCGATATCGCCGGGCGCGTGGCCTGGGAGGCGGATGTCATGTTCTTGACCTGGGCGGCCCTGGCCGTTCACGCGGCCCTGCGCCCCGCCGCCCGCGCCTGGGGCGAACAATGCTGGATCGCCGCCGCCGCCTTCGGCCTGGTTCCCCTGGTCAATGCGCTGACGACCGACCGGCACCTGGGGGCAAGCCTGCCCGCGGGGCAGTGGGAGCTTGCGGCCGTCGATCTGACCTGTCTGGCCTTCGGTCTTGGTTTCATCGTCGCGGCCCGGATCGCCGCCCGCAGCCATCAACGTGCGGTCCAGGCGAAAGAGGTTTCTCCCACCGTGCAGGAGGCGGCCGAATGATCGTTCTCGCTTTCTTTCTGTCCTTCGCCGCCTGGACGGCCCTGGCCTTCGCCATGAACCGCCATCGCCGCGACATGGGCTGGGTGCGGGCCACGTCGACGCAGCGGGCCATACTGCGGGTTGCCGGCGGCGGTCTGCTGGCGGCGTCGCTCTGGGCCTGCGCCGGGCAATGGGGGTGGTCCATGGGCACGGTCGCCTGGTTCGGCGTGATGACGGTCTCTGCGCTTAGCCTGGTGATGGCCCTGGCGTTTCGGCGGCCTGCCCGGCGCGCGTCCTAGACGCGGTATCCGTTGCCGGATCGGAGCGTCGTTCCTATATCAAAGAAACGCGTCATTGCCCGTGGGAGGATGTCATGCATGGATCCCGCAATCGCGGTTTCCTTTATGTCCTGTTGGCGGCGGTCCTTGGATTGGCCGCCTGCACCACGCCGACGCCTTACGGCCCCGCATCCGGCGCCGACGGCGCGCGGGGGCACGGCTATTGGGAACAGAGTCTGGAGGATGACCGTGTTCGCGTGACCTTTTCCGGCAACACGGTAACCCCACGCGAGACGGTGGAAAATTATCTACTGTACCGCGCCGCCGAAATCACCCTGGCCCGGGGCCGCGACCATTTCGTCGTCGCCGACCGGGGCACGGATAAGACCACGGTCTATCACACCAATTACGATTACGACGGTCCCTTCGGGTTCGGATTCGGGCCGAGCTTCGGGTTCTATGGCCCCGGGCGGGCCTGGTGCTGCGGTCCTTACGGGTATGGCGCGTCTTTCCGGAATTCCTACGGTTATTTCGGTGGCCATGCCGAGGCCACGTCCTGGCCCATCGACCGCTATACGGCACATGCCGATGTGGTCCTGGGCCGCGGGCCCAAGCCGGACAACGCCGATGCCTATGATGCGCGGGCGGTCATCGCCCGGCTGGCGCCTACGATTTCCCGCGATACGGGCCGGCCATAAGCGGCGGCGTCTGTTGTCTTTTCGGACAATCCAAGATACATAGCTATTGAGAATTATTCTCATTTCGTGGGGCAACGATGCCTCGCTCACCTCGACGGATTGACCGGGCACCCGTCCATGCCGAACAACCTCAATTTCCTGGCCGTCTACATAAGCCATCGGGGCGAACTGGTGAACTATGCCAGTCGACTTCTGGGTGATCGGGCGCGGGCCGAGGATGTGGTCCAGGAAGCCTATATCCGCTTCAATTCCGCTGCGTCGGGCAGCATCCTGGAAGAACCTTTGGCCTATCTGTACCGCATCGTGCGCAATCTGGCGTTCGACAGCACGCGCCGGACATCGGCCGAGGCCCGGCGCGATAAAGCCCATGAACTGTCCCTCGCGGAGGCCCCCGGTGTGCCCTCGCCCGAGGATACGGCACTTTACCGCGACGAACTTCGCCGGGTGCGGGACGCCCTTGACGAGTTGTCCGAGGGACAGCGCCGGGCCTTCGAACTGCACCGTCTGGGCGAATTGACCTTTCAGGAAATCGCCGGACGGCTTGGCGTTTCGACCGCCACGGCGGCGCGTTGGACGCAGCAGGCGCATCTGCACATCACCAAGCGCCTGCGGACGTGATCGGACGAACGAATGACGGCCGGGGGCGAGAAATCGCCCGCCGGCAACCGTCATACTTATGACGCCATATCTTATGCCAAGACGACGCCACCGGCGCCGCTTGCGGACGCAAACCAAGAGAGACCGATGATCGCCGCACCCGACGGCCCCACTGACGCGCAGCTGGAACAAGCGACCGCCTGGTTTTACCGGATTGCGGAGCGGCCGGACGACGGCGCGCTGCATCGTGGGTTGCAGGCATGGCTGGCGGAAAGCCCGGCCCATCGGCGGGCCTGGGATCTGACCCAGCGGTCCTGGGATCTGGCGGGGGCGGCGGCTGTTTTGCCCGGCCAGGTAGCACCGGTGCAGCCGCCGTCCCGCCGCCGGGCGACCCTGGCGGCGGCGACTTTAGCCCTGGCGGCCTGCCTCGCCCTGTTTGTCGTGGCGCCCCAGATGCGCCTGCACCTCGCGGCCGATCACCTCACCGACGCGGGCGAGACGGCGACGGTGGCGCTGTCCGACGGGTCCGAGGTTGATCTGGCCGCCGGCAGTGCCGTCAAAACCCATTTCACCGCAGGTCGCCGGGAACTGGCCTTGCTGCGGGGGCAGGCGCTGTTCCGCATCGCCAAGGACGCAGGCCGGCCGTTCGTCGTCGACGCCGGGGGCTATTCGGTCACCGTGACCGGCACGGCCTTCGATATCGCCCTGACGGACCGCACCATCACCGTTGCCGTCGCCCACGGCAGCGTGCGGGTGGGCGGGGCGCGGGTGGGGGACGTCGATCTTGTCCCGGGTGATCGCATCGCCATCGACCGGCGCGATGGGGCCGTCGCCCGCGCCAAGGTCGATGCGCGGGATATCGCCGCATGGCGGGGCGGCAACCTGGTCGTGCAGGACCGCGCCTTCGCCGATGTGGTCGACGTGATCCGACGTTATTATCCGGGGGCGGTCGTCGTGGCCATGGCCGGGCTGGAAGACCGCCGTGTCACCGGCGTGTTCGATCTGTCGGACCCGGCGCGCGCCCTTGGCGCCCTGGCGGGGCCGTTCGGGGGCGTCGTGCGCCGGGCGGGGCCCTTCGTCATCACGGTCACCGCGTTCTGAACGGTCCGGCGGAAGCCGTAAGCGGGCGGGAAAGAATTTTCACCCACCCCTGAAATTTCCCGAGAAATCGCGATCCTGGGTTCGTTACTCTAATAGAATGAGAATAGGAATTATTCTCATAAATAACATATATTGCCGAATTAAGAGGGACGAAAATGAGGGGTTTTTGGGAAGTGAGCGAGAAGCCGCATGCCGGCGAAGGACGTAACCATGGGCGCATGATGCGAACGGGCCGGGCCTTGGGGATCGGCCTGCTGGCTATGGTCCTGCTGCCGGGGGCCGGTCTTGCCGCTGACGCCGCATCCACCATCCTTGCCGTAACGCCGTCCCAGGCGACCGAAATGGCGGCCAGCGAGACCGTGACCTTCGATATTCCGGCCCAGCCGCTTGCCACGGCCCTGACGGCCTTCGGCCGCCAGGCCGGATTGCAGGTCTCCGGCGATCATGCGGACCTCAGCGGCGTCACCAGTCTCGTCGTGACAGGCGACCTGACGCCCGAAGCAGCCCTGACCCGAATGTTGCAGGGCACGGGCGTGACCTTCCGCTTCACGGATGCCAAAACGGTGGTGTTGAGCAAGCCCGCTGCCGGGAGCGAACGGGTGACGCTCGGCACCATCGCGGTCGAAGGCCGGGGCGAAAGCGCCTGGGGGCCGGTGGACGGATATGTCGCGAAGCGCAGCGCCACGGGCACCAAGACCGACACGCCGATCATCGAGGTGCCGCGGTCCGTTTCCGTCGTCACCGCCGATCAGGTCGAGGACCAGAAGGTCAACAACATCCGTGAAGCCCTGCGCTACACCCCGGGCCTGGTTCCGGAAACCCTCGGGGTCGACAACCGGTCGACGGAAATCATCTACCGGGGCTTCGGGTCAGACAAGGCGCTCTACCGTGACGGGCTGAATATCCAAAGCCAGGGATTCACGGCCTTGGAGCCGGACACATACGGCCTGGAACGCATCGAGGTGCTGCGTGGGCCGGCTTCCACCCTGTTCGGCCAGAACGCCCCCGGCGGCCTGGTCAACGTGGTGACCAAGCGGCCGCCGGAAACGTTTTTTTCCGAAGCACAGCTTCTCGGCGGCAGCTTCGATCAGGTCGAAGGGCGTTTCGACGTGGGCGGCCCGGTGCTCGACGGCGGCAAGGTATCATTCAGGTTGACCGGGCTGCATCGCGAAGGCGACACGCAGATCGATTACGTTGACGACAACCGGACCTATATCGCGCCGGCGATGAGCGTGCGGCTTACGGACCAGACCAGCCTGACGTTTCTCGGCCACTTCCAGAACGACGATTCGGGAAGCCTGCTGCAGTTCCTGCCGGCTTCGGGCACGGTGCTTGGCAATGACAACGGTGAACTTCTGGCCAGCCGCTTCCTGGGCGAACCGGGCTTCGATAGCTATGAAAACGTTGCCGGGACGGCCGGGGTTCTGCTCGAACACCGGTTCGACGACACCAACACGTTCCGTGGCAACATGCGCTACGGCTATGCCGATACGCGGTTCGATACGGTCTATACCAGCGGCATGGCGACGGCGACCACGGTCAACCGCCGCATCCGCAAAGACCGCGCCTATCTGCAGTCCCTGCTTCTCGACACTCAGGTCGAGAAGTCGTTCGAACTGGCGGGGTCGCGTAATACCGTCGTCGCCGGGTTCGACCACAAGAATCTCAATTACGACAGCGTGATTCTCATCAACGTGGCGCCGACCATCGACATCTTCAATCCGGTTTACGGTCAGGCGTTGAACATTCCGACCGAGGACTCGAACGCCTTCATCAACAGTTCGGACCAGCACCTGCGGCAGTCTGGATTTTATTTCCAGGATCAGACGAAGCTGTTCGACCGGGTCGTCGTGACCCTGGGCGGGCGCTATGACATCGCGCGCTCGGAAACAATCGACCGGGATGCCAACAGCACGGAAATCCAGAACGACACGGCGTTTACCGGACAGGCGGGGCTGACCTATCTGTTCGACACCGGCTTCGCACCCTACGCCAGTTATGCGGAATCGTTCGAACCGCAGATCGGCACCGACAAGTCGGGCAACGCCTTCGTGCCGACGACAGGAACCCAGTATGAGGTGGGGCTCAAGTACCAGCCGCCCAACCGGAACATGCTGTTCAGTCTGGCCGCGTTCGAACTGACCCGACAGAACGTCACGACAACGGACCCCAGTGACAACAACTTCAGCGTCCAGACCGGCGAAGTCCGTTCCCGAGGTCTTGAGTTCGAAGCCCGGGCCGGCATCACGGATGAACTGAGTCTGATCGGCGCCTATACCTACCAGCGGGTCGAAATCACCGAAAGCAACGGCACCGATGTCGGCAGCACGCCGCGCCAGACGCCGAAGCATCTGGCGTCGCTTTGGGCCGACTATACGTTCCGCGACGGCCCATTGGACGGCCTGGGGCTGAGCCTTGGCCTGCGTTACACGGGGGCGACATTCGGGGCTTCCGACAGCTCGTTCCGGGTGCCGGCGTTCACCGTGCTGGACGCGGCCATGCGCTATCAGCTGAAGGACAGCGCCTTTACCTTCGAGGTCAACGCCAAGAATCTGCTGGACAAGGAATATATTTCGTCCTGCGCCTCCACCACGCAGTGCTTCTACGGCTTTCGCCGAACGGTTCTCGCGAGCCTGAAGGCGCGGTGGTAGACGCAAATGCGTCGCGCGCTGGTCGTCCTGCACCGTTGGGCCGGACTGTCCATCGCGGGATTTCTGATCGTCGCCGGGTTGACCGGCAGCCTGATCGCGTTCCAGACCGAACTTGATTCCTGGCTGAATCCGGACCTGTTCCATGTGGAGGGGGCGGGCGTGCCGCTCGCGGCCGCCGACCTGGTGGCGCGGGTCGAGGCCGCGGACGCGCGGATCAGGGTGCGCTCGGTTCCGATCCGGGTCGGCGACGGTTACGCGGCGAGCCTGTTCATCACGCCGCGTGTCGACGCCGCGACCGGCAATCCCCACGCGGTGGAATACGATCAGGTGTTCGCCGACCCGGTGACGGGGGAGGTCCTTGGTGTTCGAAAATGGGGTGCGCTGCATCTCGACCGGCGGCACCTGATGCCCTTGATCTACCGGCTCCACAATTCACTGCTCATCCCGGGGCCTTGGGGGCGGTGGATCATGGGGGGCGTGTCGCTGATCTGGTTGTTCGACTGTTTCTTCGGATTTGCCCTGACGTTGCCCCGGGGGAGCTTGCGCCTTGCGCGCTGGTGGCTGGCGTGGCGGGTGCGCCCGTCGGGAACCGCCTACCGCCTTAATGTCGATCTGCATCGCGCGGGCGGGCTCTGGCTGTGGGGTTTGCTGTTCATGCTGGCGCTGTCGGGCATTCAGCTGAACCTGGACCGCGAGGTGTTCCGCCCGGTGGTGGAACTGTTTTCACCCGTCGCCCGCACGCCGTTCGAAACCAGGGGCAGTCAACCTGCCGGCGAAACGGCGGCCCTGTCGTTTTCCGCCGCCGTCCGGCGGGGGGCGGAGATTGCGGCCGGGCAGGGCCTGGTGCCGCCCAGCCGTCTTTCCCACTACGCCCGCTATGGGCTTTACCTGATCGAATTCGGTGCTCCCCAGCACCAGGCCGCCGCCGGTCTGGGCCCTGCCTATGCGGTGATCGATAACCGCGACGGCCGCCTTCTGGGACTGCGAATTCCCGGCCGGGGAACGGCCGGTGAGATGTTCACGCAGATCCAGTTTCCGCTTCATTCCGGGCATATCATCGGCCTGCCCGGCCGCATCGTAATTTCGGTCATGGGAATTGCCGTCGTCATCCTGTCGATCACCGGCGTGATCATCTGGGGGAAAAAACGGGGAGCCCGCCAATTGCGGGCGGCGCGGACAACGGTCGCCGCCGAATAGGGTGCGCGGCTAGGCCGATTTGCGCAGCAAAAGCCGCGCGATCCGCGCCTCGCCCCGGTGGCGCAGGCCTTCGTTGACACGGATGCGGCCCTTGAGCGCCTCCATGACCTCAAGCTCGGGCAGAGCGTCCAGCAGGTCGCCCAGTTCATACAGCAGGTCCGGGTCTTCCGGGCCCAGGCTGCGCCCGCCCGCACCCGCCGGGGCGAAGCCCTCGGCCACGAACCAGCCGCCGGGGGCGAGCGCCGCCGCCGCTGTCTGGGCCGCATGCAGGCGCACGGCGGCTTCGCATTGCAGATACATCAGGAACACCGCGTCCCAGCTGCGGCCCGGGGGCGGGGACCAGGCGGCCAAGTCGGCCACGATGCGCTCCACCGTCACGCCGCGCGCGGTGTCATGGGTCCGGGCCAGGTCCGTCGCCACGCTTGAGGCATCGACCGCCGTCACGGCCAGGCCTTGTTCGGCCAGCCAGCCGCCGTTGCGGCCGTCGCCGTCGGCCAGGCAAAGGGCCGAGCGCGCGGTAAAGTCGGAGCGCGCCATGATTTCGCGCAGGTATTCGCAGGGCTGATCGCCGAACAGGCGGGTGTCGGCCTCCGTCCCCGCCTTGGCGTAACGCGTGTTCCAATCCTTCACGGTCGGCGGTCCTCCCTGGGTTCAGGGATATTCCTACGCGCCCTGGGCCGGTTTTTCCAGCCCGGCCGGCGGTTCAGCCGAGGGAGCGCCGGTCGAAGGTGATGCTCTTGATCAGGGC
>TARA_R110002110_G_scaffold206193_1_pt1 | contig 18796 bp, 13 predicted proteins | sample TARA_R110002110 | Tara Oceans TARA_R110002110 (sample SAMEA4397330) | marine metagenome | biome: Polar Biome; feature: [SRF] surface water layer (ENVO:00010504); material: water (ENVO:00002006), including particulate matter (ENVO:01000060) such as... | depth 5 m
CTCTTCTTTGCATCTTCTCTCGATCCAATGTTACGATAAATATTCTTACGGTTCCATTCGTGAATATCGATCTGTGGTTGCTCCTCTCCAGTGAGAGCGATAAGTGTCCTCAGTTCTGCTGCGTTGAAGTCAAGCTCCACCAACCAGTCGTTCTTAGGTTTAATGCATGCACGAAACTCCTTGTTCATCGTGAGAATTGGCAGACTATTTGGATTTGTCGAAAGGCGCCCCGTAACTGTCCCCCATGGATTATAGTCGCACACATGCTTTACGGTCTGGAGGGCTCGATGAAAGTTCTGCCCTCGCACCGAACTCAGAAGGTGTTGAATGGGGCCGATGTTCACACTTAATTCCCGGGAACGGATATCCGAAAGCATCTCAACGAGATTATACATAAAATCATAATTGACTGGACGCGGGATTGTGTCTAATACATGTTGTGTGATCTTGTTCTTAGCGTCTAGGTACTGATAGAGGAAATATTCAGGCACCACATCGTAGAAACAGTTTTCCTGCAGTAGAAGATCAGCCGTTCTGAACGATTTCAGGCATGCCCTTAGTGTTTTTTTAATGGTTTCCCACTCGTCTCTCAGATTTTCAGGGCAGACGTCAGTTAGAGACGCGCCGCGGCTATAGATTCGCCCTACTTCATAGCGCGTGCCTCGCAGGTGTTCAGAAAGTTCCCAGGTCTCACCCTCTAGAGGCAATTCCTCGCCAGACTTAATAATATTATTAGCAAAATACCCAACACAATCTTTCTTATGATCTAAAGTTTGAAATAGCAATGGTCACCCCTAGTAGAGTTGCTGTATGATGGACCCCACTGTTGTTATATTACCAGTTCTCACCTGATTGTCAAGGTTTAAAAATATATTTTGATTAAGGGACGGGTAGTCAGAAGAATAGATATAATCGCGATAAATAAGGTTAATATACTTGGCCACATTTTGAAGTCCCGTCAGAGAGGGATCCGGGTTAGAATAATAAATCCCGTTCATTTCGGAGCGGAGCTTCTGGGTAATAACAATGGGGGTGTCAGCCTCAACAGATCTCAAGTCCAGATATAGGTTTGCTAATATCTTGTCAGAGTTAAGGCCTGTGATCGAGGTGGCGATCGGGGCACGCAGTAGGTTCTCCACACCAAATGTGGCGCACGATGTTTTTTTATAAATTCTTCTCTGATAGTATGGATTTTTCTCCACGTAGGAGCGGTAACTATTAAGGAGGTACTGATCCAATATTTGAACATCTAAAAGATAAGTGGGAGTATAGTAAAAATCAAAAAAATTGTTCTCTGTGAGACCCAGTACAGCGCTAGCGCCGTCATAGTGCTCAATATATTTTAGAGATGCGTCCGTGAACAAATCAGCAGTCAAAAGCCAAGGGGCATTTTTATTAACAATAAATCCAAACTTCTTGGCGGCCCGGACATAAAAACTAAAATTAGGATCCGCTATAAACTCTTCGTATTTATAGTTATCCCCATCAAATGGAGCAGTGGCAATTGCGACTGTGAGCCCACTGGTAAATCCACTTATGGTCCCTGTTAGAAGATAATTACTAAGAGTAATAGGCATATGGGCAGCTACCCTTTTAAGATAAGCTATAAATTCCCTGCGGAAAGAAGTAAAATCTATAATTTTATCGGTATACCGATCGGTGGATGAGTCAAATGAACCATATGCTGCATTCAAGAATTGCGCATATACTTGTCGGGGGTTTTCATATCCTTTTCTGGCGGATAGGTCAGTAAGAGCCGGGTTGCCATTAGATATACACACCCCAGCTGCGGCTGCCTGACGCATATGAGCAGCCAGGTCACCAAACGCATCAGCTACAAAATTCAAGGCCAGCACGTTGGAGTCGCCGGCGACATCGACAGCTTTTAATTTAGTCTCATCGACAACTATAGTATTTTGAATTTTATCCACCTTTCCATAATACTGCTTATCATACCAAGTGTCCAGGGGAGCCCAGAGATTCTCTGGATAGATAGCCTCCTTATACAGCAATCGCTGATAGTACGCGGCAAAAGAGGCTAGTCCATTCCTCCCTTGGGGATTTGTCAGACTTTCTAAACTAAATTTTATATCAGCCATATTCTAACTACCTCTTCCAACCATTTATGTTGCAGCACTGGGCTCGTCCTCTTTGGGTGGGGGCACATCCGTGCCGGCGCTCTCATCTGTTTTGTTTGTAACCAAAGGTATCCCTTCCTGGAGAGCGCGGATGGATGTGGTAAAGGACTTTTGAGTCACTTCTGATGATACAGAAGTCACTAGGTAGTACCCATGGAGGCCCAAATAGTTTAACTGTTCTTGAGTGGTATTTATGAGCAATGGGCTAACATAGGTATAGGACCCATTACGATAGAGGTTGTTTCCCACCATATCAATATTAACCGAAAAAAGTTCTCGTAATTGCTCAGCGCCAAGGGCCCCATTTTTCTGAATTTTAGACTCTCGCAGATAGGGCTGTTCTTCACGCTGGAAAGATAGCTTTTTTAGCAACCCACAGGGCGCGCCGATATAGTTGTGATAGATACCTTTTTTAAGATCGTCCTCAAACTTCCCCTTTAGGTTCCTATGCGCCCCGTCGGTACACATCACAATCATACCCAGACCAAACTTGCTGGCTTCGGTAATATGGCACCCCAATTTAGACTTAGCTTTTGCAATTGTGGCAACGTTAGTCCGCGGACCAAACTTAGTAGTATACAGACTGAGAGGTTGCGTGTCGAACCGTTGGAAGAAACTAAAATTTCCGCCATAGCAAGACGAGCGCAGGGCTTTTGTGATCAATTGAGAACAGATATCTTTTACAAAGTGCAAAAAATAATATTTATCTCTCTCTTTGTCCACCACGTTCTTTATAAAGAACGCCTGAAAAGCGTCCAAAGAAATGGGAATATCTCCGATATTTAATAAGCGATAAAGAGGGGTTTTCGTAAGATTCAAATAAGGGTTAGCCTTTTGGAAAGATGCGCCCAGGGCAGCTGCCGCGGGGTCTCCGCATTTAGATAGTTCTGCAGGATTATTAGTTTGAAACGCACGCAATATATCGATAAACTCTACTTCCGATAAAAAGAAACTAAAGGGAGGGCCTCCGCTAGATGGGTTACCGGGCAAATTCGCTAAAATATCTTCCAATAAGTCTCCCAGATACATAAAGTTTACGTCCACGCCGGCCGGGTCGTTTTCTTTTATGAATTTCTTATAGCTCTTCGACGAACTATCTTGAGAGGATTTCCCTGCCTCAGCGGCGGTATCGTCATCCGCCAAAGATTTCAATAAATCAGATTCGGCAGCGCCGGTGGTAGAAGGGGAGCCCAGAGTGGCATTGCTTCGTTCACGTGCTAGTTCTTTGCGCGCATTTGGTGGCAATTTTGTCAGATTAGGAATTAATAGCTGGCTCACAGGTACCTTAAGGCGATAAATCTTTTTAGATTTATAGATATTTGCTAATAGTTTACCATATTTTTCTTTACGATCCGCTTGCTCGAGCTCGTTAATCTTTTCTAGATCTTTTTTATCATCGTAATCAGGGGTAGCTTTTTTCTGTGCTTTAAGATCGTCTCGAAGTTTTTTAATATTGGTTTCGCGACTTCCGGCTAGAAAAATATTACTGCCCGGGTTGGTGGTCAGACCCGACAGGGCCGCCTGGTATTTAATTGTTAGTGTCAAACTTCCATCTTCATTGAACTCAATATCATGACGGACCTGCTGCAGGAAAAGCGAGACACGTGTACTATCCAGCGCCTGTTTTAAAACGTCTGCGTGTTTTGGGCCTCCGGGTCGTATGGACTTTCGGAGATTGGGATATATTTTTTCTAGATTGGGGGGGGTGGACCAACCAGCACACACCTTAATTCGCGTGGGGTTATATTCTTTGGCCGATACAACAGCCTCCACAGGACACGCCGAGTTGGGGGCAACACTAGGAGATGTCCCTGCAGGTTTTTTAATAGTGGGAGAATTAATAACAAGGTCTAAAAAAGTAGGGTCGGCTAAGCCCGCCTGATTGCTCGTGCGGCCGCCGGAGGACGTCGCAGAGCCGGCAAAGAAGTCGCCTACCGACTGAAAAAATACTACCAAGGTGGCAGTAATATTATTGTCGACATCAGCCGGCTGAACTCCGGCTAACTCCCATTTAAAACTTTTGATGCCAGCGCCAGGGATTCGGCCTAGGGATCCGTCTAGCATTGCCGCGGTGTCGGCTTTAGAAATAAAATTAGGAATTTTGAGGGGTTTTTCCACACCGGTGGGTTTACCATCCGCATCATATTCTACGCGAGAAATACGAATATAGGGTGTTAAGAGAGCATATACTTCAGGACATAGAGAAAGAATTTCATTTACTTGATCGGTTTGACCACCATGATGAATGCGAGATAATACCGTACCCGGGTGTTTGTCAGTGTCTATTTCTGTAACATTTTTATATGGATTGTCAGCGAGGTACGCGCGATGTTCGGAAGCCAATTTATGAGCCTGCTCAAGCAAAACACATTGAAAATCAACCGGTTCGATCTTCGTAGGATTAAGATCTTCTTCCTTTTCTTTTTCTTCGTCTGTTTTAAAAAATGCCATTTTTAAATGTTTTCTTTTAACCCGATACTACCCGTAATATCTTTTCCAAAGGCAGCGGGATATAAATTAAGTCGCCCATCTGTAAATTAGCTTCAGTAGGTGCACGGTTGAATAGTGCAATTACCCACCAATACTGTGCAGCACCATAGTTTTCGATTGATAATTTATAGAACCGGTCGCCGGTCGACCACACGTGTGTCTTGCGGGTCATCGAAGAAATCTCGGCAGTTGTCGGATAGCGCAAAGTGGGGCTGCTATAGTGCCGAATACCTTTGACATGTCGTTCCTCAAAAAGGTCCTCATACAAGGGCTCCTGATCATAAAAAATTCGGCGGTAATCATATCGCGTAGGCATATTAGAAGGACCCTTCAATATCTGCTTTTGCGGAACTCAGGGGGCCGGCCTCGGGGTCGCCAGCTACCTCATTATCAAAAACGGTAGTTGTATCTTGTGAAGTTCCGGGGATAACTACATTTGAGGCATTAGGAAACTTCTTTGTACCGGTACCAAAGCTATAGGTGGTTCCAGACTTTGACCAACCGGTCAAGTGCTTATGTAATACCGTAAACTGTAGGCTTAAAGATACCGTCTTAGGTATATAAATACCGGTGCCTCCGGTCCGCGTCGTTTGAACCGATTGAAGATGTTCATTTCCCTCAGCGTCCAGGGTTTTATCTTTTGCAAAGTCGCGCTCGCCTATTTGTTCATAGCTTCCGCCTTGAAGAAAGCCCCCCTTATCCATCTCAGGGGCATAGGATACGCCAGCCAGATATCCTACTAGCTGACTACCATCATTAGGATCCGCAATTAAATTAGTCCATCGCAATCCCAATAGGGGCGCTGCTTTAAGAGTATTTTGAATATCTCTTTTTTCTGTTTCATAGACAGGATAAAGAAAAGAAATTAATGAATTAATCCTATCTAAGTTTTGTTGGGCCTGCGTGGCGTCGCCCGATACTACGTCGAACGCTAAGCTAATTTGTCGCTGGGTATTCTGAAAAGTCGCCAACGGGTCCATTCGGCCGTAAACATTCTCAGTATTCCATGTAGAATTAAACTGGTCCGAAAATTCTCTCACCCACCCTCGAAAATCAATTGTTTGACGAGTAGCCAAATGAGTAATCCAAATCTTAAAAAATGAATCTTCTATTGCTCCCGGATCATAGCCTTGTGCGTACATTTTTAGTCCTCAATATAATAAATAGCTTCGAAACAAAAAATCGGGCGTCTTAAGGATTCGCAAAAGAGGTGATTGTTTCAGGGATCACCTCTTTGATTATATCTTTGAGTTCTCGTTCACCGATTCGGACGTTGACGTTAATGGTTTGATTGGTGGCGGCAGTACCTCCCTGGGCTGCAGGTGCTGCCCTTGTTGCCTCTGCGCCTGGTGGTGTTGTTTCGGTGCCGGCAGGATGGCCGAAACCTAACATTGAAGCAATGGGGCCCTGAGGCTTGGCGGCAATAATAGTGTCTTGGGGGCTGGGCTCAATAATTTTGCCATCATTCGTGATGATGGCGTCGCCGACGCCGAAGACTTGGTGGCCAGCGTCGCCCATATCCACGTTGCCAAGCAGGTCGCGGAAGCTCGAGCCGCCGGTTGTGAATTTCATAATCTTGTCGAAAACGCCGAAAGATGCCCAATCTAAAAGTTCTCCCATCGCAGAGGCGGCGCCGAGGAGGGCGCCAGTGAACTTATCAAAAATGCCTCCGCCGGCCTTGGCGACATCTATTACTCCTTTAACGGCGCCGTAGACGGTGGTGAACGCGCCGACAATGATCGACGCCGTGGAGGTGGCGCCACGAACAAGAAGGCCTAGGCCTTTTGTCACTAGTCCGATGCCGACCCGGGCGCCGGTCATTATACCCCGTATAACTCTCAAGCCCCTAAAGGATTTGGCCATCTTGGTGATGGCCTCGGGGGCAGCCCGGAAACGGGTAACGAGCTCTCCCAAACGGGTGCCGATTCCTCCCAAACGGGTGCCGATTCCTCCCAATGACCGGGCGCCTTTAGCCAGAAGTTGAAACGGTTTCATCACTAGCTTGCCGAAGTTCAGCATGATCTGCCCAAAACCAGGGACTTTGCCGAAGAATCGGGAGATACGAATGCCGGCCTGGACAAGCGGCTTAAAGCGTAGCTTCAAACCAACGACTCTCATCACTTTTCCGAACCGGGCAAAGACCTTTGCGCCTTTGGCGGCGGCGGCGACCAGACCCAGGAAGCCGGCTGTATACAACCCAATCCGCATCACGAGCTTGCCCCCACCGGTGCCGGCAAGCCAGCTCACTTTTTCAGCGAACCATTCAAAGGCGGCGAAGAGGGGATCCATCGTGATAAGAAGATGATTGAACGCATTGGCCAGCTTGTCCATGGAGGCTTGAGCTTTACGGGCGGTTTCGGCCATTTCTTCTTTATGTTTAATTTCCAATTCTTCAGCAGCGCTAAGGTTTCCAAACAGGCGGTTTGCCTCTTCGGTGGATACCCCAAGAGCGTCGGCAATTGCTTTTTGCTCGTACTTCCCTAGGTCGCCATACATCTTTCCGCTAGCGTCCATCGATGCGGTGAGTAGCTCTAGGCGTTCTTCTTCACTAGCATTGAGCATATCAATAGAGTTAAGATAGGGGCCGCCCAAGATTGCATTCAATCGACCGACCTTTTGAGCCGCACCATCAAATGTATCAAATGCGGCGCCCCCAATCTTAAGAAGTTGTTGCATACTGAGGCCGGTTGCCTTGGCTTGCTTTTCTAGGCCTTCGAAAACCTTTTCAATATCGTCGCCATAGAAAGCTAATTCAGTGGCCACGAGATTGAAATCTTGAGCAACTCGCGACAAAGGAAGGCCAAGACTATCGGCTGTATCCTTAAGGCGCCTGGTGAGACCCTCCATTTGATCTGCTCCCATGCCTAGAGATTTAGTAGCTTTATCAAATATTTCGGCTGTCGTAGAACTCTGGACTCCCAGTTCTTGCATCAGGGCTGCCTGTTTTGTTAGTGAGCCTTTTTGTTTCTCTGATAATTGAGTGAAACTGGACATCTTAGAAATGAGGGCGCCCTGGGCGGCCGCGGCTTCCTGGGATGTGACTCCCACCAATGCCAGTTCACGTTCGACAGATCGTGAAACCTGTGCCTGTTTAGACATTGTCCCATAGCCGTCCTGAGCGATACCATGCTGACGAGATAGGGCTGCGTTAGTTTTTTCTAGGGCAACCGATAGATTGAGAGTCGCAGCTGCTATTTTTTTGGTGATAGCAATGAAAATTTCTCCACTTTTAACCGAGTCGATTAGGCTTTTCCCAAAGGCTTTTATTTCTGCAACCGACATCGGAATATGTTCTTGCAGCGCGGCCGCGGCTCCGTCGACCTTAAGCATTTTGTTGGAGAGTAACTCAAATTTGCCTGCACCACGTTCAAGCTCTTTATTCATCTTCTTCTGACCTTTGGTGAGCTTGTCGTAATCTTTAAGCATCTTAGCCCGCTTGGCGGGATCTTGTTCATACTCAAGACGCGCAAGGAGATTAAGGCGCTCTTGCAGCTGTTGTTCTTCCAATTTTTTTTGCTCGGACAGTTCGCCGCGGTACGTTCGTTCTGATTCAAGAAGCTCTAATTGTCTTGCTAGAGCCTTGTTCTCTCGGGTGACTGTTTCTTCATACCCCTTGTCGGTGGATCGGCTGCTGAGTGATGAACTGTCGCCGCGGTCGCGACTCGTTGAGGCTGCCTCGGATTTGGTGGAATCCTTCATCCCCTCGATTAGGTCCTGCTGCTTACCAACTAGCTCATTAAGAGCATTTACTAGCTTGGTAATGTCCGCCTGTGTAATCTCGTCTCCCATCAACTAGCCCTTAATTTTTGAAGGGCCATCGCAGGCCTGTTTCGCGTTCGAAGCCGCTTACAGCTCTGTCGAGGTCGCTCTTATTCATCATGGTTCGGCTATCGCCAAGACCGTATTTGGTGTAGGCATCCATATAGCGCTGTTCGCCTTTTAAGGCACGAAAGAAGGACTCAATCTGGTTCTGGGTTCCGCGAATAGTAGTGGGGACGTCGAATCCTGCAATGGACATACCCATCAACATTCGCCGCACATTATAAGAAAAATCAGTATAAGTGGCTTCGTTAAGCTGCTTGTCAGATAAGTCGATTACTATTTTGTTCATAGGGGATACCACCTCACCAATAAATAGTTCCTTAAAACAAAAGGCGCCCGTTGCAGGCGCCTCTTATCCCAATGTGGTCCTCTTTTTGTTAGAAGACGTTTCTTCCATCCTCTTGTTCTGATCTTCGAATTCTTTTATGAGTCGCTGTACGAACCAGCGTCGAAGTTGGGTGGGAATATTATATGCTTCGAATATTGACCACCCTCCATGATGTTTGAGGACGAACAATTCTTCATATACTATTTCTTGATAAGTATCATCGAGGCCAAAAAAACTCTGCCGTTAAAGGCAGACCAACCTTTCCTTCATATTCGCATTCGGCGCATTCAAACTCAATCGTCATATCAATATCGGGGGCAATTGCATCATAGACGGCACGAATCTCGCGGGTAATCTTCGTAGGACACTCTGTTATAAAGCGTTTAAGGGACGGTGCATCAGTATATTCATTAATACGTACTATAATCGCAGCAAGCTGGTCAGTAATTAAAGAGTCCGCGCCCTTTGTTTTCTTCTTTTTGTCTCTCTGGTGAATAATACGTTTTTCATCAGCACCGGTCAGCAGTTTCACCTCAATGGCTAGGCCTTTATAGTGAGGGAAGGTCATTTCATAATTCCCATTAGGAAGTTGGACTGTATTATTCTGGTCGAGGTCAATCTCTTTGTGGGCCAGGGATGATAGATCATACTCCCCCGAGTTTTCACTTATACACACAGGGCATGTAATGCCCACTTTGTATACCGGGCCGAAACCTGTCATTCTAGCAGCAACTAAAAGGGCGTTCTTATCTCCCACAAGCAAATTAGAGGCCCTTACGCGCTTGTCGACGATCAGAGAGTCAACCACACGTTCTAAGGCCACTCCTTGCTTGATGAGAGCCTGTGAGGTAAGTATATCTTCCTCCTTCGCCGTCATATGTCGGATTTCTACCGACTCCACCTCATAGAGGGGATGATCCTCACCATATAATAGTCCGTGGCTTGGGAGATCGACGAACTCCGTGGGACTAATAAATGAGAATATGTCTGTGGTTGGGGTTTCTACTACTGGTGGGGGTGGAGTTGGGGCGTCCGGTTGCGGAGCGCCCGTTCTCTGTGAATTATTTCTTCTTTTTGACAAACGTCACCTTCTTTCTCTCTGTGCTAGCTCTATGGCTCCTAGATTTCCTGCGTGCTCAGGCCTACCACCGAATCGAACGCGTTGTCCACCACGTGGGAGACAGGGGGCCCATCACCCGAGCCATAGCTAGCCCAATCATACCTGATTGTCATATCAATGTTAAGCAAATCTTCACCTGAGTAATCTAGATCGCCGAATTTAACGTTCGTAAGCCATGGGTTATTCAGTTGCCACGTGCCGATTGTTCCGCCGTCGCCATTAATTTCCGTGATAATAATACTTCCCAATGAGCCGAGGGCATTCATTTTATTGGGTGTGCCGGCGCCTAGGCCGAGGGCGTTGATTCCAAATACATCTGCGGCTTGATCAGGAGACAAGTAGCCAGAATTATATAGAGCCTTATACAGGGACAAGTTTCCATCCGGGTTGACAGCATTTACTAATTGAACTGTTACCGGGTCCCATGTGACAGCGCCTGGATAGTAATAAGTGTTACCAAGGAACTTGTGTTCTGTCTCACTGATTGTATAGGCCGGCTTAGTGACCGTCTTTGCTAAGTATTGTTCATAGCCCTCTAGTAGAGGAATTGACAACAAAAATCTGTGTTGCCTCCGTGGTTCTGATGATGCTAAGTTCCAAAATGCCATTTTCTATAATCTCCTGTTAGATTAGATTCTAAATTAAATAGTACGGGGGGAATAAACCCCCCGCTTTATTTTAATCTACGAACGATGCCCCCGTTCTGGTAATATTGAAGTCAATCGCAATGTACTCAATGGCACGTGTTGGCTTCAGGAAGATCTGTGCATACATGATGTTTCGATCCACCAATTCCGGCGTGGTTGTGGTCTTGTCCAGCACCACCTTGAAATCCGACAGACCGAAATTAGTCTTGACTGACTCCAAGAAAGGGTTCACCATAGCAGTGAACCGTTGCCAGGTCACCTTAACATTCGGATCGAACAAAACGGTCGACGCCATTCGCGAAATGCGCTTCTTCACGAAGATCATCAGGCGGCGGACGTTGATACGATCCAGAGCTGAAGGAGTAACCTGAAGTGTCTTCTGACCAAAGATTACAATGCCTTCTGCCGGGAACTTAGCAATTGGGTTAATATTCGCCTCGTACAGGTTGTCGCGGTCCTGGCGGCGCAACTGGTGTGCGACGTCAACGATCGGGATACCTGCGGAGCCTTCTGTCAATCCACCGCGATTGAAGCCGGCGGGAGCAAACCAAACCTGCGTCTTACGCTGGGAACTTGAGAAGGTGCCAAGAGCGGCCACAGATGGGGGTAGCCAGATGTGCGCACCATTAAGGGTGTCACGTCCTCGCAACCAGGGGTAGAAAGTGCAACCGTAAGAGGAATTAAGTCCTCGTGAACGGAGACCGTTAACAGCCTGCGTGATGCTAGACTGCGTGTTTCCACGGCGCTCAGCAGCCGGTAGATTGCTCTGCTCGCGCGGAACAAATCCTTCGGGCAGATCAATGATGGCCAGAGAGTCGGCGCGGTCTTCACAGATATTAACAAGATTGGTTGTTAAGCCTTCTTGTCGAAGCCCCGGGAAGGTAGCAAGGTTCATCTCAATCACTTCAGGATCTGCAATGGAGTCCATGGCGCGGCGGATCGAGTTAAACACATAGTTGTTTTTATCCGTCGCAGTGGAAGGCAGTGTTGTGGTACTGCTGTTGAAGGGGTCCATCTCCGTTATGTTAACACCATCGAAACCACCGTAAACTGGGATTGTGAATCGGTCGTAACCTTGATCCAACACTCCACTCACAGCACCATTAACAAATGTCAAAGAGTCGGTCGCGTGAGAACCACTTGACCAGATACCTGTGGAACCCGAGATATCATCCAGGGTGAATTCTACAGAGCGCTCTCGACCAGTGCCCACACTAAACATGGACCCAACAATACCGCCGCGAGGACGGAGAAGATCGATGTTCGACTTATCAAACCGAGTGCTTCCAGCTGTCGGAGTGACCTGGAGTCCAAAGTAGGCATCTGTGCGATTGCTCAAATTACCATCAGTGGCGTTCACGCGAAGTTCCGGTGCCGGATAAAGGGCCTTGATAAGGAGATTCATATTCTGCTCTCCAGCGGAACAGGAGAGATTGAACACCGAGCCTGTGGTGTACACCCCGCTGGGTGCACCAAGCGCTAGTGAGCCAACTGACGAACCGCTAATCCAGTTCCCCTTCGACGCGTCTTTGCCGACGGCGCCGTCCTCGTTCACGATCTCTTCATCGTCATACTTTACCATTCCCTGGAATCCGAAGGGTAGCATCCCAACATCACCAAGCATACCAGCGTCTACATCTGAGTTCATCTCCACGCGAATAAAAGCAGAGTTATTGGGCCAATCGCCCTTCTGGATATAGCGTCGTTCGGTCTCGTCCCAGCTTAAATACTGGTCGCCGATCTTCCGGGCTACATAACTAAGCGAATCGGGGTTGAGATCGCACTCATCGTATTGTTCAATAACACGAACGGTATTATCTGAATCGCTGAGCTGGCGCACGAGAACACTAAACGAGCCGTAGCCGTTTGCGTTATTCGATGAGCGCTTAATATTTTGAATAGAAATCTTGATATTGCGGTTAGACCAATCGCCAGGCTCTTGGAGAGCGTGTACCGTAAAGAGATTCTGGGGCACAGAAGAAGGAGAGGTACGATTGGAAATAATCGTGGGTGTTTGTGCGCTCTGAACAGAGTGGCCGGCAAAATCCGATCCCTGTGTGCCGGAACCGGACTTGATCTGAATAAGGGCTCCGAAAGATTGCTTGAAGTTGCCTGCAGTAATCTCTGCGGGAGTAATATTGGCCTTAAGGTGCCGATCAAAAGATTCTCCCAGGAAAAAGGTATCAGCAGTCCCAGCCACAATGCGGCTGTTGGTTTGCTGAGGATTGGTTGAAAAAACTTTGCGAATATAACGCGAATCATTCTCGTTGAAGTTAAAGGTCGTGGTAACCGCTGCAGTACTCCCTGAGCCCGCGACGAGCTTAAACTCATAGTTTGTACCTGTGTCACTGACAAAGTTGCCAGAACCGGAGGCTGTACGGGGATCTCCCGCTAAGGACGCAGTGAGGATCCCCTTCGATCCTGAGGTCAAGACGGTGCCCTGCAAACGGAGATAGGTATTAGTACCCGCATAGAAAATAGCTGCCAGTGCTCCGGTCACCTGGGTACCGAGTGCGGCCACCGAGTTGGGCTCCCCCGCGTGGCAGATAAAAAGGCCGTATGCCTTGTCCATTTTCCAACCGGCTTCGCCGGCAGTACCGACGGCTGGGCCACCGTCAGCGGTGGTCTCAACACCATTTAAACGAATGTAGGTTAATGGAGAGCTATTTCTAAGGTATGCCTGGGCTGCATACATGCCATATGTAGTGGCGGATTTGTCAGTACCTTCGCGCCAAACGTCGTCTCCTGCACCGCCTGGGGCTGGAGTACCGAAAATGCGGACGAATTCCTCAAATGAATTAACCGAAACAGGCACCAAAGAGGGCCCCTTTTCTGCTCGCCCAATCACCACGGGGCCGACTCCGCCGGCGACGGCCGGAAGCTGGGAGTTGTCAATCTCGTTGACGAAAACTCCCGGTGATACAAATCTAAACTTTTTAACTGACATTAGTTGTTTCTCCTACATTGCGAAAAATGTTCAAAGTAAATAGTGTTAAATAGTTGGAATGGTATTATTCTCTGTAAAATCCATCTTTAATACTATAAGGAATGTCACCCACCACTGTGCGCTCCCGTCCCATCTTGATTTCTACTGCATTTTCTCGGCGCACGATTCGAGGCTTCTCTTGGTTTTCTCCTTCACCCACCAAATAACCCAAAACTTCTATCCTAATTGAAGTTTGGTAGTTACGCTGGTCCATTCCAATGTTTGCTTTATTAGAGGCGTTGGTAAATGATCCATCAATGAATACTTCATAGAAGTGCCCCTCGTTCTCAATACGCTTGGGCATTCGGGAATTCCCCGGGATCGTGAAAAAAGGATTTATCAATTCATTAAGTTGTTGTTGATATTCTGTCCTCGCTGTGATTTCATATCCTACCTTGACCCATACGGGGAGTGGAATAGTCACGGTTTCATAAACTGTTTTACCGGCGGCGGTTTTAGCTTGACGTTGATTTGTATTTTTACCTTTAGCTGAGACTCCCTTAGTCGTACCCCCGTATTTGCGATTGACCATAGCATTTTCAAATTCGGCAGTCTTCTTTTGATTAATTGTACGAGCAATTGTAATCGTTCCGCCGCGGGCGTCCGGTTCGGGGTAAATATTGGCATATACGGATCCCCTAAAATTCGGCTCTTTGGTAACACTAGCACGGTTAACCGTAATAAGTGGTAAGATCAAGCCCTCTTCTCCGTCACGCAACTCTTTATTATGTTTTATTTGATAGGCGCGCTCGGCAGAAACCCATAGTACGGGCACCTTATTAAATCCCTTGTTGCTTGTAACAGATAAATTGAGATCCTGGTCAATAAACTGTAACATGGCAGCGTCAATCGTTTCTAAGGTAGAGGGCGAAAATTCGATTTCTTCCAGATGCTGGGCGACCTTCTCATCCCCGATGTAGTCATACTCATTAGCTGTTTTATTTTGAATTTGGTCTTGGGTGCGTTTGCTCCGAGTCATTTACTTATCCTACAAAAATTCCAACTGGAACATTCTCCACGACTTTCTTTGTTGCGTCCTGCATAGAAGAGTCGGTGATGGCTAGCTTATCGTAGGTGATCTCGTTCAGCAAGGTCTTTAATTCCTCACGCAATTGATCTTGTTCAGTTCGAGCCTGTCCCAGCAACTCAGCTGCATTTAGGGTGACACTCTCGCCAGGAATAGGCACCGTCGCGAACTTGCCGCGGACCTGACCAAGGATCTCTTTTGTTAAGGCCAATGCAAACCGGCGGATCCACTGCTTGCCAATCGAGTTAATGTTTTGATAAGGAAGATTTTCAAAAGGGAGAGTGTTAATATTATTAATTCCCTCGGTTCCCTCGTTGCCGCGGCCTGTTTCTTCCCAGGGCTCATATTCTCTCTGAATACTAAACTGCACCCAAAATTTCTTGGGGCTCGTGGAGTCCGGGCTTGGGAAAAGTCGCAGCATATTGTCTTTAATCTCATAAGAATAATGTGAGATGCGTGTAAACAGTGCGTCTTCATAGGCCATGGCCTGGAGCTTGTTCTGCCATGTAGGCACAATTTCAAAAGTGGAGTCATCAGCATACTGTCCATAGGTTCGCATATTGCCGACAACCGAAAATCCTCCATAATACCCATAGAAGCGCCACATTGCGCGTGGAGTCTTAAAAAAGACCTTACGAATAATTAAACGCTTATCTTTCACTTTTCCATAATAAGCAACACTACTATCATTGGCAGCCGAGGACGAAATAATACTTTGTAAGTCATAGTCTTGTTTAGAAGAAGTCATATTAAGAGACGCCGAATAAATAGGAGTAAGACCGCCGATCCCTGCCTCGGTAGCCAATCCCTCAGTAATCCTACGTACATATCCATAATCAAAGCGTGGATAACGTAATGCTATATTAGAGCCCGAAAGCGCGCTTCCTGAGACCAATTGTCCATTTTGGTCAAATGATCCCGTTGCCGCTCCCAAAAGGCTCGATAAAGAGTTCTTAGTTTGATGAAGATTAATTAAATAAGAGTATTCTAAAACTGCTTCCTCGTAGGCGGCGTAGACATTTCCTTCGGCTAGTTCAATATCTAAGACGTCGCCGCCGAGCTTCTTGTATGTAAAAGCAACTTGATCGGCAGCGCCAGACAGGAAGCTGGGCGTCCCCGCATATACGCCAAAAGGAAGAGTGGCCGCGACATTAACCGTACTCCCGGTTGCCGGTAGGATATTTGCATTCGATGTAGAAGCAGGATTGAGTTTTGGGATGGCCATTTATGTTTTCCTCGAGTGATACATTACTAAATAGAAAGCCCCGCCTCAAAGAGACGGGGCTTTCACTATTTTGACCTTACCTTGGGCTTAGCTAGCCATCAGGTTTTTCACGATAACGAGGCCGTACATATCTGGACGGACCATCTTCTTCGCATATCGAGTCATCACGCCCTTGCGAGGCACGAAGTCTTCAACACCGAAGATCGTCGGGGTGGTCTGCAGCGGCACATAAGGTGCATACACATAGCCACTCTCAAGGAAGCTACTTCCACGTCGACCAACAAGGATCAAATTACGCGGGAAGTAAGGATCGACCATTACGTCGAACTTCTTCGAAAGCGAACCAACCTTAATAGTACCAATGTCGCCACGGTCACTATCGGCAGTCACGTTAGCACGGAAGCCAGCGGTGAACTCAAGGAGGTTGGCAACTTCAGGTGCGCACACCACGAAGTTAGCAGCCCCACGCAGAGTCTTGCGGTGGATCTGTGCAGAGACATCGTTGATAGTCTCAACAAGGGTCTCATACCATTCACTGACATTACCAGTGAAGTCTGCAACACCAGATGCCAGGGTGGCACCAGTTTCTCGGTTGAGGAACTGACCGGGGTTACGGCTCCAGTAGCGCACGCCAGCGCGTGCATCAACAACGAGGTCCTCAAGGATCTCGCGGTCGATTTCAAGAGCAATCTGCTCAGACAGAATCTGAGTAAGCTCGACCTCTGCATCAAGGTTGTGGTAGGCGTTAAGATCTTGTCCTAACTCCGGGGTCCACTTAGCCTTGAGCTTCTTGGTGACAGCTGTGACAGCCACCGAGTCAACCTTGATGTTGATCTCGGGGATTCCAGCGACGTTCTCCAGTCCCCACTCAAGAGTACCCTGAACGGAACCGATAGCGCCACCGGCCTCGAAATCATCATTAATCGCGACTGAGAGGCTCATGGCCTCCGCAGAAAGATCGGCAGCAAGAACTGAGCCAGTTGTAACCAGCACCACGCGTGCGACATCACCATTAACTGTGCCCGGATCATTCATCGAGCGGCTCAGAGCACTGAGACGCGGGATAAGTGTTAGGGAAGATGGCAAAAAACCAACGCCGGGCAAAAAGCCCATTGCGGTCAGATCAAGACGGTTGAACTGCGAGGATGCAGCCGAGATGTCGACATCACAAATAACCCACGAGGAGCCAGAAGTAAGTTCTGGATCGAAACGAAGGATCGTGTTGACGTAGTTCTCAGTCCAAGCAGCAGAGCCGGCGGCGTTAGCACCACCCCAACCTGCGGGGACATCAGTCACATCACTCGTAGAGCCTGCCGCACCGATAGTACCTGAAGCAACAGGGGTAATTAGCGCTATGCCGAGGGAAGCTGTTGGAGACGAATAACCGTTCCGCAAGTTGTATGGACCGCCGGCATTTGTGCCGTCGTTTCCACCAAGGTCAACACCACCGGTGAGGCCGGCCGCAACGACGTCGCCGCCGTAAATCGACTTGCCCGGAGTGAACCCAAGGCGCTTATCGGCGGCTAGGGCTCCGTCCAAGTTTCCACCATAGGTGAAGTCGAGGAAGAAGATGAGGCCCGAGGGCAAACTCATCGGTTGAACGCTAACGAGTTCGTTAGCGATCAGGCTGCCGAAAACTCGGCGAACCAAAGGGAATGCAACAGCTGCAAAACCCTGAACATCGCCACCAGCCATTGAGCTGGCGGCTTCACGGAGTAGCTCTTTTGCTTGGTTCTCAAGCAATCGGGCCATTCCGTTCCGAATTGTATCGTCACCTAGTCCTTCAAGAAGACCGGTCTGTTCCCACTTGGAAATAAGAGCGGCACCTTCAGAAGAAAGATCGCGGTTGACAATACCTTCGGTTAATTTCTGTACAATAGACATTTTATAACCTCCTATAATTTGTTGTTGAATGTCATTTATTCAAACCTGCTAAACGCAGCATCCGACCCATGTTAGGGTCGACTGTTGCCTCGTTGTTTCTCTTAGAATTGATCAAAAGCGATGTTGGTCTTTGAACGGCTTCACGAAGTGTTTGTGGCCTAGAACTATTAGAGTTCGTAGCCCCCACTGCGTTTTGAATTGTTTCAAAGATCATCTGCGCTTCTTCAACAGAATTGGCAGATTGAACAGCTTCGGCAATTTGATTTTTTTGCCGCTCATTCAAGGAGGCGCTATTCAAAGCCTTGTTTTGATAAACAAGCTTGGCGTTTGCCAAGTTCAGCCTTGTAAGCTGATTCTTGGCTTCCATAATGAGAGCACGAAGCTCTCGATTGGATTTTGTAATCTCCGAGATTTTAGTCTCGAAGAGTCCCACATCTGACACAACGTCAGATGCAGTAGATATTTGTGCTTCCTCTTCCTCGTCTTCTTCAAGGTGGGCAGCCTGTGCGGCGGCCATCGCATCGTTGTTGGCCTGCTCTACACTATTGTCGGCAGAATTAACGGATGCCCATCCCTGGGGTACCGCTTTCATATCGACTACTAATTCTTCAATAAGATCGGAAATCATTTCTTCCGTAAGATCAATATTCTCGTCTTCTTCAAGTGGCATTCCGGCGCTGCCGCCTCCAGACGAAGCGACGGCCGTAGATTTCTCAGCAACATCCTCGTCTTTCTCCATTTGTTCGAGATCGTCGTCTTCTTGGAGAGCGATTTCATCCGCCATCTCGGTGGCATCCAAGAGATCCTCACCTTCGATAACTTCGTCCTCTTCCTCTAGGCGTTGTTTCAGAGCGTCAAAGTCAATCTCTATAATTTCATCTGCGGCCGGGCCGTCGATTGCTTCATTCTCGAATGCTAAGGGAACGTCCTTAGTAAACTCCATGAGTTCCTCGTTATCGGTGTCTGCTGAACTGCCCTCTTCTTGTTCCAGAATTGTATCCAAAGCTCTCTTTACTTCCCCTGAGTACTTCTCTAACACAGTATTTTCCGCATTTTTAAGTGCAGCCTCCTTAAGGGCTTTCGCGTCTACAATCGCTTCTTCTAATAGTGAAGACATAGAATTACTCCA
>TARA_R110002110_G_scaffold2509_15_pt1 | contig 18778 bp, 25 predicted proteins | sample TARA_R110002110 | Tara Oceans TARA_R110002110 (sample SAMEA4397330) | marine metagenome | biome: Polar Biome; feature: [SRF] surface water layer (ENVO:00010504); material: water (ENVO:00002006), including particulate matter (ENVO:01000060) such as... | depth 5 m
TTGTCGTAGTTCCTGAGTAAATGACTTAGCGAAAGTATTTGTCTCAAAAAGAATTGCTTCTGGTCTAAACACTTGACCAATCATCTTAACCTTTTGTATGTTCTCTCTAAATTGAACATTCTTTGCTCTATCTACATAAATTACAGATTTGTTTTCATCAGCATCCATTTCTATAACTGTAATAACATTGTAGTCACCATCAGTAGAAATAGCGGGGTCTACTCCAACAAAGTATTTATAGCCCTCTCTTCTCATAGGTTTTAATACTAAGTCTTTATTCTTAGCAGCATCTAAGTATTCGGGATTGAATAAGGATGTTCCTGTTGAAATAGGCACACACATATATTCTCTCGTAAACATAAGAGAACCTACTTCCGCCTTTCTAGCCATCAGTGCTTCATAGTTCCATCTAGCGGGCCATAACGGTTCATTGAGAGCATTGAAGCAAGGATAGGTATTAACTGTATAAGCAGGGTTTTCTTCCAACTGTGCATAAATATCTGTATAACTAAACGGAGTTCCAATCACTCTTAATGAAGCGGTATGGTGAAGAGTAGGAATCATGTCACCATAAAACCAATCAGTAACTTTTTGAATACCCGACATACTAAACTCTTTCAAAGGGTCATCAATAATAATCTCTTGAGGGTGAAGACCACGAATCTGTGAGCCAACTGAACGCTCTAAGATTTGATTACCATTAGTTAATGTAATGTTCCCAATAGCCCAACCTCTAGCCGGTTTATACTTCTTGAGCATAGGGTGAGCAAACATCTTATCAATGTCTCTCATGTGAACTAATGTCTGCTTTTGGTTAGAAGAAATATAAAGCATTTGATATGGAGGTGGTTGAAAGACTAAATTCCAAATAACCCAAGAGTGCATAAATACAGATTTTCCGTGGTCACGAGAACAAATAATTACAGTTCTTTGAGTAGAGTTCATTAACTCATGCCATTCCTGTATGTATGAAGGATAGTCAAAACCTAATACATTTTGAAAGAAATATGGAAATGAGTTCTTGGATAACTTCATGTCCATTTCATGTTCAAAGTTGTAGGCTAGTTCTTCCATAATTACCCTACCATTTGTTTAAGTTTATTTAATTGTGCTTCTACACGCTTTGCTTTTAGGTTATCACCTAAAGCCTGTGTCGCCCTACCCATAAGAATACCTCTCTCAATTTTATTTCTTAAGACTTCCGGCATTAAGGGATGAGATGCAACTATACTACCTGTTTCAAAAAGCCATTCATTAATTTCTCTCATTGAAGGCAACCCCTTATCTAAAGAATCAGATTTTAAAACTTCTTTCCACTCTTCCATAGTATCACCGTTTTCTTAAAGTATGGGTTAATTCAATATCAATATTATACTTTCTTATTGATTCATATGTATCTTTAAATACCTTCAAATAGTCATTAACCTGTTCTTCTATTTTTTCTTTATAATTATCATACCGTTGCTTGTTGGGAAAGGAATAAGAGTCTTTTGGATGTTTAGGTTTAGGGTATTTATTACTTTGATTTATTCTTTCAATAATTTTTTCTAGTTTATCTAGTTCTTTAGGATGAGAAGCCCTATTCCCTATGGTTCTTACTGCCTCCATAACATAATTAAGTGTTCTTTGGACTTCTCTTATATTAGTTCTAATATTATACATTATTTCTATTTGGGCTTTAGTTGTTCCATTAGTTAAAATTGCGCCTTGACTATTCATTTCTCTATTAAACTCAAACTTATCTACTTCTTTTCTCGGCCAATCTTTTGTAGCGTTATTATCTAACCATCGTGCTACTTTAAGATATTTACCGCCTCTACTTCCAATAGGTTTAATAAACCAACCATCATAGTTAAATCCATGAAAAGGGGCGAATTGCCCTGCTTTGATTTCATTATTTTCACTGACTCCTTCATTGTCTTCGCCTCCACTTCCTGTTCTAAGATAAAATAATACTTTTTCTCCTTCAACATCAACAAGCATAATAGGTCTACTATCGGAAATCCCTTTCCATTCATAAGAATATTCTTGTTTAAGAAGAGTTTTCCACATTGTCTTCCCCCTCTTTTTTTCGTCTTGCTTCTTCTATTTTTGCCTCTTCTATTTTTTCCTTTAGCATTTTAATTTTCTGCTTATGTGTTACTTTATTCTTATTAGCATTATCACGGGTTTTAATAGCCTCTTCTATTTTTTCCTCTACCTCTCTTTTTCTTTTATTTGGGGCGTTTCTAAGTTCTTTATTTAATGATTGTATTGTCTTCTTCTTTTTTTCGGCTGTATCAGTGCTCATTTTAAAATCCCTTTCGGCCCTCCCTAATTGAGACTCTAAACTACTTATATCAATGAGGGTGTCGTCTTTATGTCTTGCAACACGGCTTTCGGGTCTTAGTTCTCCTTCATCCCACATATCATACCAGTTTTCTTTAGAAGGTATTTTATTTGTTCCAGAATTCATGTAAGTTGTAAAAACATAAGCCGCCGCACCAGAAGAATTAGTAATCTGTGGCTTAGTTTTGTCTTGTTGTGGAAAAGTTTCCTTTTCTTGCACTAAATCAAACATTACAACATCATTACCTTTACTATGGTTTTTATCTTTTTTTCTGTAAAACCATCTACCTTTACCAGTTACATTCTCACTAACTATTTTATCGGCCCAATCATCTAGTTCCATTTCTGAATCTGTGGCTCTTTTTACGCCTCTATCCATATAATGCCCAGTAACTAGAACGGTGGACTTATTTCTACTAGGTTTTTTACTGGGTTTGCCATCAACTAAAGTTTTGTAACCTTCTAAAACTGCATAATTTTCACTGGGTTGCCATTTAAGAACATTAGTCCACTTTCGTATAGAAGTTCTTCTTTGAAAAGGTCGAGAGTCTTTCTTCTGTAATCCTCTTACGCCACCAATACCCCACAAGTCAATAAACTTTCGGCCAACAGGAATAGTTTGTCCTCTCTTAATTTTACCAACCATGCTTTTACTTACTCCAATAAACACAATTGCTGAATCCATGTCTTGAAGATTAAACTTCTTGGCTGTATCTAAATACCTATCTCCTTTATTAATAACATCAATAGTTACATATGTTCGGTCTTCTCTTACATTTGTTCCAAAGAACCAATACTTACCCTTACTTAAATTAAGAGAATTTAGTTTCCCCAACCAAGTATTCATTGAAGAGTTAGAAGCGTCGGGTAATCTATCACTTACTTGTCTAAGGTATTGTTCAGTAACAAAAGCCTTGTGCTGAATATTACCCAAAGACTTTATATTTTTGTCTTTAAATCTATCTCTTGTGCCTAAGTCAGCAACAGGTTCACCAATGCTGTATTCCTCAAATGAATTATCTGGAAGGTATTTTCTTAGAATGGTTCGCCAATCTTGTGTTGATGTGGCTTTTCTTTTAACCTTAGTTTCATATTGAGTCAAATCAGTTTCTCCATTTTCAATAGCGACTAGCATGGCTTTGGCTCTACTTCTAGATAGTCCTGTTCTATTAACAGGTTGGCTTGTTTTATTGTCTACAACATCATAACCTTTCTTACCTATGCTAATAGTATATCTCTCATTTTTATTTAAGTTAAACCAATCAACTTCCTCATCCGAGTAAACTGCTTTACTCATGTCTTCTGTTCCTTGAACTGGGCGAATACCCATATTAGAAGGAAAACGAGACAACCAATCAGTTAATAGTTCTTCAGGAATTAAAGTCTTATATTTTTCCCAATTAGGGTCATTAACAAAAGCCCAGCCATTTTGCCGCATATAACCAAACCATCTATCATTATCTCCGCTTGAATGACCGAAAGCAGCAAGTAAAGGTTTAGATTGATTTACCTGCCGTTCTCTTTCCGATACTATGGCTTTATATTGACCCGATGGCGCACCTTCTACTGCTTTAGTTCCACCAACTGCTGTATGAGTAGGGTGTTCTTTCCAACCAGTAGCGGCTATTACTTTACCTTCATCATCTACACGAACAATCCATTTGTCTAAAGCATAACGCCCCGCAATCAAATCGCTTTGCCTATTATAAGGCTCATCGGGGTTGTCTTCATCCCATTTTGCTTTCATACTTTCATATGAAAAAATGGAGGGTAATACTTTAGGCATTTAGTCACCTAAATATCTAAGTTAGTTTCTTTTTTATAACCTGCTTTAAAGGTTTGTAAATCTTCATAAGATTTGACATTACCTAATAGTCTCAACCAATATTGGGATTGAGGTATTGGCCCATCTGAGGTGTTCATACTACCAGTAAGAGATTCTACTTTACTTTTAATTCTCGGCATTTCACTTTGTAATGTAGTAGTATTATCTCTTTCCATTTGGGGAAAGGTTGCTTGCCTAGTGCCTCTATCCATTCCAAAATCGCCTAGCGTCGTTTGTTCTTTTAATATTTTTTTCCAACTCATAATAATCACCTAAAGTGTGCTTTAATTTTATATACTTGTTCCCCACTAATTCCATACTCCTTAGAGATGTTTTGGTGAGAATCTACTGTTTTAATTATATGTTCTACTTCTAAATTACTTAAGTCAATGTCTTCTTCAATTTGCATCTTAGTAATCATTTTCTCAATACCGTATTCATTAAAAGGAATGTAGCCATATATAACTTCCTTACCTAATTCTTCACGAATAGCGTCATGTGCTTTAAGCATCTTATGTAGTAATACAGGTAAATCAGTCTGGACACTTTCAAATATATCTTTCAGTCTATTATACTGTTGTTTCATGGCGGGGCTTTTATTAGTAAGAATACCTTGATTCATGTCTAGCCAATGAGGTAAAGCAAACACGGGGAATGCTTTTCTAGACTTAAACATAGCATCAAACTGCTCGGCTCGTTCCTTAACACTCTTTCCGCTAAAATCTGAATTTTCTAATTTTAATTCATTGGTATCTACCATGAAGTGATGAATCAAAGCAGCACAGTAATTTTCATTAGCCTCTTCTTTACCAAAAATTTCAGTCAAAGCGAGTGCCGCTTCTTCACCGTTATCAATAAGGCTTTGAGTTAATTCAATATCTGGAACGAAAATAAGTTCTAAAAATTCAGCAATCTGTCTCAAATCACCTTCTTCTACTTCTTCTACCGAACCTTGACTTAAAGCATCATAAGAAGAAGACATCACTGTTTCTAAACCTAAGTCAAGACTTAGCGTTTGTAATACTCTAGCACCTATACTAGAAGAAAAATTAGGAACTTCAATAGGCAACATTCCAGAGTAAAGAGGGTCAAAGTAATATTTAATAGCCCCTTCCATCATGTCCTGTAATTCAGATTTCATTTCATTAAAATTATCTCTAATTTGGCCTCTGCGATTTAAGGATATAGGCACTTGTGCCGCACCCCGTAGTTGTTCCATACTAGTGCCTCTTGCTTCATAAGAATCCACAGTTGAACCCCTAGTTCTTCCTGCTGAAGTTCTAAACTCAACTGCAAACCTAAATGCACTACTTGATAGTATCTCATATAAATCATTAAAGAATTCTTTAATGTCATCAATAACATCTAAATCAATTTTATCTTTACCTGCACCTATTTTACCAGCCTGTGCTGATTCAAACTCAGCACCTGCAAACATCTGCTTAAAAGAAGAATTAGACAAACAAGAAATAGGTAAGAAGAATCCTTCTACATCTCCTTCATCAAGAATAGTCGTATTTTCTACTTCATCTATCCATCTTTCTACATTAGTAGTGTTATCTAAAGTAACTCCGTTCCCATCATCTATTTGCTCAATAATACTTTCTAGCAGTTCAATAAGACTAGTTTCAGCCTCTTGTGAAATAGCCAATAACTTATTACCTCTATTGCTTTCATAAATCAATAGTGGGTCAGCACCACCCATAATAGTCCTTACATCATTCTCCCATTCAAATTCAGTCCCTTGGTCTGCATCACCAACTGCCATATCAATATCATCGTTCCAATCACTAGTGCTTTTAACTTCACCTACCATTTCTTGCATCATTTGTTGGTTTACATCACTGGCGGAAAACTCATCATCTTTATAATTACCAGAACCTTCCTCATGTTGCAGTAATCCTTCTAGGGCCATTCTTCTAGTAATGATATTAAAGAATCTATGTCGTGGTTCTAAAAACTTTTCTTCTACTCCGGGAAATTCTACAATGTATTCTAAATTAGTGTTAGTAATTCGCTTATTCAACTTTTCAAAACTATCCCCTAGTTCTCCTTCAAAATCTAATTCTTTAATTGCTGCTAAAAATTTAACAACACTATCATAGAAAGGAACATATAATTCAGAAATGCCTTTCCAATAATTATATACTTCTATTCTAGTGTTTTTCTTAGAAACATCCACTGAACCTAAAAACTTATTAATTGGAAACTTACTGTTTAAATCAACATATTCAGTCTCCTCAGTTTCATTTTCTACTGACTGTTTAATCTTATCATAGTTACTTCTAAAAATCTCATTAGACTCATAAAGTTTATCATAACCTTCTAAGTTTTCGGGCTTAGGGTTACGGACTTCTATTTTACCAGTTAATCGGGTTTCCATAATATCCCTAGCATCTAATTTATTACCGTTATTGTATAAATTCATAGCGGTTAATTTTCTCATCTCCATGCGATAGCCAACGCTTTCTTTGGCGGCAGGTCTTTGAGGAATTGAAACATTACGGGTTTTAGTTTGTCCATCTTTGCCTTCGTATTCAACAGTATGAATGCCTACCTGCCTTTTTAATTCTTTACCCGCTTCTGCAACTAATGTAGTAATTTCTGCGTCTGCCGTTCCTTTTGTTTCAAGGTCACTCTTATAACGCTCAATTACGGCCTTCATAGCCTTTCTCTTTTTCAAACCTTCTAGACTAGATATATAATCTAATTCTGCTTCTGTGACTTCTAGTTTCATATTTAATCACTCCACTGTTATTAGGTTAAACTCAGTTAAATTTTTAATAGCAGACATTACTTGTTTGTTTGGGTATTCAGCAACATTTTTAGCAAAGTCTTCTAATTTAATTTTAAAGGCGTTAATAATTGCTTTTGTCATCTTAGGTAGCAGTTCTTTAATTTGGCCGTTTAACTCTTCAGCCAACGGTAACGCCTTCTCCGATGTTGGGTCTTCGTCTATGGTCTTAAAGGCTTTCGTCATTTCATCGTCGCCAACACGGGCGGTCATATGAGCCAAGAAATTTAAACTGTTTTTAGGGGTTATTTGGTCTAATGCAGATGCAGTATTTAAGTTAGTATTAACAAGAGAAGTAAGCCCTCCCTCGTTTTCTAATTCTTTAGCAAGAGTAATAACATATTTAGCAAAATCTGGCATTCTTAAAAATTCATTTCGTATTTTACTTGTCTTAGTTCCAATGTCTTCTTGTAATAGTCCTTGGTCTAATCTTTGTTCTTGTTGAGAAAGACGAGACTTAAGCCTAGTAATCTTAGTGTCTAGTATCTCTAGAGTATTATCTCTTTGTTCTTGAGTAATGTCATTACCTCTTTCATTTTTAAGAGGTGAACCATCAATTCTTTTCCTAGAGTCTTCTACTGTTTTTAACTCAGCCTTTGTAGATTCAGCAGATATACTACCCCTACTCCTAGCACTCTCACTTTCTTTAGGTGTAGAAACAGTAAAGTTTTCTTCCGCAAATGCTTCATCGGGGTTCTTTTGTTCCCAATCCCCAAAATCATTTACTGATATTTTAGCATGATTAGCGTTATTTTTACCAGACATGGCTGAAGTTTTCCATTGGGTAAGTTTTTCTTCTATTTCCTGCGGGGATGTTTTGTTTTTAGAAAACTCTTTCATTTTTTCTGCTAAATTACTATTGTATTGTTTTTTCCATGCGGCTGATGCCTCTTCATATTTGAAAGCAGCAGGTCTTCCACTATCAAAATACTCTATTCTTATTTCTTCAGGTTTTCCACCTTCTGCATAAAACAATCTTTCATATTCAGCCGCTTCTTTAATGGTAAAATCATCTTCTTGTAAGTAATCTAACTGTTCAGCCTGTAAATTCAAAGTTTTGTTTAGAATCTGAGCATCAAAAGCATTGTCTTCTTTTTTGACAGCCCTAATTAATTTTTTCATCTTCTCTTTACTAGCACCATAGTCATATTTCTCATTATCTGTAATAACTCTTAAAGGAATACCATATAATTTACTTGTAGTAGCGTTAGCCTTAAGACTATTATAAATATCATCTATAACTGCCGTTTCCGCCGCTTTAATGTCCATCAATTGTGTTTTTCTAATAGTGTCAAACAACAACTTAAACCAATTGTCACCAGAAATAACATTTGTTATTAATAGTTCAGCATATGGGTTCAAATTAATAGAATTAGAACTAGATTTATCTAAATATAGATTGGGTGGCGCATGGGTTTTATAATCAGCGTCTTCTCCTTTTTCAAATAGCACTTGTGGCCTAAATGCTCGAACACTACCCTTAGTTTTATCTATGGCTTTAATATAAGATAGCACAGATGCACCGGAAAAGTTAGGATTGACAGTTATTTTTTTATTTTGCGAAACAAAATTCTTTTTATCAGCAACTCGACTATCAATATCTAAAACTTGTGAACCTACATTAAATTGTGGGCCGTAGTTTCTAATTTTTTCACGGTAAAGTTTACTAATAGGCTCTTTTCTGTCTATTTCCGCTTGGGTATCTATGACTTCACCCTTATTTTTTCCTTGACGACTTTTTTTAGGCATAAACGATTCTTGAAATGCCATTCTATTCTCAAAATTAACTAGAATATATTCATCTTTTAGTTCTCCATTAATGTCTTTAGCAAATTGCTCTAAACTTGAGGTGTCAGTTGGGAACTTTTTAAATGAAATATAAGATTTGTCTTCTTTTAATCGTAAAATGTCCAACTTGTCTCTAAAATCTCTATATTTTTTTAATTTGTTTTCAGTTAAATTGGCTCTTTCATCAAGTTCTTCTAAAATTTGCTTAACTCTAGTGAAATTTTTATTTTTTCTTTCTTCAAGCCCTTCTTCTACTAATGCTGTTGCATCTTTCATTGTCATCCAAGACATAGCATCTTTAAATTTTACATAATATTCTTTAATTTCTTCGAGAGTCAAGTCATTACGGGGAGTATTTAACAACGGCTTTACTACTTCCTCTAAAGAGGGATTATTTGCATCAACAGTCGCAAAAATTCTTCGGACACTATCATTAGGATGGGTTAAATCACTAAGTTGCTTAAGGGTTTTTTCAGCCTCAGCCCTATTTATAATAACATACTGTAAAGCAGGAGTAGATATGGGTAGCATCTTGAGTTGATTAAACCAATTCATCTTAATTCCCCCTTGTCACCGAATCCCCAATCATTTAAATCAATTAAATTCTCTTCTTTTGGTTTTTCAAAAAACTTATGAGGACAGGTTCTTTCTAAATCATGACTACCATCTGGCTTTCTAGGACAATCACAGTCGGCGGCTTCTCTTAGCCTAATTTCTTTCTTCTCTTTCTTTAAACGCTTCTTGCGTTCCATAGGATGCTCTTTAGAGTCGTCTTTTAATATGTCTTGCCAACTCATTGTAATTTCTCCTGCATTTTACTTTTAATCTCAAGCCAAATCTCAGGATTGTTCTGTGCTAGCACTTCTTGAACAACTTGCATCTGTGCAACAATAATAGTATCTTGTCTCTTATGAATCAATTTACCCTTGAACTCCATAAGATACTTCAATGATTCTCTAATTTCCTTTGCTAACTTAGTTAGTGCATCAATCATCTTAGGGTCAAGGTCGTTTCCTAATTGCTCAAACACTTGCTCTAATCGCACATCTAACTTAGCAACATTGTTTGATAGCAAATCAACTTCATTGACTTCCTTTTTCGCTATCATAAGGGCCGCCGACTCTTGCACTATCGGCATCAAGTGGTGCTTCATGTGTCTTTGCACCTGCGTTTTCGTGGTGTCAAGAGCAGTAGAAACAGCCTCACTTGTGATATTACCTTCGTTAATCGCTGTCTCATAATGTTTCCTCATAGGGTCTGTGCATAGAACACACTTAGGATTAGATGACATTTTATATTCACCCATATGATTTCTTTGATGTTGGGCAGATGTTCCACTACGCCAATTGTTTTCCTTATCTAATTCATCACAAGTAGCAGTAGCCAATTCCAATAGAGACTCTAGTTCATCTCTATTCTCATGTTGGCATAGACCACAACGCTTACGATTAACTGTCATATTAATCACTTTCTTCCAATTGAGGTTCTTTACCTCTTTTTAGATATGAAAATACTCGTTTTCTAGATTCATCAAGAATTTCTATAATACTACTTTTAAGACTCAAGTTACGCAAGTCTGCGCCCCCGCTTACCAACTGTAAAATTTCATCTGCGGCTTCTTCAAATATTGAATCTATGCTTACATCAACTGCTTTCTTAAATGGGTCTTCATCATCATCATCTTCAGTGAATAAATCTTTATCTTCTTGTAGTTGTTTTCTCCAATCGGCTACTTCTTCAGGCGCATATTCTTCTGCTAATCTAGCCATAGTATTTCTACTACCTTCTCTATCTACTTCAGAAGTTTGAAAAATTGCTTCGTCTTTAGCCTGTCTTACTAAATCTCGCTTTAATAAACTTTTCCACATAGTAATCATCCCCATAAATGCGCTTGCCACATCTTACCAATAGTTTTAGCATCGGGGGAATACTTCCCAGTATCTTCTCCAAATCTTTCTCTAGCGGTTTTTCTATAATCAAAGCCACGCTTTGTTGAGTTTTGCCAAGCCCTGTAACCATTCGGTGCAGTAATCTTATCCTTTCTCTTTAATGCTCTATCTACCAAAGAAATAATAGGTGTAGCAGTTGAACTCAAAGTAAAACTATTTAATTGACCAGCAGCACCTTTAGGTGTATTAATTTTTAAGTTGGCTAGTTCACTAACAATTTCACGGTCTGCATTACCTATTTTGAATGAAGTGCTTTGAAGTTCCTTTCTAACTTTGTTTACTAGTAACTTACCACCAGCACTCCAATAGGTTTGAGTAGTAGTAACCTTATCAAAGAATCTTTCAATACCACTAATCTCATCAATATCAGCAGCATCAGTTCCACTAGGAATTGTTTCAATTAACACATCTAAATCCGAACCGCCTATTGCACCTGCGGCTTCTTTCATAATATGAACTAAGCCTTTAGGTTTAGCAAACTCCGTAGAAGTTTCAGAAAACAATGCTTGGTGTGGTGGATTGTTACCAGTTAGCCATGTTCCATCTACTGCACTTGTTCCTTCATTTCTTTTAGCATACCATTCAGTAGCATAATGACCTTGAACCTTTCTATCGAACTTTTTGTTTCCTGCTGAATCTAGTTCTGTTTCAGTAAATAGAATAAAAGCGGGGTCACGGGCTGGCCCAGTTTCTCCGGCTTTTTCACCTTCACCTTCCATAGCCGCTAAAGTAGAACTTAATGATTCAATTAATTTGGCTTCTTCATTAGTAAATATCTTATCAGGGTCATCTATAATATCCTCAATAAGAGTCATAAACTGAATAGCACCTGTTCCATCTAGCCCATCGTTTCTACTCTTAGCACGAATGTTTCCATCCATGTGCGACTTTAAAAAATCATATAGAGTAGGAATACTTTTTACTCCCATTCTCCCACCGGAAATACTTTGACAGTTCTCTCTCCAAGTATTGTAGTCTTCTACAAAGTTACTACCCTTAAGGTCTTGACTTAAGGAATTACCTTCAAACTCTACATAATCTGACTTATCGGGCATTTTCCTCATCATCCTTATTATTAGAGTATGTTACATTGAACATAGAAGGGGAAGAAGAAGTGCTTACTGCCCCTGCCATCTTCTCGGAGTCGCCCCTATTTGACCTTGCCGATTCTCGCATAGGGCAACTTGGTTTAATTCCACTAGAAGGTGCAGGTAAAGACAAATTACATCTTTGATACTTAGTTACCATTTTTTGACAACGGCGACAATAGCCAGTTTCTTGAACACGGTCTTGCACTTGTTCTTGAGTATATTTCTTAACTACTTCTTGCCAAGTCATATCAATCAACTCGTAAATGCACTTCTACGCTTAGTTAATTCTTCTTTATGATAAAGCCTAACGCTTTTCTCATTATGAGGGTCTTCTGTCATAAGGTTGCCATTAGGCATCTTATGAGTTTTACCTCTCCATACTTTACCATCTTTAGTATAATGGGTTCTATTTGGAGATTTAGCCATTTCATCATCATCCCTTTCATCTCTATAATCATCATCATTTCCTCTTTGCCCATATCTTTCTTCTTTAGATTGGATGCTATCTGGAGACTTGCTCATTATATGAAAGTCTTGAGCGTCAATAACACCATTATGGTTGTTATCTAGTTTCTTCTGCTTAGGAGTTAATTCCTTCGCTTTAACTATATCTCGCCAACTCACGGTAATTCCTCTTGAGTGTTTTCTTTATACCATTGGTCTGCTCTAAGTGCTTCATTACCTCGCCCACTGTTAGCCATCGTATTTGAATATTTAATCCATGCTTTCTTGTTCTTAATACTACATTGAATACATATCAGCCTTCCATCTGTATGAACATTTCCACCAGCAACGCTTATTTTCTTTTTACATTGGTCGCATTCATTAGTAAGCATTCTACCAGATGGGTCTTCTTCTACTTCATCGGGGTTTAATTCTCTTTTAACTATATTTTTCCAATTCATTGTTTCACTTCCTTAGTTCCCATAAGGGTTTATTCTTACCATACAGCGCATACAAACAGCGGATTTTGTATAACTTGGCTTATAATACTGATGCGCCCCACCTATATGTGGATGATTACCGTCAAAACTTATAGTGGTAAACTTTTCCATATTTTGAGGTCTATTCAAATCACTATGAACAATGTCGCCAAACTCCTTAGCATTGTATAAATCAGCAACCTTGTATTCGCCTTGTTCGTCGGTTAATGTTTTTATCTTTAATATTTTTTCCCAAGTCATTGTTTCACTTCCTTTCTAGTCATAGTAATCACTGGGTTCTCTTTCACCCATATAATAGGTTTCAGCATTTTGTTCTCTTTGAGCATCTTGTAGTCTATCAGTATCTCGCTCATATTCATCTTCTCCATCGGACATAGGAGAAACCATATCAAAATGTTCCTTAAAGGTATCATTAATAGAAGACATAGCCTCTTTAACACTTGATTCAGTATCTGCAATTATCTTATCAAAGGCTTTAACCCCTGCATTAACAATCTCACCGAGAGGTAAATTACCGGAAGCACCACTATAATTATGATTCTTGTTCATATCATCTACAAACTCTTCAAATGCTTTTTCGGATTTAGCAATTCCATCTCTTAGTGACTTCTGTAAATCCATTAAAATATCCATATGGTCGTTTTCATCCATATTAAATCTAGGCTTCTCTTCTTTTAGAATTGCTTTCCAAGTCATAATAATCACCTCGTTTATTGTCTTTCATTAGCGTTAAACATATCAATGGCTTTTAAGACTTTTTGTAAATTATCTTCCATTGTTTTAAGGTGTCGGCTTTCGGACAATCTCGGACTACTATTTAAAAATCCAGTTATTGTATCTACCATGTTCTTTAAATCATGTAGTTCCCTATCATCCATCGGAGATATATCCGTTTGATTTCCATAACTATCTCTTCCCACAAAATCAGGGAATTTTGGCTCTTCTTTCTTTATTGCATTTTTCCATGTCATAATAATCTCTCCTTAAAGTGCCTTTTCAATATCTTCAATTTCAGCAAGTAGTGTTCTTACCATAATTTTGATTCTTTTAATCTTTTTTTCTACATTAACAGTATTAGCGATTTTACCTTCATCGCCTAATCCTTCATAGTTATCTCTTATTCTTGCTCTTCTTGGGGTATCATTTACCATATTAATCCTTTTCCTGTTTATTGCGTATAATAGAATGGCTTTCTCAAAAAATTTCGGGTAATTTGTGTGGCACTAGCGTTCTCATTTTTTTGATATTGTTTGTATTCCCAGTATAAAAACATATGATTTAAAGATAGTCGTTTAAAGATTAAAGTTTGGCCCCGTGGTAATTCGTTTATAGTTAAAGTGCGTATTAAAATAAATTGTATCTTTTGATAATGTCAATAGTTATTTAAAGATGTCTGTTTAGAGTATCTGTTAATAAAGGTATGAGTATGGGTTCTTACTTGTTTAAGTTGAGCCAGTATTTCCTCTAGTTTAATAGAAGCGGCGGAATCCATAGAGTTAGTATCGGCAGACTTTGACTTAATAGAGGATAGAATACCAGCAATCTCACGGTTAATGGATTGAATCAATGATATGGCTCTATCTTCATCAGTCATCTGTATCAAGTAATGGGAGGGGCCAGTAGGTTATAATAGTGGTGGTTTAAGGCTGGTTTAATTGAATTTAATGCTCTAAAATAGGTCATTTAGAGTCTATGCTTTAAACAAGAAGAAATAAAAAAATCTTAAACAAAGCCATATGGTTGTATAATTGTCTATATAGTCTATATAGGCGTTATAAACAATTCATTAGTTAATTATAGCGTTCTCAAGCCTATAACCCTAATTAAACCGCTATTGGTAACCCTACGAGCGAATGAGCACTAACCTATTCAATATAGAAAGAAAGCATCTGTTCAATGTTCTGCATCTATATATATTGCACTTTATCTATATAGTTACCTAATCTAATACAACCATATGGTTACGCTTTGGGTGACCTTGGGCTTATACTATCTCTATTCAGCCTTAACATGTCAAACGATATGCAGGAAGTAGCCGAATCAGTAACGAACTTAGTCTTCTCAGGGTGTAATGTCTCTGTTAAGCATGGTATGATGTGTATTCACTGTAAGGGGCTTAATGGCCGTCGTGGTTGCCGTTATACGGGTGAGGAGTGTCAATTTGAGCATACTGTCACCATTTCATCGAAGAAAACCTTCGTAATGAAGTAGCCTTCGGGTTGCTTCCCACAAAGTTATTACAACCATATGGTTAGGCTTTGCAGTAACCACAGTAATTCTCTACGGGGCAACCATCCCGTATGTTATTACAGAATATACATTAAATTTTTATTAACATTAACGGGATGGGTTGCTTTTAGGGTGAATCATTATGCTAAACACTTATCACCTGTGAATCTAATGTGAAACGCCGACTACTCCATACATATCCGATTAACTGCTTTCCTCTTGTTTCCATTCGGTTTGGCCTTCTCGTTCCCTAGTTGCGCCCCCGTTTTTGTTGCCCGATAGACTTATTACGCTGTGTTTCGTCTTTGTTTCACAATGGTTTTATGGCCACTAATAGCCACTGGAATGTGATGTCGGGTAATTACTTCCGACATAAATGGGAATGATTAACTGGATAAGGTCTTTACTCGCAAAGCGAATACAACCATATGGTGTTACTTTGTTAAACGCCCGAAGGCGGATTACTCCTAACTCACTCCAAAAAGACTCCCAATTTCATGAATCAATTCATCCATCAGGATATCACCCATAGCCGCAGTAAAGCCATGCATACCCTCTTCCCAGCAGAATAGGAAGAACATACCCTCTTCATCCTTAGTCATCATATCACGCATGATAACATCATTGAAAGCGTTTTCAAGATGTAGGCTCATTTGTTTTCCGGCTTCGTTCCATTGTATTACGCACTTTTTGCACATGGTAAAGAGAAAACGAACCAATATACCGCAAGGTGAGTCAAAGTCACACCATATGGTTGTAACTTTGGTTTAACCTCGCCCATTGGGGTCATCGGTGGTATATTCAGTCTTGATACCATGTTCCGCCATTTGCATCGGAATAATTATGATAGCCCATTTCCATAGCCTGTGTCCTCAAATCACGAGCATTTGAATCTCTTGTCTCTTCGGTCATAACATCAAGTTTCTCTTCACTCAAGTTAATAGCAGCCCATTTAGTCCATAAAGCCCAGTAACTCCCGTTCAAGTCTTGAGTCTCAACCAATTCATCATAACTCAATTCATTGTCATAACAAAACTCATCAAAGAGGTTTTCATAGCATAATACATATTTTACACCCGTTTCCGTTCTAATATCATCATTCAAATTATCAATATGTCGTTCAATCTTTTTCACTAGCAGCATTTTCATCACCTTATAGTATGAGAAATACCAGTGCTAATAAGGTTGTAATCAAAGTATTACAACCATATGGTTCTACTTTGTGGTAACCCCCCAAAGAGGGGCAACAAGGGGCTATCTTGTTGCAATCATTCCTCTTCTTCACCCTCCGAGGTTTTGGTGTCTTTTGTAGGCACAGGTCGTTCTTGAATCATAGGAACGCCATTCTTGTCAATCTTTTCTCCATCCCAACGGTTATCTTTGAGAGAAACCATCATGTAGTTATGGGCTTGTCTAACTTGATTAGAAACGAGTTCGCTAAAGTCTGCGAAAACGCCGCCAGTTCGCCCGTGTGGAACAATAACTGCCAAAAGAAGTTCATGGTATTCAGTAGGGATTTGAGCAAAAGCACTCGTTACCTTTGCCTCCACAGCCATAATTACAGTCTCTTGTCCTTCTGTTAATGTTGATTCTCGGCCACGACGAGCAGCAGGGAAACCTTCCATTGTTGAACCAATAGAACGAATTGCTGTCCAGTATGTAGACCGTAAATCATCATTACCCGCATTCTCGCCCAATGTGAGGGAAAGCATAACGGCTTGTAGGTTATCGCTGGGTTCTTCGTTTGAAGCCCATGCTCGCACTTTGTTTGCATTTGTTATCCAATTATTCATTTTCATATCATTCACTTCCGTTGTTGATAATTGCTCAAGTTAGCCCCTTGATGCGTAAATGGTGATTAGTAGATGACTAAGGTAATTCCTCGCAAAGCGACTATTACCATATGGTTGTGCTTTGCCATCGTAGAGAAACCCCCCGAAGGGGGGCAACCAACGGCAAAATCGGCATCATTCCTCTTCTTGACCTCCTTCAGCGGATTTAACCGCAGGTGGGGTCATAGCAGGGATATTATCGTTCATAGTGCCATCCCAGCGACCTTCTTTGTATGCGTCAGTAAGGGCAGTATAAGCCTTCTTACCCATTGATTGAGCGTATGATTGAATATCGGCATATGCGCCTCCAGTTCGACCATGCGGTAGAATTACCGTCAAAAGCAGTTCAGCGTTAGAAATACCCGCATAGGCAGCGATAACCGCATTCTTGACAGAAATCGCAGACATGTCCACTTCTTCCGGTAATGCTGATTCTCGACCTCTTCGGGCTTTCGGAAAATCCTCGAAAGTCGAACCAATTGAGCGTATTGCTGTCCAGTATGTTGAACGCAATTCATCACTATTGCAGGTATCTCCGAGCATAATGGAAAGTTCAATTGCTTTACCGTTATCTCCTCTGTCTCCAAGTTCAAGCCATGCTTTAACTTCGTTTGTATTTTTATTCCAGTTGTCTATCTTCATAATATCACCTCAAGTGAGTTAATCCGCTTCAATTGCCGTTGGAAGCACCAAAGCAAATTAGTGGGGAGATAAGGTTGTAATTAAAATGAAAGCAAAGCCATTACAACCATATGGTGTTGCTTTGTAGCACCTCACCTTAGTTATGTTCATTTTTAGCATTAACATGGAAACCACAACAGACCGGCTGACAAGAATGATGGAAGAATCAAGTAAAAGAATGATTGCTAACCAACTTAAGCAAATTGAAATGTTTGAAAAAGGCCATTGGCTAAAAAACCTTGAAGTTGATATGGATGAATGGAAAACTTTGTCAATTAGCCTTAAACTACTTGTGATGCACCTACAAGGTGAAGTAGAAGAGTATTTCAATCAAATACAAGACATTCGGGCACATTTGGAATGCACACCGCTATGACGCTCACAAACCTCTTAAAAAAACCGCAAGGTTTCCACACTTTCTCCTTTTTCATGGCCTGAGAGAATCCTTGTGGTTTTTTATCACAAAGTTACAACCATATGGTTATGCTTTGTTATAACCCCGAAGGGGGCTTTCGCCTACATGGTTTTAATAAAAGCATGTATTTCAAGCCACACAGCGACTTTTTCTTCATTTGTTTCGGCTGTGAGTATTTTGGCCTTTGTTTCAGCAGGAAGAAGCGTTAAATGCTGAAATTGCCTACATGCTCGACACATTACCATTCCACCTGAATACTGCTACCATCCCACGCTTCACCGTTTAAGAACCATTGAAAGTTCTTTTGAACGATGTTCACCGAAGGAAAGCCGTTTAAGCGTTCCTTAGTGGTTACTGTCTGCCATCCTGCGTCATTTATCCATAGATTCCCCTCAAAGTCCATTTCAGCGATAATGTGATTATGGAGGCGTAGAAGGCGACGATTCGGAGAACCCTCACCTATCATAACTTGAGTGTTTCCCTGCTTGAAGGTTTGGTTGTTTCTAAAGGCTCTTATTGCATCTGCTGTTATCTTACGCATGATAATGGAAGAATTAAAGGTTATATATGGTTCATCTCAAAGAAGTATGAACCATATGGTTGTATCGTTGAGTGCGACCCGCCCCTAATTAGGAGTATTCAAACATACAACTCTAGGGTTAATTTTTCATACCCTGTTAGAGAGGTGAGTATTTTGTTATTGTTTCAATTGGGCTTATATGAATTAGTATAGTTATACTCATATAAATATACTATATACAAAAGTAAATCCCGTTTCTCATCGGCTTGAGGTAGTGAGAAGAGAAGTGTTTGAGAGTAATTAACTACTTATGTTACATAAGTATATATTTATATAATACTTCTCTCAATTCTCTCTTCTCTTCTTCTTCTTCTCTCTCTCT
>TARA_R110002110_G_scaffold213154_2_pt1 | contig 18773 bp, 18 predicted proteins | sample TARA_R110002110 | Tara Oceans TARA_R110002110 (sample SAMEA4397330) | marine metagenome | biome: Polar Biome; feature: [SRF] surface water layer (ENVO:00010504); material: water (ENVO:00002006), including particulate matter (ENVO:01000060) such as... | depth 5 m
GATTGTTTTCCCGCATTGCGCGAGAGTGCGCGATTATACAGTGCCCATGCACGCGCACAAGAGTCTGGGCCCTTGTGCGCGCAATTTTCGGACTCTGGTCAGCCTTCGGCTGCCTCCCGCATGGCGCTGGACCGCGGACCGCGTGGATCATTGCTGGCACGCGGCGCATTGCCGCCACCGCCCTGGACCGGGGGATACTGCTGTTCCCGGAACAGGATTGGATGGTCTGTGGCGATCTCGACCTGTGCAACCGGCCGCGGTGCTACCCGGGGATCGTTGGCGGCGCGGCCATCAGCGGTGATGCCCTGCGGCTTGCTGGCAGCGGGGGCGGATGCAGCAGCTGTTTCGGCCGCGGGTTCCACCGCTGCTTCTGCGCTTGCGGCCGCCACCACATCGGTTTTTGCCGCTTCAGGTTCAGGTTCGGGTTCGGCCGTAGTCTGAGCCATGGGCTCCGCTGTTGCCGCTTCGGCTTTGGGCGCTTCAGCTTTCGCCCCGGAGTTCGCATTCCGGGTCGCAGTATCTGCGCTGGTGTTTGCGGTTGACTCAGCCTCAACCGCGGTCACGGGCGCGCTGGCCTCGGCTCGAGCCTGGTCCGGGTCAAGCGCCTGCTCAGCGCTGCTGTCATCGCTGTCTCCCGCTTTGACAGCGTTCTCTGCAGTCGTATCGGTCGCTGCTTCCGCGTCGGCCTGGGGACGCGGGCGGCGACGGCGGCGGGGCTCGCCGCGCTTCATGTCGCTGGGACGCTTGCGCGGCTTGTCAGCGTTTTCTTCCTGCAGTTGGGCGAAGATCTCCAGACTATCGTCATCACTGGCATCAGTATCGATGTCTTCCTGTGGCTGTTCGACAGGCTCCGGTCGCTTTTCCCCATCGGGACGGCGTCGCCCCTTGCCGCCACGCCTGCGCGGCTTGGGTGCGGAGGCCTGTTCCTCGGACGAGGAGTCATCCTGCTGCGAACGCTGTTCACTCTTCTGGACTTTTTCGGGCTTTTCAGCTTTTTCCGGCTTCTCACCCCGTTGCTTCTCACCCCGTGGCTGCTCGCTGCTGCGGTCGCTACTGCGCTCGGTGCGTTCACCGCCGCTGCGCCGACGGCCACCGCGACTGCGCTTGCGGCCGCTGCCACTGCGGCTCTCCGCTTTCTTTTCCGTATCGTCGTCCTGCTCCTGGGCGGCGGGTTTGCGCGGTTTCGCAACCGGCTCCTCGGCCTTGCTCGCCTCTCCGAACAGCATGCCCATCAGGCGTGTTACCAGGCCGGTCTTGACCGGCGCTGCAGCGGGTGCGGGCTCTGCAGCCCTGGTCCTGCCACCGCGGCCGCCGCTGTTGCGTTTGCTGCGTTCCGCCGGAGCTTCCGCTGCCTCGGTTGCCGGTGCGGCTGCCGGGGCCGGCATCTGCGGGGCGACGCGCTGCACCGCAGCCTGCTGGACCGGGATATTGGCGGAATGGGAGTCGCTGATGAGATCGGCATCGGGGACGGCGATGTCAATCTTGTAGCTGACCGCGCGGTCTTCGCTGACTTCATCGTCACGCAGACGCGAGACTTCAAAGTGCGGTGTTTCCAGGTTGGGGTTGGGAATTACCAGCAGTCGGGTCCGGGTCACCTGTTCGATCTCGGACAAGGCAGCGCGCTTCTCGTTGAGCAGGTAGGCGGCCACATCCACCGGCACAATACCGCGCACTTCGGCGCTGCGATCCTTGATGGCTTCTTCCTCCATCAGGCGCAGAATGGACAGAGCCAGTGACTTGGTATCGCGGATCGAGCCCTGGCCGGTGCAGCGCGGGCAGACGATGGCGCTGGTTTCACCGAGGGAGGGGCGCAGACGCTGGCGCGACATCTCCAGCAGACCGAAACGGGAAATACGCCCGACCTGGACCCGGGCGCGGTCCAGTTCCAGCGCATCGCGCATGCGGTTTTCCACATTGCGCTGGTTCTTGGCGGCCAGCATGTCGATAAAGTCGATCACCACCAGGCCACCCATGTCCCGCAAACGCAGTTGTCGCGCGATCTCGTCAGCCGCCTCCAGGTTGGTCTGCAGGGCGGTGTCCTCGATGTCGGAGCCCTTGGTGGCACGGGCCGAGTTGATATCGATGGAGACCAGGGCCTCGGTGGGATCAATGACGATGGAGCCGCCGGACGGCAGGCGCACTTCGCGCTGGAACGCCGTTTCGATCTGGCTTTCGATCTGGAAGCGGTTGAAGAGGGGAATAGAGTCTTCGTAGCGCTTGATGCGATTCTTGTACTTGGGCATCACCATGCTGACGAACTCTATCGCCTCGGCCAGGGCGTCATCGGAGTCGATCAGGACCTGGTCGATGTCGTCGCGCAGGTAGTCGCGCACGGCGCGGATGATGACGTTGCTTTCCTGGAACAGCAGTGCGGGGGCCTTGACCTCCTGATTGGCGGTGGTGATGGATTCCCAAAGCTGCAGCAGGTAATTCAGGTCCCACTGCAGTTCCTCGGTGGTGCGGCCAACGCCTGCGGTGCGGATGATGACGCCCATGCCGTTGGGAATCTCCAGGCCGGCCAGGGCTTCGCGCAGTTCGCTGCGGTCGTCACCCTCAATGCGCCGGGAGATGCCGCCGGCCTTGGGGTTGTTGGGCATGAGGACCATGTAGCGGCCGGCCATGCTGATGAAGGTGGTGAGTGCGGCGCCCTTGTTGCCGCGCTCTTCCTTGTCAACCTGAACGATGATTTCAGTGCCTTCCTTGACCACTTCCTTGATCTTCAGGCGGCCCTCGACATTGCCCGGATCCTTGTAGAAGTACTCGCGGGCAATTTCCTTCAGCGGCAGGAAGCCGTGGCGCTCGGCGCCGAAGTCGACAAACGCGGCTTCGAGGCTGGGTTCAACACGGGTAATCCTGCCTTTGTAGATGTTGGATTTCTTTTGCAGGCGGGTGCGGTTTTCGATGTCCAGATCGTACAGACGCTGGCCGTCAACGAGGGCAACGCGCAGCTCTTCGGGCTGGGTTGCATTGATAAGCATTTTTTTCATGTTTGCCATTTACCTGGTGCGCGCAGGCCTGGCGGGACGGGGAATCAGCCATACAGCCGGCATCGCTGCCGGACATAACCGAGTATGCATGCCTGTCGCAGTTGCTGCCGGCCGTTGGGGCCGGGTGGCATTGCGCCAGTGGCAGTACTCTGTACGCTCAGGTGATCTGTATTACGGCGACGCTCCGCGGGGGGAGTGCCGCCAGGCAACGCTGGCAAGGGGCCCCGCGCTGGCGCGGGCCTGACCTTTTTGTTAGGGTCGCATCACCTGACGAATACGACCGCGTTGCCTTGAGCAATCACTGATTCTGTGACCCGGCATAGGTACTGCGCGGTTCATAATGTATCGGCGCGGAATTGCCTGTTAAGGCCCGGGGCAGAGCCCGGCGGGTAGCGCGCACCGACAACCTTTGTGTGCCTGCACGCGCAAGTGCGGGTATCATCTATCCGATGGAGCCTTGCGATTACTTCGGCAGGCCCTGCTGTCACCGGAACGGTTGCGTCGTGCGTCGGAGGCAAAAACAGTGCCCCGAGCCCGGCTACACGGCGCGGAGTATACCCTGAAACGGTAAGTGCTTCAATTATCAAGTGATTTCCAGAAACGATGAGTGATTCCAGCTCCAGGCAGGTGACAAGCGGGGTCCGCCAGCTGCTGATCGAGGCGGACAGCGCCGGTCAGCGGCTGGACAACTACCTGTTGAAAGTACTCAAGGGCGTGCCCAGGACCCGTATCTACCGCGGCCTGCGCAAGGGTGAGTTCCGCATCAACAAGGGCCGGGTCAAGGCGGACTACCGCCTGGCGGAAGGCGATGTATTGCGAGTACCGCCGCTGCATCAACCGGAGCCGGGGGCGGCGCCCGTGATTCCGGGGTTCTGGGCCGGCGAGATACAGGACCGTATCGTCTACGAAGACCCCGGGTTGCTGGTCATCAACAAGCCCTCCGGGCTGGCGGTACACGGCGGCAGCGGTTTGAACTTCGGTCTGATCGAATGCCTGCGTCAACTGCGCCCGCAGGACCGCTATCTGGAACTGGTCCACCGCCTGGATCGGGATACATCGGGGTTGATCCTGGTGGCGCGCAAGCCCGCGATCCTGCGCGAGTTGCACCGGCAGTTGCGCGGCGACGGTGTGGACAAGCGCTACCTCGCCCTGGTGGCGGGGCGCTGGCCGAAGGAGCGGCGCATCGTGGAGGCGCCGCTGCAGAAAAACATCGTCCAGTCCGGTGAACGCATGGTCAAGGTGGCGAAGGAGGGCAGGGCCTCGGTCACCGGCTTTGCGGTGCTCGAGCAATTTCCGGAGGCGACGCTGGTGGAGGCGCGGCCGCATACCGGTCGCACCCACCAGATCCGGGTCCACGCCCAGTTCGCTGGGCACCCGATTCTCGGTGATGACAAGTACATGGACGACGCTACCCAGGCACTGGCCCGCAAGCTGGGGGTAAAGAGACTGTTCCTGCACGCCCGCGCGCTCTCCTTTACCCTGCCGGACCAGCCCCGACTGCAGCTAGAGGCGCCGCTGGAGCCTGAGCTCGAAATTATATTAGAAAGGATGCGCAAGTAGCTGACAATGATAGTTATATTTGATTGGGATGGGACGCTTTGCGACTCTGTGGAGCAAATTGTCGCCGCCATGCAGACGGCGGCGGCGGAGTGCGGGCTCCCGGTCCCCGAGGCGGCCGCGGTGCGCCACATTATCGGCCTCAGCCTGCCGCAAGCCATGCCCATCTTGTTTCCGGAGCAGCCGCTGGCAGTCTGGGACAGGATGCGAGAGGCTTATTCACGCTGTTATGTCGCGCTGGACCAGGGGCCGGCACGCCTGCACGCAGGCGCGCTGGAAACGCTGGAGTCCCTGCGCGGCTCCGGCTTCGAGCTGGCCGTGGCGACGGGCAAAAGTCGTCGCGGCCTGGATCGGGTGTTGCGCGGCCTGGGTCTGGAGAATTATTTTGACAGCACCCGTTGCGCCGACGAGACCCGCTCGAAGCCGGATCCGCTGATGCTGCAACAGATTCTGGCGGAGCGGAGCAAGACCTCGGAACTGGCGTTGATGGTGGGTGACTCGGAATACGACCTGGACATGGCGCGACAAATCAACATGGCGTCAGTCGGGGTCAGCTTCGGCGTGCACTCGCCAGCGCAGTTGGCGCAGCATCAGCCGCGCGCCGTCATCGACAGTCTGCTGGACCTCTGCGCTTTGCCGGAACTGATTGCTCACGCCAGAACCGGGTAGCCAGCCTGCTGCAGCAGGCTGGTGAGGCCGATCAGTGGCAAACCTTCCAGGCTGGTGGGGTCGTCGCCACGCATGCGCTCGAACAGGGTGATGCCCAGCCCTTCGCACTTGAAACTGCCGGCGCAGTCGAAGGGCTGCTCCCTGGCCAGGTAATTGTCGATGGCGGTGCTGTCCAGGGCGCGAAACTGCACGGCAAAAGGCGCCACCAGTACGGCTTCGAAGTCCGCTTCTTCACGGCACAGGGCCAGCCCGGTGAAGAACTGCACTGTCTTGCCGGCGCTGGCCAGGAGTTGTTGCCGGGCATTGGCGCGGTTGCCGGGCTTGCCCAGCAGGGCTCCATCCAGGGTGGCGACCTGGTCGCTGCCGATGACCAGGCTGGCCGGGTGGGTGCTGCTGATGGAACGGGCCTTTGCCAGCGCCAGGCGTGCTGCCAGGGACTCGGGGGCCTCCCCCCGCCGCGGGGTTTCATCCGCGTCCGGTGCCAAGCAACGGAATGGCAGTTGCAGGCGCTGGAGCAGCTCTCGGCGATAGGGCGAAGTGGAGGCGAGGATCAGATCCATGAGCGGTTTTCCGTGGCTGCGGGCGGGCGCCCTGAACTGGTTGTATTCTAAAGAATTTTTTTGACAAAGGGGGAAACCGCCCCTATGATGCGCGCCTATGTTGACCGACCCCCTCCCCGACACGCTGGATGTCCGCAAGGCCGCTACGCGTGGCGCGATCGCCAGGGGCACGTTGGAACCGCTGGAGTTGCCCCGTTTTCGGGATCTGCTCGCCGCAGGCGAGGGCATTATCGACGCGGTACTGACGTTCTCCAGGGGCGAGGAGGGCAGGTATCTTGTGCGGGCCATCACCGACAGTACGGTGACGGTAACCTGCCAGCGGTGCCTGCAGCCGATGCCGGTGCAGTTGCATACCGACAGCACCCTGGCGGTGGTCTGGACGGACGAACAGGCCAGGCAGTTACCTGCCTCGCTGGAACCGGCCATTGTGACTGAGGAGGAGTGTTCGCTGCGGGAACTGGTCGAGGATGAGCTGATACTGGCCTTGCCGCCTTTCAGCTACCACGAGCAGGCGGATTGCAACACAGTTTTGGCGGACCTGACCGCGGAGCCCGAAGCAGACGAGCCCCCGAAGAAGTCCAACCCGTTTGACGTGCTGGCGCAGTTAAAGCCCGGCGATACCCATCAGGAGTAAGACATGGCTGTTCAAAAGGACAAGAAATCACGTTCACGCCGCGGTATGCGCCGTTCCCACGACGCTCTCACCGGCCCGACCCTCAGCGTGGACCAGACGTCCGGTGAAACCCACCGTCGTCATCACGTGACCGCGGACGGTTTCTACCGTGGCAAGAAAGTCGTCAGCACCGGTAACGACGAGTAAGTCCGAACCCGATTCATCGGGCGCGGCAGGCACCTGCGTGCCGACTGCACTGGTAAACGCAAAACGGGAGCCCAGGCTCCCGTTTTGCGTTTGCGCGCCTTCTTTTCCGCTGTGTTCTACAATTCCGGCAGACAGGCCGGTTCTGGCCTGAACCTGCCTGCACTTCATCGAGGAGACCTGCCACATCATGACCCCCCGTCACATCGCTTTTGTTTTTCCAGGCCAGGGCTCGCAGAGGGTAGGCATGCTCGCCGCTGCGCACACCGAGTACCAGGCTGTTCGCGATACCTTTGCCGAGGCCTCGGAGGCGCTGGGTTCTGACCTGTGGGCGCTGGTGCAGTCGGGGCCGCAGGAGGCGCTGAACCTGACCGCGACCACACAGCCTGTGCTGCTGACTGCCAGCGTGGCCCTGTGGCGCGCCTGGCAGACGTCCGGTGGGGTCGCACCGGCCCTGCTTGCGGGCCACAGCCTCGGCGAGTTTTCGGCGCTGGTCTGCGCGGGCTCTCTGGACTTTGCCGATGCGGTACGCCTGGTACGCCAGCGCGGCGAGTTCATGCAGACCGCGGTGCCGGTGGGTGAGGGTGCCATGGCCGCGATCATCGGTCTCGATGACGACAGCATCAATCGCATCTGCGGCGAAATTGCCGCAGAAGGTGCGGGTGAGGTTGCGGCGGTGAATTTCAATTCCCCCGGGCAGGTGGTGATCGCAGGCCATGCCGCAGCGGTGGAGCGCGCGAGCGCCGCTCTCAAGACAGCCGGGGCGAAGCGTGCCCTGCCGCTGCCAGTCAGCGCGCCATTCCATACGGTCTTGATGCGACCTGCCGGCGAGAAGCTGGCCCAGGCCCTGGCGACAGTGCCTGTCAGTGCCCCCGCGATACCTGTGGTACACAATGTGCATGCCCGGCCGGAGTCCGATCCGGAGCGCATTCGCGGTCTGCTGGTGGAACAGATCTACAGTCCGGTGCAATGGACGCGCTGCGTCGAATACATGGCCGCCAACGGCGTCCGCAGCGTCGTGGAGTGCGGCCCCGGCAAAGTCCTCAGCGGCCTCAACAAGCGCATAGACGGGGAGCTCGACAGCTATTCCGTGGAAGAGCCAGCGAGTCTGCAGGATGCCATCGCTGCGCTTGCAGCCGCCTGAGGGACACTTAACAAGCAATTGGGAGCGACAGCATGAGCAATGACAGCAAAGTGGCCCTGGTTACCGGCGCCAGCCGTGGTATCGGCCGCGCTATCGCCGAGCAACTGGCAGGTGATGGCTATACCGTCGTCGGCACCGCGACCACGGAACAGGGGGCAGCGGCGATCAGCGAGTACCTCAAGGCGGCGGGTTATGGCGGCTGTGGAATGTCGCTGGATGTCGTTGATCAGGCTGCGGTTGACGATTGTGTGAAAGGTATCACCGCAGAGTTTGGTGCACCGCTGGTGCTAGTCAATAATGCCGGCATTACCCGCGACAATATTCTGCTGCGAATGAAGGCCGATGAGTGGCAGTCGGTTATCGACACCAATCTCAATGCACTCTACCGGGTCAGCAAGGCCTGCCTGCGCGGCATGACCAAGGCGCGCTGGGGCCGCATCGTCAACATCACCTCGGTTGTGGGCGCGATGGGCAATGCCGGTCAAAGCAATTACGCCGCCAGCAAGGCTGGGGCTGAGGGTTTTTCCCGCGCCCTGGCACGAGAGCTGGGTTCGCGGGCGGTAACGGTGAACTGCGTTGCGCCTGGCTTTATCGATACCGACATGACTCGCACACTCACCGACGAGCAACGCGGCCAGATGCTGGGCCAGATTCCTCTCGGGCGACTCGGCGAGGCAGAGGAAATTGGCGCCCTGGTTGGCTTTTTATGCAGCGAAGTGGCAGGCTACATCACCGGCGAGACGATTCACATCAACGGCGGCATGCACATGGCCTAAGCCCGTGGTTTCAAGGCTGGTTTTGCCGGGCCAAAAAAAATTATTACTCGGCGGAAAAACAGAGTAAAATGCCGCCTCGGGCCGGGTGACCAGGTTTCATTCAGAATTAAATTTTCAGGAGTTACCAATACAATGAGCAGCATCGAAGAACGCGTTAAGAAGATTGTCGCAGAACAGCTTGGCGTTAAAGAAGAAGAAGTACAGACGGAGGCCTCGTTCGTTGAAGATCTGGGCGCCGATTCCCTCGATACCGTTGAACTGGTAATGGCGCTCGAAGAAGAATTCGAGACAGAAATCCCCGATGAAGAAGCCGAAAAGATCACCACCGTGAAGCTGGCGATTGACTATATCAAGGAAAACCTCGCCTGATCTGATTCTCGGTAAACCGGAAAGCCGCCTCCGTGTTTTGATGGAGCGGCTTTTCTTATTTATGCTTCCAGTTCCTGAGTCAACCGGGGAGTACGTGCGGTGATTGGCAGACGCGTTGTAGTCACAGGCCTCGGCATGGTCAGCCCCGTGGGGTTGAGTGTCGATGAGACCTGGGCAAATATTCTTGCGGGCAAGAGCGGCGTTGCACCGATAGTCGATTTCGACGTCGCTTCCTACACGACCCGTTTCAGCGCCAGTGTCCGGGGCTTCGATCCCACGCCCTATTTCAGTGACAAGGATGCCCGTAAAATGGACATCTTTGTCCAGTTCGGCATGGCTGCGGGCATCCAGGCCATGCTCGATTCCGGCCTCGAAGTCACCGAGGGGAACGCGGACCGGGTTGGCTGTGCCATCGGTTCCGGCATTGGCGGCATTGGCCAGATCGAGAAGAATTCCGAGATCGTTGCCAATTCCGGCCCGCGCAAGGTTTCTCCCTTCTTCGTCCCCGGCTCCATTATCAACATGATTTCCGGCAACCTTTCGGTGCGCTTCAATCTGCGGGGGCCGAACCTCGCAGTGGTAACCGCCTGCACCTCCGGTACCCATAACATTGGTCTCGGTGCGCGCCTGATTGCCCTGGGCGATGCGGATGCGATGCTGGTGGGCGGTGCGGAAATGGCGACGACTCCGGTCGGGCTCGCCGGGTTCGCTGCTGCCCGCGCGCTGTCCACTCGCAACGATGATCCCGCCGCAGCCTCGCGCCCCTGGGATCGCGACCGCGACGGGTTTGTGCTCGGTGACGGCGCCGGCGTCCTGATGATTGAAGAGTACGAGTCCGCCAAGGCTCGCGGCGCGCACATCTATGCGGAAATCAGCGGTTTTGGCATGAGTGGCGACGCCTACCACATGACCCTGCCGCCGGAAGATGGCCGCGGTGCGGCGGCTGCAATGCGCAATGCCATTCGCGATGCCGGTGTGCCCGTTGACCAGATCGACTATATCAATGCTCATGGCACGTCCACCAATGCGGGCGACCTGGCGGAAAGTCGCGCCATTGAGGCGGTGCTCGGTACTGCGGCCGAAGCGGTGGCGGTGAGTTCGACCAAGTCCATGATTGGCCACCTGCTGGGCGCCGCCGGGGCAGTGGAGGCGATTTTTACCATTCTGTCGCTGCGAGATCAGGTTGCGCCACCGACCATTAATCTGGACAACCCGGACCAAGGCTGCACCCTCAACTACGTGCCCCATACTGCCCAGGAGCGTCAAATACGCTACGCACTATCGAACTCCTTCGGTTTTGGTGGCACCAACGGGTCGTTGTTGTTCAGTCAGCCCGGCTGACGCCGCGCGGGTGGTGAGCGAGGCCAATACCTGGATTGACGGCGTCCCAGCTGACGCGTTACCCCTTCCTGATCGCGCTTTTGCCTATGGCGACGGTCTGTTCGAGACCATACTGCTGCGTGGCGACCAGCCCCTGTTGTCGGAGTTCCACCTCGACCGGCTGGGGACGGGCCTGCAGCGTCTGCACTTTCCCGATTGCCTCGAGTCCGTGCGCAAACACCTTGCGCAAGCCGCGGCCTCCAGTCCTGATTCGTCTCCCTTCCGGGTGCTGCGCCTCACGGTCAGTCGCGGCGCCGGACCGCGAGGTTACGCGCCTCCAGCGGACTGCCGGCCACGGGTGATCATCAGCGTTTCGGCGCTCGCGAGTGATCCCACCGAAATGGCAGCTCCGGCAAACCTGGGAGAGACTGCGGTGCGCTGGGCGCGCCAGCCCCTGTTGGCGGGGCTCAAGCACCTCAACCGGCTGGAACAGGTGCTTGCCGCTGCCGACTGTGATGCGCAGGGCGCTGATGAAGTCCTGTTGCTGGAGCAGTCTGGCGCGCCTCTTTCGGTATCTGCGGGCAACCTGTTTCTGGTGGCGGGCAAGAGTCTGTTGACGCCGGTGCTGAATGAAGCGGGGATCGCCGGCACCCGGCGCCGGCTGGTGCTGGAGCGCCTCGCCACAGCCTGCGGATTACGGGTAACGGAGTCGCGCCTGGAGCTGTCACAGCTGCTGGGGGCCGACGAATTGTTTTACTGCAATACCGTGGTCGGCCTGCGCCCGGTGGCGGCGTTTCGCGACCGCCGCTGGCGCCGGCACCCGGTAACCCGGGACCTGCATGCCGCGTATGTGGAGTGCCTGCGCGAGTGAAAGGCAGGGCGCGGATCCTGCTCGCGCTTGCGCTGGTGGCAGTGGTGCTGACTGCACTGGTGGCACGCGAAGTGGTACAGCGCTGGTCGGCTCCGCTGAATCTGCCCGAGAACGGATTGGTAATGATGGTGCAGCCCGGCGACAGCCTGCGCAGCGTTGCCAGGCGCCTGCATGAGCAGGGCGTGCTTCCCCACCCCGAGTTGCTTGTCGCCTGGGCGCGCTACCATGGCCTGGATGCACGCATTCGTCGCGGCGAATACCGGCTGGTCCCCGGGCTGGATGCAGAATCGTTGCTGGACCTGCTGGTCAGCGGCCAGGTGATTCAGTATCAGGTGACCCTGCCGGAAGGTATTGTGCTCAGCCGGGCCTTGGAAATCCTGGCCGCGGAGCCGACACTGGAGGCAGTGCTCGATGGTACAGATGACCCGCGTCTGCTGCAGCTGGTGGCGCCGCATGAGGCTCCCGAGGGGTTGTTTCTTCCCGAATCCTACCGTTACGAGCGCGGTGCCAGTGACCTCGATATACTCCGTCGTGCTCACGATGCCCTGCAGCGTGCCCTGGCTACCGAATGGGAGCAGCGTGCGCCGGACCTGCCCTATGCCACGCCCTACGAGGCCCTGATAATGGCGTCCATCATTGAGCGCGAGACCGGTGTGCCAGAGGAGCGCGAGGAAATTGCCGGCGTCTTTGTGCGGCGGCTGGAGCTCGGCATGCGACTGCAAACAGACCCGACCATAATCTATGGTCTCGGTGAAGCCTTTGACGGCAACCTCCGGCGCCGGCATTTGCGCGATGCAGGCAATCTGTTCAATACCTATCGCCACGGCGGCTTGCCGCCGACACCCATCGCGTTGCCGGGCAGAGCTGCGATTCACGCCGCTCTGCAGCCCGCAGCTGGTGACGCCCTGTTTTTCGTCGCTCGCGGCGACGGTACGCATGAATTCAATGCCACCCTTGAAGGCCACGAGCGGGCTGTGCGTAAATATCAGTTGCAGCGACGGGATGACTATCGCTCGACACCAGGGACGCAATAGCAATGCAAACAGGACGCGGCTTGTTTATCACTGTCGAAGGGGGCGAGGGCGCCGGCAAGTCCACCAATATCGCCTGTATCGCCGCCTATCTGGAGAGCCACGGCGTAGAATTGGTGGTTACCCGTGAACCCGGCGGCACCCGCCTGGGTGAGGAGATTCGCGGCGTTTTGCTGCGGGTTCGCGAGGAGCCCGTCGCGCCAATGGCGGAATTGTTGCTGTTGTTTGCGGCGCGTGCGCAGCATCTGCAGCAGGTGATTCAGCCCGCCTTGGCGGCCGGTCAGTGGGTCATTTGCGATCGTTTCACCGATGCCAGCTACGCCTACCAGTGTGGCGGGCGGGGGATGCCGGCATCCGCGGTGCGTACCCTGGAGACGCTGGTGCAGGGCGAGCTGCGCCCGGACTACACCCTGTTGCTGGACGCGCCGGTGGAAACCGGCCTGGAACGGGTGCGTGGCAGGGGTGAGCTGGACCGTTTCGAGCAGGAGCAGCTGGCGTTCTTTCAGCGGGTACGGGATACCTATCTGCAATTGGCGCGGGAAAGCAGCGGCCGCTACCACCTGGTTGATGCCAGCCTGCCTCTCCCGGAGGTACAGGAGCGCCTGCAGGAAATCTGCGAGGAGCTTTACGCATGCTGGCGACCGCGTCACCCTGGGCGGCCATGAACCTGCTTGAGCTGCCACCCATCAGTGCCCCATTGCCCTGGCAGGGCGAGGCCTGGAATCGTTTGCAGGAACAGCTGGAATCGGGGCAACTGCCGCATGCGTTAATGCTGGCGGGCCCTGCGGATATTGGCAAGGCGCGTCTGGCGCTGGCGCTGGCCCGTCTGCTGTTGTGCCATGCGCCGGTGGCGGGGCACAATTGCGGCACCTGTCCGGGTTGCCGCTACAGCCAGTCTGGCAGTCACGGCGACTTTCGCTGGTTACAGCCGGAGGGCAAAAGCAAAGTCATCAAGATTGAACAGGTTCGGGACGCCGTGGCCTTCGCGTTTCGCACCGCCGGTTTCGGCAGCCGCAAGGTGCTGGTTCTGGCGCCGGCCGAAGCCATGACCACCAATGCCGCCAATGCCCTGCTCAAGTGCCTGGAAGAGCCCGCCGGCGACACCCATATCATTCTCGCTTGCGAGCGGCTGCAGGGCGTACCTGCCACGGTGCGCTCGCGCTGTCAGCTATTGAAGTTGCCGCTACCACCCGCGACGCAGTGCCTGCCCTGGCTGGACCACCTGACCGGGACACGCGAGGCCAGTGCAGAACTTCTGCACCTGGCCGCAGGCATGCCGCTGCGGGCGGAGCGCCTGTACCGTGAATCGGGTAGCGACAGTCTGCAGGCGCGGCACGCGGGCCTGCGGGCACTGGCGGCCGGTGAACCGGCGGTTGCCCGGGTGGCCTCGCTCTTCAGCCAGCTGGACCTGGCGCTGGCACTGGAGGAAATTGCGCTATTTCTGCAGCAACATCTGCGCCAGCAGTGCGCCGCCACCTTGCCGGACTGCCGCGACCACTTTCATTTGCTGGATCGCCTGCAAAAACTGCGTGGAGCCGTTGCCGCCGGCTCCAACCCGAATCCACAGCTGGTGCTGGAAAGTGCCCTGATGGGCCTGCGTGACTGCTTTGGCAAGCCGCAGGGCAATGCTACTATGGCGACTCGGACCGGGGGGATGCAAACATGAGTGATACAGCTGCAGGCAGTCGCAACGGCATTCTGTCGCTCACCATCAAGGACAAGGCGGTGCTGTATTCCGCTTACATGCCGTTTCTCAATCACGGTGGCCTGTTCGTGCCGACCAACAAGAGCTACAGCGTCGGCGACGAAGTCTTCATGTTGCTGACCCTGATGGACGAGCCGGAAAAGATCCCGATCTCGGGCAGGGTGGTCTGGGTCACACCGCGGGGCGCCCAGGGCAATCGCACGGCGGGTATCGGGGTACAGTTCAGTGAGCAGGATGCGATCGCCAACAGCAAGATCGAGAATCATCTCGCGGGATCCCTCAGCTCCGACAGGCCCACCCACACCATGTAGCGGCAGCAAAAAAAATGGGTCCCGAAGGGGACCCAAGAAGACCATTAGGAGTGAAACACAAAGGAATTGCTTCCCTGTAGGAGCAAAAAGGGACTCCTGCGACCGTTAGCTACATTCAGGGGTGTAACAGCCACGACTTAAGTATCGTCGATCAGTGGTAATTTTCCACATCAAAGCGGCGGATTATTAGGCTAATTCGGAATATATTCCTTGATTTGCGCTTCGAAAAGTAATAAGGGATCCCCCGGTCGTGTCTTCTGAGTTCCTAACTGGTGTGGTGGAGGGGTTTTACGGGCATCCCTGGGGCCAGCAGTTGCGGCTGGATTATGCGGATATCTTGTGCCAGCTGGGCCTCAACAGCTTCCTCTACGCCCCCAAGGCTGACCCTTTCCTGCGCAGGCAGTGGCAGAATGACTGGCCCGCAGCTGAATGGCGGCAGTTGCTGGAGCTCAGTCGCCACTATGCTGCTGCAGGGCTGCGCTTCGGTGTCGGCCTGTCACCTTTTCAACTCTACGCCGGCTATGGCGTGCGGGAGCAGCGGCGGTTGCAGGGCAAGATCGAGCGGCTCAACGAGCTGGAGGCGCCCCTGCTCGCGGTACTCTTTGACGACATGCCCGGCGACCAGGCAGACCTCGCCGGGCGCCAGGCTGAGATCGTGGCCGACATCGAGCACTGGACCACGGCCAGCCGGTTACTGGTCTGTCCGACGTACTATTCATTTGATCCGGTGTTGGAGCGCCATTTCGGCCCGCGGCCGGCATCCTACTGGGCGGAGCTCGGCCGCCTGCTGCCCGCAGGGATCGATGTGTTCTGGACCGGCAATGAAGTCTGTTCGAAGTCCATTCTGGCCCGGGATGTGGAGCGGGCGCGGGCGGCGCTGGGGCGACCCCTGGTACTGTGGGACAACTATCCGGTGAACGACGGTGCCTTGCGCAGCCGCCACCTCTACCTGGAGCCGCTGGCGCAGCGGCCTGTGGGCGCAGCCGACGCGCTGCGCGGGCACTTCTGCAACCCGATGATCCAGGGGCTGTGCTCAGTGCCGGCCCTGCTGGGGCTGGCGCGGCTGTATGCGGGGGAGAGGGCGGCCGGCGACGATGTTCCCGGCGCAATCCTCGGCGCGGCTGTCTGGCAGCAGTTGCAGCGCGACAGCACCCTGTTTCGCGATCAGGGGCTGGATATGCCGGAGAAGCGGCGCAGTGATCTCGAAGCTCTCTACCGCACACTGCCGGGACCCGCGGCAGTCGAAGTGGTGCGCTGGCTGCGCGGCGAGGATGCCTTTGACCCTGCCTGCCTGACCGATTGATCGCCACTGGCTGTGTCTGCGGTGAATGCCTGCGCGGTTGTGTAGAGCCTGGGTTTGTGGCAGAATCTGCGCCCTTGTGAGAGCTCCAAATTGCGCGTGGACGGGGCGTTTACCCCTGAAGAATCAAAAAGTTACGGTGTGTTTGCAGGATTATTCCAGCATGCCGACCGGGCGCAATGGTAGTTTCCCTACAAGCGGAAGTGGCGAAATTGGTATACGCGCTGGATTTAGGTTCCAGTGCCGCAAGGCGTGAGAGTTCGAGTCTCTCCTTCCGCACCAACTTGCCGTGACCTTGCCCCGGGCAAGGTTGCACCAGATGACCGGGCGCCGTGGCGCCCCCTACCGATTGGATTGTGAGGAATAAGCATGCAGGTGTCCATTGAAACGACTTCAGGCCTGGAGCGACGTTTGACCGTGGGCGTTCCCGCCGCGCGCGTTGACAGTGAGGTCGATTCCCGGCTGCAGAAAGCGGCCCAGAACGTGCGCTTGCCAGGCTTTCGCCCCGGCAAGGTGCCGATGAAGGTCATGCGCCAGCGCTTTGGCGCCGGCGTGCGCCAGGAAGTGCTCGGCGAGGTCATGAGTCGTTCCTTCCAGGAGGCGGTAGTACAGGAAAAGCTGCGCCCAGCCGGCCAGCCCAGTATCGAGCCTCGGAACCTGGAGCCCGGCAGGGACCTGGAGTATGTGGCGACGTTCGAAGTGTTCCCGGAAGTGGAAGTGGTCGCCATGGCCGGTTTCGAGGTGACCCGGCCGGCGGCAGAGGTCACCGACGCGGATGTCGACACCATTATTGATGTGTTCCGCAAGCAGCAGGGTAGCTGGGACGAGGTGCAGCGCGCCGCCGCCACTGGCGACCAGGTCAATATTGACTACACCGGCACCCGCGATGGCGAGCCCTTCGAAGGTGGCAGCGCGGAGGGTGCTGACCTGGAACTGGGCTCCGGGCGCATGATCCCGGGCTTCGAGGATGGTATCGTCGGCATGCAGCCAGGGGAAGAAAAGACCCTGGACCTGAGTTTTCCCGACGACTATCACAACGAGGACCTGCGCGGGGCCGCTGTGCAGTTTGCGGTCAAGCTCAACAGCATCAAGGAATTGACCCCGGCACCACTGGACGACGAGTTGTTCAGGCTCTACGGCGTGGAAGAGGGCGGCGAGGAACAATTTCGCAAGGAAGTTGCCGAAAATATGAGCCGGGAGCTCAAAAATGCCGTAAACAACAAGGTCAAGCAGCAGGTGATGGACGCGGTAGTTGAAGCGCACAAGGCGCTTGAGGTGCCCAGGGCGCTGGTTGCGCAGGAAATAGACGCGCTCCGCGGGCAGATGTTCCAGCAGTTTGGCGGCGCCGCGCCGGAGGGTCTGGATCTCAAATCGATACTTCCCGACGACATGTTCCGGGACAACGCCGAGCGCCGCGTCAAGCTGGGCCTGATCCTCTCCGAGATGATCAGCAAGCACGGCCTCAAGGCGGATCCCGCCAAGGTGCGCTCAACCATCGAGGAACTGGCCGCCACTTATCAGGACTCGGAAGAGGTTGTTAACTGGTACTATGGGAACCCGGAGCAGCTGGCGTCCGTAGAGTCCAAGGTGCTGGAAGACAGCGTGGTGGAAAAACTGCTGGAAGACGCCAACATCACGGAACAGGCCTGCACCTACCAGGAAGCGATCGCCCAGGCGCAACAGAACCAGGGCTGACCCAAGACCGGGCACCACCGCAGGTGGTGCCCGCCAGATTGATAGCCAAGGAACAGTCTACCATGTCAAACCTGCCAGACGGCCGTAACAGCAACACCATCAACAACCTCGGTTTGATCCCGATGGTTGTGGAGCAGACCGCCCGCGGGGAGCGCTCCTATGACATCTACTCGCGCCTGCTCAAGGAGCGGGTCGTCTTCGTGGTGGGAGCCGTTGAAGACCACATGGCGAACCTGATTGTGGCCCAGCTCCTGTTTCTCGAATCCGAGAACCCGGACAAGGATATCCACCTCTACATCAACTCGCCCGGGGGCTCGGTGACCGCGGGATTGTCGATCTACGACACCATGCAATTCATCAAGCCGGACGTCAGCACCATGTGCATCGGCCAGGCGGCGTCAATGGGGGCTTTCCTGCTCGGTGGTGGAGCCAAGGGCAAGCGCTTCATCCTGCCCAATGCCCGCACCATGATTCACCAGCCCAGTGGCGGTGCCCAGGGCCAGGCCTCGGACATCGAGATCCACGCCCGTGAAATTCTCATCATTCGCCGGCGGCTCAATGAACTGATGGCCGAACACACGGGTCAGACCCTGGAAACCATAGAGCGCGACACCGAGCGCGATCGCTTCCTGAATGCGGAGCAGAGCAAGGAATACGGCTTGGTCGACGAGGTCATCAACCGCCGGGCTGCGGCGGCGAAGTAACTGGCCCCTATCTCCACAGCGGTCCCGCGGGACTTGCAAATGGTGGGAAAAAACATCATCTTTAAAGAAGGTGAGTTGGCAGAATACACGGACCACAGGGCAGAGCATGACTAAAGACACCACAAAATCAGGCGACGACGGTGGCAAGCTGCTGTATTGCTCATTTTGCGGCAAGAGCCAGCACGAAGTACGCAAGTTGATTGCCGGTCCATCGGTGTTCATCTGCGATGAGTGTGTGGATCTATGCAACGACATCATCCGCGAGGAAGTGCAGGAAAGCAGCAGTGAAGCCAAGCGCGACAACCTGCCCACGCCGCACGAGATCAAGGCCATTCTCGACGAGTATGTGATCGGCCAGCAGCGTGCCAAAAAGGTACTTTCTGTCGCTGTATACAACCACTACAAGCGCCTGCGCCACGGCCAATCCAGCACCCGCGGCGAAGACGTCGAACTCGGCAAAAGCAATATCCTGCTGGTGGGTCCAACCGGTAGCGGCAAGACTTTGCTGGCCGAGACCCTGGCCCGGCTGCTGGATGTGCCCTTCACGATTGCCGATGCGACCACGCTGACCGAAGCGGGTTATGTGGGGGAAGACGTCGAGAACATCATCCAGAAGCTGTTGCAGAAGTGCGACTACGATGTCGAGAAGGCCCAGGTGGGTATCGTCTACATCGACGAAATCGACAAGATCTCGCGCAAGTCAGACAACCCCTCCATCACCCGTGACGTTTCCGGGGAGGGTGTGCAGCAGGCGCTGTTGAAGCTGATCGAGGGCACGGTCGCGTCGGTGCCGCCGCAGGGCGGGCGCAAGCATCCACAGCAGGAATTCCTGCAGGTGGACACCTCCAATATCCTGTTCATCTGTGGCGGCGCCTTCGCCGGTCTCGACAAGGTGATCCGCAACCGCTCGGAAAAGGGCGGCATCGGCTTCAATGCCGAGGTCAAGAGCAAGGACGA
>TARA_R110002110_G_scaffold89258_1_pt1 | contig 18754 bp, 30 predicted proteins | sample TARA_R110002110 | Tara Oceans TARA_R110002110 (sample SAMEA4397330) | marine metagenome | biome: Polar Biome; feature: [SRF] surface water layer (ENVO:00010504); material: water (ENVO:00002006), including particulate matter (ENVO:01000060) such as... | depth 5 m
ACCCCAACCCAAACCCAAACAACAACAATGTAACCATTATGAACTACGCAATTGAAAATTGGCAAGAATTAGTCACAGCTATTGCTGGCGTGACAATCGCAGCACGAGTCATTGTTAAATTGACTCCCACTCCCAAGGACGACGCTTTCCTAGCGAAAGTAATCACCTTGCTCAAGCACCTTGGCCTTCACGTTGACCCAAAATGAAAACACTAGTCTTGATTATAGCATGTGGGATAACGTCATGCGCTGAATTTAATCCCACCCCTGAACAGATTGATGCCACAGCAGCACTGGTTCGTGTGGTGGTGGATTTGAATAGCGGGAAGTAACAGCTGAACTCGACCAACGATTTGATTTGATCGAATCCACTAAAGCACTCACTATCGAGTAGCACCAGAGGTGAACCCACCGCGGTGCTACTCAACCCGTAGTCCTCCTGATGGCCACCTACTCCCACAGCGTCTATCTCCAGCAGGCCACCTTGAAAAAGGAGGGTCGCTACAAGGGCATCCTCGACGGATTCGATGGCCCAAAAACGAGGGCCGCGTTCAAATCGTCACTCAACGCCCGGTTCAAGAGCCACCCGGGCAGCGTCCGTTTTGTCACCGCTGATGGCTACCCTCCACGCCCGGCCCCGGCCGCGGCGTGGAAGACCAAGGTCTTTGGGAGGCCCGGAGTGAAAGGGGGCCGCGGAGTCCCTCAAGCCAAGCTGATCCCACCATTCCCGATGTACTACTTTGGGAAGAGAATCCGCACGATTGGCTGTCACCAGCTCATCGAGGCCCCGCTCTACAACGCCCTCTCCGAACTCCTCCAGCTGAAGGGGCTGGCTTGGATCAAGGGGCACCGGCTCGACCAATACGCGGGTTGCTACAACCCGAGAAACTCCCGGGGAGGCACCAGCAAATCGGACCATTCATGGGCCATTGCCATCGACCTCGACGCGGAGCACAACGGGAACCACACGCCGTGGAAAGCGGGCAACCAAGGGAATCCCGGCTGGGCCACGATGCCGACCGAAGCCGTCAAGGTCTTCCGCAAGCACGGGTTCCAAGTGGGTTTCAAAAACTCCGGCGGAACCCGTCGGGATATGATGCACATCTCTTACGTTAACCGAACATGACCGATCCCTCAATCATCCCTACCCTCTCCGGCCTCATTACAGCCACGGGGTCTGGGGTATTCTACAAGCTCGCCTCCGTGACGACCGCCACGCCCGACTGGCTAGAGCATGGCGCTCTGGCACTGCTCATATTCTGCCTCATCTATTCGGTGCGAACACTGTGGTCCGCTAACAGGGAGATGCGTGACGACATGGAGGTGATGAAGACGCAATACCACAACGAGGTCAAACAGGAGATGCAGGCGCAGATCGACGCCGAGCGTGAGAGCCGTGAAGTGCAGGCGGCGGCGCTCAAGGGTTTGACCGATGTGCTGACGGAGTTGAAAAAGACCTGACGCCGGGTTACGCCTCGTCGAGGGTCTTGAGATACCACGCCGGGATGGTGCAGGGCTGGAGCTCGTCACCGTAGGCTGGCCAGACGCCACTATTTCGGCACTCCACAATTTTTAGCAGCTTCTTTTGGTAGAGCTTCCGGCCAGCATCGATCTCCTCTGGGAGGGCGTAGTAGGACGCTATACAGTAGGGAGCCGTCCGCTCCTGCACGAGCCAGACCCACGTCGTGCGCTTGTTGTCCGGGTGGAGCAGGTTCCAGAGGTCAAGGTAGTAGGCCGCTTGCTCGATCAGTCCGAAGTTACCCACGGTGCGGCCCCACGCAACCGGGGAGGCGTCCTCCGTCGTTTTGTAGTCGACGATGGCGTTGCCGGTGGTAACCCAGTCCAGCCGCCCCTTGAGCTGCAACTGGAGGTCTTCGTCCCACCAGAAGAGACCGACCTCGGCTTCCCCGGACCCGAGAACCTTCTGGGCCAGCTCGCTGTCTCGGAGCTTTTTGGCCATGGCGCGGTGCTCGTTTAGCTCTCCGGGCTTGGCGAACAACTTCCCTCGGTGCTCCAAACCGGCCACAAATGCCTGAGGCTGTTTCTCCTTCAGTGCGAGCTGCTTCCCGGCCTCCTCCTCGTCAGCGGGCTCTGTGGCGCCAGCCTTCCACGCTCGGGCCTCGGCCGATCGGAATTCGTTGTAGGGGGCTTCAATGAAATATTTCTTGAGAGCACGCGGCTGGAGAGCCAGCAGGTGAGAGATGGACCCCTTGATCATCGCCGTCGTCGATTTTTGGGCCGGGTGGAGGAACTCGTGGAGGAACCTCTCGGGGTTGTAGTCCATCCCCGAGAGCCTGCTTTTGCTGATCCCCGACAGGGAATGGTAGAGGTGGTCCGGGCACTTCCCTCGCGCCCATGAGCCCCGGACCCGAGCTGGCTTGGGCCAGCGGAAGTCCTTGTGGAACTTGGCGAATGAGAATTTGAGGAGGCCACCGAGGCCGTGAGGGCAAACTTTCTGCAAGTCAGCCGGAGCATAGTTTTCCGTAGTAGCCATGATTACGAGAGGTCAAATTTCACGTCGGAGACTTGGGCCGGGGTGGGGTCGTCGGGGTCTCCGAGCGGTGGCCGTGGTTTTGGGCGGTTTTTGGGGGGGGCTTTAGGCTCTGGCTTGGGCTTCTCGGCGATCGGGATCTCTGTCTGGACCTCCACCGTCAGCTTGCCCTCTCCGAGGTCGATCTTCTCGGAGTGGCTCTCCCGCTCTTTCTGCTTCCTGACCCGTGGCTCGGACGCGTGGACGTCCTCGATCTCGTCGACCGGGCGCATCCCGTGCAGGGCCTCAGGGGCATAGAGCCGGATCAGGAACGTCGCGGCCCGGTAGGAGAGCATCTGCTCAGGGATCTCCTTATATTTGACGTTCACGGTCCAGCCAGCGCGCTCAGCCATGGCGAGGTCGACGGTGGACGAGACCTCATCACCGTCGTCGGCAAGCGTCGCGCGGGCGGTGACCGACAGGGTCTTGTCCGCGATGGCACCGGTGGTGGCAAATTTGATCTTCCCTTTGAACGCCCCGCATCCGTTAGCGAGGAAGATGGCGAAGCTGGACGACCAGCCCGGCGTGCCCTTCACGACGAACGCGTTCTGGAGGACGGTGAGTGGCGTGCAGCCAATGGTGCAGGCCAGCTCGGCAAGGATGAAGCAGTCAGCGGGCTTGCCTTGAAACCGCTCGGGGATTAGCTGGGACCGGGACAAGGCCGTCGCCTGCCTCCAGCCGAGGTCGAGTTTCTCGGACTCCTCTCGGACTACCTGTGACAGGTGAGAGTAGTCTCGGATGGCCGGGAGCGCGTTCTTGGACTGTTCCTCGGTGACTATTTCGGTGGTCTGTTGCCCGCCCAAGATGGACGGCGCGTGCTCTTTTGCTTTGTTGCTCATAAGAATGGGTAAGGTTGGGGATTGGATAGAGTGTGTCGAGTGTTTTATTACACTAGGTCGAGAATGATCTGCGGAGATGGCGCCGCCATCCAAGAGGCGACCGAAAAGACGAACGACTCGTCGGAGCCCTTGATGAAGGAATCGACGCGGTCGTTGACGCATGACTCGTCGATGTCAGTGGTCAGGTGAGCCGCGACCCAGATGCCGTAGCGGTGGGGAGATTCGTCGAGTTGAACCCGGCGCATGATCAGGGGGAGCACCAGCGCGCTTTTTGTCTCGGGGCTGTGGTAGAGCCGTAACGCCGCTGAGCCGTCGTCGAACCTCAGGTATCTGTTGTAGAGCCGGGTTCCGGCGGGCCAATCGAACTCGCTGGTGAGCACGGTCTGCTCCCGCTGGCTGATCGGATCTTTGCCGGTGAACGCGCCGAGAAGGCCGTCCGGGTTACCGAAGGACACGCGTATGAAATCGGAGACGTCTTTGTGGCTGAGTGTGGTGACGGTCATGCTGTGTATAAGTCTGTGCGTAAGTGGTTAATAAGTCGGATTAAGTGAGGATAAGTTAGGCACCTTCGAAGATGTTCACAGGATTGGCTAGTTGTTCGACCGCTATTAACACGGTTATGAACAGAGCTTATCCCATGAACACCAACGAGTTGCTACTGAAATCACGAGTTGTTGGCCCTATTAAGACTAAGGTTTAATTGGTAAAAAATTGAATAATCACTCTGAGGGTCAGCTAATAACTCTATGCAACTCAAGTTCTGGGCTCCACGCAGGCATGACCAGCGAGACCAGCCCGGCAGACCTGAATAGGGCCGGAGACCGGACGTCCTTGACGATGATTTGGACAGACTCGGCGTTGACGTGGAGGGCGAGGGCGCGCGCCACCAGACCCGCGTCGAAGTAGATCGTCTTCCCGTCCTCCTTGAACTGCTCGCGGTGCCACGGCACCACCTTGTGGCCGAACAGACGCAGGTCGTCGTCCTGCCCTACCTCCAAGAGCACCTGATGGCCCTTGGAGCTGATTCCCCAGAGGGCCCGAGCAGAGCCGCCCTGCTCGCCGGGCTTGCTGTAGGTCGGCTTGTTGACGCACCTGCCGATGTCTCCAAGGACCAGAGAGACGCCCCGAGCATCCGAGAGCCAAGCCTCTGACCCGTCCTTTATGTCAAGGATCGGCCGGACGTTCGGGAAATTGCGGGTGTGCGGCTGGAACAGCTTGGTGGAGCTGACGTTGGGCTTTACACGCGTCACCCGCAGGGAGTCCCTCCCCTCTTCGAGGTCGAAAACAAACTCTCCCTTCAGCTTTCGGAGCGCGTCGATCTTCCACCCAAGCCTCTCCGGCGGTTCGTAGCGGGAGTTGTGGAACCGGACAGCACACAGTACTCGTCCGTCGGTGGCGCAGAGGATCGTGTGATCGTCGAGCGGGTCGAGGCCTAAGCCGACGCTCAAAATCTCCTGTCGGCGCTGGTCGGTTCCGGCGCAATTTATGAGCGCGTGGGCGGGTTCTTCTGCTAGTTTCAGTATGTGTTTCATTGCTTTGTTGGTTTAGAGGTTGAGTTTGTTTGGCGCTTCGAGTGCTTTTTTGGCGACGTTATGCGCGCCAAACCCGTCGCCTTGTTTAAGGAAGTCCCTGATCTTCCTGATATTCTCGTTGGCTTGCCCGAGGAGGCTCCGCAGCTCGGTCTCGTCCGAGCCGCTCAGGAATACGTAGCCGCCGCCCTTCAGCTCGGACCCGGGGAGGTCGGCGTAGGGCAGGAGGTTCTTCTGACAGAATTCTCTGGCCGCTTCCCGGTGGATGTTCTCGGAGCCGGACAGCTGGTGAGGGTAGCCGATGTGGCTGGTCTTGAATCCCTCCGCGCTGGCGGTGATTCGTGATCCGCTTCCGGTGCGGTATTTGGTGGTGATGGCGATGGTTCTCATGGTGTTAGTTTTTGGGGTTGGTTGCTTCTTCGATGGCGGCTGCGATTTCAACCCTCCACCAGTTGATGCCCTTGGGGGCGGGAGGAAAGGGGACGCTGGCCTTCAGCCCGTCGGGGCCTTCCAACCGGTAGACGTCGCCGAAGAGGCTGGCCGTCCACCCCTCGGGGAGGGGGACGACGTTGGTTCTCATGGTGTTAGTTTTTGGGGTTAGCGGTTGATTTGCTCGTCGAGGCTTTGGAGGATGCGCTTGAGGTAGTCCCCCACGTCGCGGATGTTCTGGTTGAGGCGGAGGCGCTCAAGGGCAGCGCGCTCGAAGGCAGCGGGATCGTTGTGGACGTAGTAGTCGCGGGCGTTGAATTCGACGAGCCCCCATTTCAGGATGAAATCGTAGAGGGCTTCGTTGGCCGCGTCGTAGGACTCGGTGAGATTTTTCTTGCCGGATCCGTTGAGGTGGACGATTGGATTGATGGGGTCGGACATGGTGGTGGTGTACGCTCGGTGTGTTGGGATGGGAAGCACAAACTTAAACAAAATAGAGAGGGGGCGCCCTACGGGGCCTTGGAGGCGAGAGCAGCGTCCCGAGCCCGCTCCACGGCGGCGTCGAACACCTCGCGGATGATGGGGCCGGAGATGGCGTTTTTGATCGCGGACTTGCTCCCTTTGCGGGATTCCAAGCAGACCTCCCAGACGTCGTCGTTTTTGGCCGGGATCTCGCTTTGGGCGTAGAAGGAACTGAGCCAGCGGTCGTAGTCGTAGCTGGTGGCGGCGGCGTTGACGGTGTGCTTCCCGACGAAGTTGCTTACTACCCGTTGGTCGACGTCTCGCTTCCAGACGCACAGGAGGGCCGTGGCGACGTCGGCGAGGATGGACACGTTGTTGGCAGCGGTGAGGGCTGGCTGGCCCTTGAGGGCGTTCAGGAGGGCCTTCTTGACCTCCTTGGTGGAGACAGGGTCGGCTGGCTCGGGCTCGCCAGCAGGCCACGCCTTGACCTTGCTGGCCCGGCTGATGACGGTGATGGCGCCCTGATCGTAGCTGTCGACCGCGTGCTCCTTGACGGCGGCGTCGAACCGGGCGCGGTGACCTTCCTCCCCGATGAAGTTCCAGTATTGGAGGGTGTCCCCGCTGTCGAGACGGACGATGGTGATGACGCCTTCCCCGTAGTGGCTCTGGAAGCCCCGGACCCGCTCAAGGAGGCCCTCGAAGGTCTGGCGCTCTCCTACGGTGCCGGTGTGCTTCCGACTGGAGGCGTCTTCGAGGCGCTTCTTGCGATTGGTGTAGATGTCGACCGCGCAGGGGATGAAGGCGATCAGCCCGCCGTGCTTCTTGATGCTACAGAAGCCAGCCTCGGCCAGAGCGTAGACGTTGCGCCAGAGCGTGTCGCCGGTCTCCTCCTTGATGGTGGGGATGGTGCCGATGATGTTTACGGCCGTCTGACGGTCTTCGTCGGTGACATCGTAGCCGGGCGCGTGGAAATGCTCAGGGCTCAGGAGGAAGTCGGCGTTGGCGGCTTTGCCGTTCTCGTCGGCCTTCTTCCGGCTTGTGAACCCAATCTTCCGATAGAGCGCGCAGGCCTGCTCTAGCACTGCCCTGAAAGGAGTTCCGGTGTAGGCACAACGTGAAAACAACTCGTCCTCATCGCACCCGAAGATCTGGGTGAATAGGTCGCGGACCTCGAATAGGTAGAGGAAGGCGGCTACATCGTCGGTGCCCAAGAAGTCCTTGAGGCAGTTGGACCCGATCGCCTTCAGCTCGCCGTCCTCGGCCCGGACGATGAACAACTGCTTCCGGTTGCGCTTGGCAGCGCAGTGGTCGCAGGTGGAGTGGTTGCGGAACTGCTCGACCCCTTCCACGCCGTCCTCGAAGAGGGTGATGATGTTGTCGGTGCCCTCAAGGAACTCGATCGTGCCTACGAGGGTCCAGCCACCGGAGGAGACTACCCGGGGCCCGGTGACTTCGATGTCGATTACCGTCACGAGCCGCTTCTCCTCGGAGGGGGGGAGCGCGCACTCGTTCGACCCGCCGACGAAGTGGGTGATCTCTACCTCCCGTTCGTCGGTGCCGAATGTGGCAGAATATTCGGGGAGGCCGAGCTTGGCGCAGCGGCGGGAGAGGGCCTTGAGGCGGCTCTTGGCGTCGGTGACGGAGTGGACGGGGATCTCGAAGGAGCTGGTTTGGAGTGAGACGGTGGCGGTCATAGTGAGACCCTTATACACCCGGCGTGCGAGTAGACAAGGACAAACTTGCACAAAGATAGAGAGGGGCCCAAAAAAAACAGCCGCCCCGTGGAGGGACGGCTGTTTAAGCAATGAACACCGAGTCTAGCGTATGAAGCCACCTCGTCGCCGAAATATACGTTTGGCGAGCCGGTAGAGCAAGCTCTTCTTGCGGTTGGGCGGGAACCGGCGCGGGAGGGCCTCCCACTGATCGCCGTCCGATGGGCGGTTGTCTGCCCTTCCAAGGCCCCGGTAGTATGCATCGGGGAAGTAGCCCCCGACCGATTTGTCGAAGCGGACCTTTACGCCGTTGGGATAGGTGCACCACCGTCCGGCGTGGTCGATGGCTTCGAAGCCGTCCTTCACGGGGATCGGGTTGTTTTTGTCTCCTTTCATGGTGTCGGGGGGGTTCTAGCCGTAGACGATGGTGGCGAACAGACCGGCCTGCACGATGCAGTCGGCCCCCTCGGCGTCGATGTGGCCGCAGTCGTTGGAGAAGACCGCGTCGCTGATCGACGCGCGGATGCGGCTACAGCACTTGACCTTGCAGCCGAGGATCAGGCTGATGCCCTTAGCGGCCACCTCCGGGGTGATTGAGAGCAGCTCCCTGTCGTCGTCGTCGGACTCGTTGTCGAACACGACGACTTCCTTGTAGCAGGAGCTGCCGTTGCCCTCGTTTGAGATCTTGTGAACCGCGGCCCAGTAGTTGATGCCGCCCTCGACCGCGACCGTGAGGACGTCGTCGATGAACTGGGCGCCGAGCCGGGCCTTCACCTCGATCTCGAACTGCTTCTCGGGCTTGGGGTCGGCGGTCTCAAGGTGGCGCCTCAGGAGCCACTCGAACACCGAGGTCGCCCGCCCTTCGAGGTCTTCCTTTACCTCCTTGGTCGGGACGTGCTCCCCACGGATGTAGAGGTTCTCACGCAGGACGTGGCCGACCTTCACGTTGTTCTGGCTGATCAGGTCGGTTCGGTTGCGAGCGTCAGTGATGCTGGAGACGACGTCGAATATGACGCCCTGTCGTTTGGTGCTGGTTGTTCTTTCTTTCATGGTGGTTGGTGTTTGGTGTTATTGGTTGAGTTGTTCGGCTTGGTAGCCGTCAAACCAGCCGTCTCCGCTGGTGTCGTCACGCTGGCAGTGCGCTTGAGCCTGCTCCAGTGTTAAGCCTGCTTGGCGTGCCTTGGGTCTCCCCCCCCAGCGGAAGCGGATTATCTGGTAGGTGGTCCCCTTTCCTTTATTTAGTTCCAAGGATTTTTCCAGCTTCTGGTCTCTCCGCTCGTCGTGTAGGTAATCCCCACGATCTATCTGTTCCTGTGTGTAGTTCATATTTTTGGTCGGTTGGGGTGATTGGGTTACCAGCTGAGACGGCCGACTTCGCCGTCGTCGCTGGAGAGGAAATTTTGGATCTTCTCGACAGCATCTTGGAGGTTGCCGCTGCTGAACACCCCGGTGCTGTAGCCCCCGGGGTGGGCCGCGTGGGGGATGGTGACGTCAACCCAGTAGTGGTAGTAGCCAGAATCGACACAGTCCCTGTCGACGTTGCCTACCGAGACATTCTGGGTTCGGCACCAGTTGCGAAACCACGTCAGCGAGTAGACGGTCGTTTTGAATTTGCGCTTGGGCTTGGGCGATGGTGCCACGTCGGGGGCCGGGAGGTAGACCGGCACGCCGGTGACCAGATCGATCCTCGACACTCTCTTGCGGAGGTGCTTCGAGCAAATAAAGTCGCGAACGCCCTGCTGGTTGTCGGTGATCTGGAACCCGCGCACCACGACGAAGTGGTCGCTTAGGGTGACGAGGTAGGTTGCTTCCCGATCGGGCTGGTGGAAGTCGGCCTTCCCGAGGATCCACTGGCGCAGCGTCGGGAGTTTTTCCGAGGTGTAGCACCGGCTGGTAGCTAGAGAGAACCGCTTGAGGACTTTGACGACGTCGCCGGTCCAGCACCCGACAACGGACTTCACCGTGCCGCGTGCCCCGCGAACGGAGAGGATGTGGAGGGCTGCGTCCTCGGAGGTTATGTCGCAAAGGGTGGAGATCGCCGCCGGGCCACAATAAGTGTTCTGGTCCCCGTTGGCGCAGTGTTTGGCTGGTCTAAGTTGATTCATTGCCCCTCCCTTATACACTCAGCGTGCCATAAGTCAACACCTTAATTTGGGGAAGGTTGGATTAGGGTTTGACTCTCCACGCCGAGCGTGCAGTATCCAGACATGACCGCCCCCACATTCAAACACACGCTAAACGAGGAACTCAAGACCCTCAACATGTCTCGCGACGAACTGGTCGAACTGATCGGTTGCAGCTACCGCGCCGCGCAGGATTGGCAGCTCGGGACGAAGAGCCCTAATAGCTGGGTCCAAAAACTGGTGCTCTCAAAGCTGAGAGCACGAAAACCTCCAGCCCCGTCGAACCCATGACACTGACGTCCCTCTTTTCAGTTGAATACGTCGGCGGATATTTTGACGGCCGCATTGATCGGCTCCCCCCGTGCCAAATTGCAGCGCGGATGGAGCTACCGCTCCCCGAGCGCGCCGGGCGACTGTCCTGTCTCATCAACGTCGATGGCTCGGTCTGGGAGGAACCCCGTCAGGTCGCCGTCTACTTCTTCCGAAAAATAGAACACAACCGAGTCAAATATTACTCCGAATGATAAGACGAATTAAGAGCCCCCCCAAAAACGTACACCAGCTAATCCTCGACCCCGAGTCGGTCAGGGCCGTCCAGTCGGGTGAAATGACAGAGTTTTGTCGTGTGACCGGGAGGCTCGGCAAGATCAACGAACTCATCAACGGCCGGTCAGAGTGTTCGCGCATCTCCAAGGACGGACGGAACTGGAATTTCTGGATCTCCCCAAGCCGGGGCAGACCAGAATTTAAGCACGTCGTCAGGTGCCCCTACGGGAAAACCGGCGACCGACTGTGGGTTCGTGAGCCGTGGAGGCCCTTAACGGACCCGTTCGCGATCGAATATCGGGCCGATAACCTCGTGGTAGTGGCTCCGAACGCCAAGGATTATGAGGGCCTTTGGCGGTGCGACAGGTGGCGCTCCTCTCTTCACATGCCCCGTTGGGCGTGCCGGTTGGTTCTGACTGTGCAGAGCGTAGACGTCGCCCGGCTTCAAGATGTCTCGGGTGACGAGGACGCATGGGACAAGACCAACGCAAAGAGACACCCGTGGCGGGCCAACCCGCTAGTTTGGGTCGTTAAATTAGAAAACTAAACCACACTATACATCCCGGGCTAATGAAACCAGCATTCACACGAGTTAACAAATACATCTTCGATTCCAAAGCGTGGTCGTGGTCCCTCCCATCCGGCTGGTCCTGCCCCGGAGCCAAAGAGTGCCTCGCGAAGGCCGATAGAGCCACTGGGAAGGTCACAGCCGGGCCGGAGGCCGAGTTTAAATGCTACAGCGCCACCTACGAGCGGTTCCCGTCGGTCAGGGAGCGACTTTGGACCAACTTCGAAGCCGTCAAGGGCGAGACCCCGCTGGGCGTTGTCGAGCAGTTGGAGAAGGCAAAGCCAAAGAACATGACCATGTGCCGGATCCACACCGCCGGAGACTTCTTCTCGTGGAACTACTTCCACGGGTGGATGAAATTCATCACCGACAACCCGCACATCCACTTCTGGGCCTTCACCAAGAGCTTAGCCCTCTGGGTCAACTGGATCGAGAAGTATGAGTCATTCCCTCCGAACCTTGAGATGAACGCGTCCCACGGCGGTAAGCTCGACCACCTGATCGCGGTGCACGGGATGAAGAGCGCACGCGTCGTCTACTCACGGCAGGAGGCCCACGACTTGGGCCTCAAAATTGACACCGACGATCGGCTCGCCGCTTACCCCGGGCCGTCTTTCGCCCTCCTAGAGAACTTCACCAAGCAAAAACGCGATGGACAATAACAGTCAGTGCAAGGTGAGCGAGGTCGGGGCGCTCCTCTGCGAATACTATACCCGGAACGGCGGCGCCTGCTTGGGGTGCCCGATGATTTACGTCAAATCTACAGTCAAAACTAACTCAAAACCATGCGGAACGCGGCGGAGCGTCTATTGGAGCTCAAAGCAGGCACCGCCTACACACTAAAGAAAGCAATGAAACAGACAACAGAGCAACAGGACAACATCAAGCGGGTGGGGAGCAGGATCGCGCGGGCGATCGCCAGCTTCATGGACACACACGACCAGTTTCGTGCGGACGACCTGCGTAACCACGTCGCGGCGCGCTGCCAGTGCGCTCCGGCATCGGCCGACCGAATCCTGAGAGACCTCAGGAGAAAAGGGGTGGTGAACTACAGGGTGCTCAACCGCCGCCAGAGCCTTTACAAGTGCCTCCCCGTTGCGAGGCAACTGGAACTATTTTGAACTCATGTTGGACGATCAAGAAGACGACGACGTATACAATGGTCCGCGCAGGATCGGGCCTACGCAGATTGTCACGGACGGGTGCCTCGGCTCCCTCACCGATCAAGCGTTCGCCAAGGGCCGGAGACTCCACTCTGAGGGGGTTGACCGCGGGGGGCTCCCCCGACCGGTGAGACGAGATATGAGAGAGGCCCTCATCAAGGGGTGGGTCTGGCAGCAGAGGAGAGACAGTCTACGGAGGCGGCATTAACGGTAACAAAAAGAGGTTTTTATTAAAGACGACACTGCAACGATAAAATGATTCATAGATAACATGGCCAATCTAAACAAAGTAATGCTTATCGGGAACCTCACTCGGGATCTAGAACTCAGACGCACGCCGCAAGGGAACTCAGTCGTCGATTTCGGCCTCGCTACCAATCGTAGCTGGACCAGCGACCAAGGTCAAAAGCAGGAGGAGACCACGTTCGTCGACGTCACCGTGTGGGGAAAGACTGCCGAGAACTGCGCGAAATATCTAGAGAAGGGCCGGGCTGTATATGTGGAGGGGCGGTTGCAGCTCGAACAGTGGGAAGACAAGGAGTCAGGGCAGAAGAGGAGCAGGATTAAGGTTGTAGCCGAGGCTGTGCAGTTCCTAAGTGGTGGCCAGCAGAGGGAAGGATTCTAGTATTGGCTAATCCACCCGGAGCCTTTGAGCATCGAGGATGCACGACTGGACGATACAGAACGTCTTAATATTGCCTCTGTCGCGACCCTTCCCAGCTACATAGTCCCAGCTCGCCAAGGTTACGCTCCGTTTTCCAACCCTCATCACCCGGCCAAAAACCTCGAATTTCAGGGGCTTCTTGCTGTCCTCAACATGGTCTAAGAAGGTTACCGCCCATATTTCCCCGGTCTTCATTTAGATATCTTGGTGTTTGATGCTTTGTAGAACACGGTACGCTTCCCGCGCTTCGTGACCCGGCCCTCTTTCAACATTGGGGCGAGCTTCCGTCTGACCGTGGTTTCAGACCACCCCGTAGTCTCAATCATGTCCGTTATCGTAAACTCACCGTCCTGTTTGACCTCGGCCTCCGCTGCCACTTCGGCGGCAAGTTCCTTCCCAAGGATCTCTGTCAGTTTCTTGATGTTCATAGCTCGCCCATCGGGGAAATCCAAACCCCCTCCTCCTTTTTCACGATCCATCCTTCGCCTCGGCCTGTCTTTGAGTTGATGTAGCCGTAAACCCATCCGTTTCTCTGCTTCTTCTTTCCGGGGAGGTGAACGTCATACCTTTGATCCCAAATGCGGCACAGCGCGGGGGATGATATCGAAGTCCCCCCGGCACCTTGGTAGATGTCTGGTCTGTGCCCGTGACCGTTGACGACCGGGCCTTCGTAAGTATCGTGGTGTGCCCTAGCTATATGCATCCCGTGATGTTTGCCGTGGACAAATTTGTGCCCACCCTCGGGTGCCTGCCACCAGTCGCGTTCCTGTCCGTAGCGAATGACCGTGCACTTGATCTTCTTCCTGTAGAACTCGTCTAATTTTTCCTGTAGGGCGACAGCCGCCTCGGTGCTGCGCTTCTCTTCCGAACCGTGTTCTGCCATCTCCCTGAGCCTGTGGTCATGGTTACCTTCGAGAAAAATGTGGGGTTTGTATTTTTCCATGAATAAAATATGGGATTGAATATCTCTTTGTATTCCTTCCTCCCGCTCCTCGGCCCCGGCCCCCTTGCGGTAGGATCTGAGGTCCATGCCATCCCCTCCATGAATTTTGTATTTTGGTTTCCACAGTTTGACAAAGGCTAGGAACTTCTCCACCGACTCGTCGCAAACCATGTCCCCGTGGTTATCACTTCCGTAGATCCATTTGATGAGTGCCATAGGTGAACGTGTGTGTGTGTGGGCTGCTGACTTCTTCTTAAAGGTTAGGAAGACATCTCGGTGGGGTGGGGGCCCGAGACATAACAACCATCTAGGAAGCTACTCGGATTTATCTCAACGTCAATCTTCATAGATAAGAGCTTTCCGCCTAGTGAGCCTTGCCCGTTGCGCCTACATGGTTGTTATGGTTCGCTTTCTGCCCCCATCTGTGGAGGATTGGGCGCCCGGTTAGCATCCCAAGCCAACGCACTAAAACGAGAAGATCTGATGAGAAAGGAAGCCAAACCGAAGAGGACTGCCACCAAGAAGGCCAAAACAAGGGGAAAGGCCACCAAGAGGGCCCTCCCAAACCCCGGTCGCAGCCTCGTGCGCGCGCGCGTGAGGGGGGGGTGAACGGATTGGATTGACGATGGGTCGTCGTTGTGTAGGATTGTTTATGGCCAATGCAGATAGAGCACCTAAGCCATCCACCAAGTAACTCCGCGCCCCATGGCCCTAGCCGCAGCAAAAGCAAAAACTCGTAAAGCAGTCGCCAAACGCAAGGTAGCCAAACCCAAGGTGTCCAAGACCGTGGCGAACCTGCCGAAGAAGCGGGACAGGAAGGCCGAGGCGGAGAGGCGTCTGGCGAAGGAGGCCCTCATCAAGTCGGTGACGGTCGCGACGGCCAAGGTGAAAAAAAGAACGGTGCAGGAGGTAGCGGTGGAGGTGGTCGGCGAGGACGTGTTGGGCCTGACCCCCGAGGAGGACCGGGCCCGGGCGGAGGACGAGGTGAAGCGGCTGCTGGCCACGCTCCCGGCTCATGTGCAGCAGTCGGTGTTCAGCTCGGAGATCCTGAAGAAAGCCTACGAGAGAACGATGGAGCAGTTGGACGCCTCGGTGACCCACTTCAACCCCAACAGCGGCACCTACACACAATACCCTGACTGGGGAGCGCGCGACAAAGCCATAAACCGGGTCTTCCAGCACATGTTCGGATTGCCGATCCAGAAGACCGTCAGCCTCAACAAAGCGAAGACCGAGGAGGGGGACGTGGTCGACCGGCTGAAGGACTCACCCTACGCCGAGAAGCTGCTCGCCGAGGCCGGGTTCGTGAAGCTGGCGCCAAAGCCCAAACCAAAGAAAGCCAAGGCGAAGAAGAAAAAACTTGCCAGACATTAGCCTCCCTTGACCATTGTTACGCATGGAAAACAAGAAGGTGGCCGAAGTGGTCACTACGATCGCCAATAAGCACAACGTACCGGTCGACACGGTGGTATCGATAAAGCGGGGAACCCCAGCCGTCTGTGATGCGCGCAGCGAGGCGATCGTACGCGTTCGGTTGACGATGCCCGAGCTGACTCTGGACGACATTGGTCAGGAGTTTGGTGGCCGCGACCTCACCACGATCGCCACCACCGTAAGGAAGCACCGCCACAAATACCCGGAACTCTCCCCAAATGATAACTCATAAACCAAACGAATCAGACATGGACCAACTAAGCGAAGAAGAACCGACCGGGACGATCGTCCCAATGGTGCCGGAGAAGAATACCAAGGACGTCCTCAAGATCAACCTTGAGGCGGGGGACAAGGTGGCTATCACGCGGAAGCGCACCGCGCCGGACGAACACGGGGCACCCTGCGAGTATGAACTCGACACCGGCTCCTACAGGCAGAAGCTCACCTTCAAAAGCGAGGCCGACCCGATGGGTCTGTCCGACCAGACCCTGCTCGCGGTCCTCATCGACCGGGCCGCTTTCCGCCAGCAGGCTCGGGCCACCGTCGCCGGTGGGGTGATGCTCGACGTGCTTGGCACCGCGCGCTCTGCTATCTACTATGCTTATGACGCCCCCAAGGAAATACAGACAGGTGTTGGTGATAAACTCGAACGACCAGCTAAAGAAAGCGATGTCAGCGGGACAACGCCTGCCGATGAGGAGGCTTGAACACGAGGTCCAAAAGGCCTTCTTCCTCTGGGCTGCTTTTGCGAAGCAGGAGTTTCCTATGCTCGTCGACATGTATGCGATCCCCAACGGCGGGTTCCGCAGGAAGAGCGAGGCGGGGCGGCTCAAGGCCGAGGGGGTGAAGGCCAACATCCCCGACGTTCACCTCCCCTTCCCTAGCGGGGGGTTCCACAGCCTCTACCTTGAGTTCAAGCTCCCCAAGGATCCCATCACCGGGGCCAAGGCCACCTACGCGAACAAGGGTCAGAAGGAGACGCACGAGAGGCTGCGGAGCTACGACAACCGCGTGGAGGTGGTGAGGAGCGTGGACGAGGCCAGAAGCATAGTCATCGACTACCTCACGAAGCCTGCCCGCGTTCTCCATGGCTAACTCCAAAGAAAACGTATGGTGGATCTTCTGCAATTTGGACGTGGTGGTTGGGTGGGTGTTCTTTACCGTCTACGTCTGGTGGTTCATAATAGGCTGGAGGAAGGACGTCATCAGACGCATGAATTATGAAGATCGTAGGAAAACCAACGGACCTGATCAGAACAAGCGGGGGGCTGTGGCTCGAAAGCTACGGAAAAATCCGCGACGTCGGGGGAAGCAGTTTCCGCCCAAAGCTCAATGTTCTACAGCGTCGCATCGACGCCATCTACACCGCCCGAAAGATAGCGGGTAAGCCGTGCCGTATAATCGGCCTGAAGCCTCGGAAGAAGGGATTCTCCACGATGGCCGCGGCTCACGTCTACCACCAGTGTCGACAGTATCCTCACGAGGCGGTGCTCATGGGGGACAAGGAGGACACCAGCGGCACGGTGTTCCGCATGATCTCCCACTACCTTGAGACCGATCAGTTCGTCTGGGACTCGGATGTGGAGCACGCCGGGCTCGACGAGATCAGGCTAAGCAACCGGGCGTTGATCAAGATGTCGACGGCGAAGAGCCGGTCCAACATTCGGGGGATGACCCCCCAGTATATCCACGGCACAGAGGTCGCGCACTGGGAGGCCGCGGAGGTGGTGCTGCTGGGGCTTATGAACGCGATCCCAGACATCGGATTCAACTGCGTGGTGCTGGAGAGCACGCCCAAGGGGAACAGCGGTGCATTTTTCGAGACGTGGCAGGGAGCCCGGTGGCCAAGGCCAGACGAGTGCCCAGACGAGAGACTCTACTGGAAGCAGTGGGAGAGCATGTCCCCCGACAACCCTCCGACGATCGGCGCCGCGGATGCTGACTTTGTGCGGGTGTTCGCCGCGTGGTTCGAGTTCGAGGACAGCTACATCAGGCTCAACGAGGAGGAGAAGGGGCAGGTGCAGGACACCCTCGACTCGGAGCCGTGGCATGTTGGAGAGCAGGAGCTGATCGAGACCTACGCCGTGGAGAGGGAGGACGGCACGCTTGTGCTGGGGGACGAGGTGGAGGATGCTGACGTGTGGGAACAACTGGCATGGCGCCGGTCGACCATCAGGAACAAGTGCAAGAGGGACAAAAACAACATGGACCAAGAATACCCCCGCGACCCCGAGAGCTGCTTCCTTGCCTCGGGAAAGAAATACTTCGACGTGGATGCTATCCGCACGCTGCGCTCTCGGATCCCCGAGTATCGATCGATCTTCGGCAACCTGAAGGCGTCCGGCGCAAAAGAGGCCACCTTCTTCCCCGGGAAGGACTCCTCGTCGATGTTCCGCATATTTGAGCCCCCGAGCCACGGCTTCCGCTACCTGCTGGTGGTGGACCCGATGACCGGCGCGGACCAGACCGAGGGCGCTGACGATCCCGACCGGCACTCGGCGCTGATGCTGCGCTCCCCATACCGGGACGGCGATGGCGTGGTTCACAAGGGCAAGGTCGCGGCGCGTCTTGACTTTCCCAGCACGCTTCCCATCTACTCTCTGGCCGAGAACGTCGACCTGCTCAGCCGCTACTACGGACGCTGCGTGGTCTGCCCGGAGGTCAACAACTCGGGGCTCGCCCTGATCGTCGCCCTCAAGGGGATCGGCTGTCCTATATGGCAGCGCACCCACATCCTCGACAAGGCCAACGGCGTTTCGGTGATGAAGGACGGCTGGCAGACGACGGACACCGCCGGGAGAGGAGGGGTTCGAAGCCTCATCCTCGACGCCCTACACGAGGCGCTAAGGGAGGACTTGATCGAAATCCCCTGCCCTAACATCGTCCACGAGCTGTCCATCTTCATCCGCTCCGCCAATGGGAAGCTGGAAGCCCCGAAGGGGGAGCACGACGACGACGTTCTAGCATTGGCCATAGGCTGGTACAACATCGACTCTGGTTCTATCTACCAGATCGACAAGGCCACCCGGAAGCTCCCCAAGGAGTTCAAGCACCTGATCGACGGCGCGCAGGATGGCGACGACGGTAGGGGGGCTCACCGGTGGTAGATTGCCTTGTGCTAAGTTGTCCATATTGCCGACGTGAGCAGGTCGGGGTAGCGTCCCCATTATGGCCGGAGACAACCCCTTCATACAGTTCCAAGACGAAGCCGCCACCGCGGGGGAGGGCTCCACTCTCCAAGGTACGGCGCGCAGGGTGGCCGCTGAACAGGACCAAGACGACTGGCGGTCGCCGGACGCCTACCAGCGCCGAGGAACGGGTAAAGGCCAAGGCCAAGTGCCAAACGCGGCCACCGCTGCCCTCAACTCCGTCCTCGCGTATATGGGCCGAACCTCATCAGGCGCAACGCGGGGTAAATCAAAAGTAGGAAACCATTTTTTCGACGGCAACAGGAACATCCGGGAGCTGCTTAGGAAAAAGGTAATCACCCGCGATCAGGCCAAACTTCTGGGCGACTTCCATGACATGACCCCCGCTCAGGTCAGAGCCATGGTCGAGGCAAACCCGAAAAAGTATTCGAGCTTCGACCCGACGCCGCGCAACGAGAAAAAAGCTACCGACGCTCGCAGATTCCCGGGCGATCCCGACGCGGAGACTACCGACGCGGCGACTCCCGCCACGGGAGAGCACGAAGTCGAGCCCGAAGACGCTCCTGTCATCAATAGCATGGATCCCGGTGTCGACCCCCATGCCGGAGTGCAGACTCCCCGACTCGATGCCGGAGTGCAGACTCCTCGACTCGATGCCGGAGTG
>TARA_R110002110_G_scaffold98469_1_pt1 | contig 18741 bp, 27 predicted proteins | sample TARA_R110002110 | Tara Oceans TARA_R110002110 (sample SAMEA4397330) | marine metagenome | biome: Polar Biome; feature: [SRF] surface water layer (ENVO:00010504); material: water (ENVO:00002006), including particulate matter (ENVO:01000060) such as... | depth 5 m
GTCACAAACGTCAGATACGCGGCATCCGCTTCTTCAATTACCAAAGATGCCGCAGCGTTATCAAGAATTTTAACCGAGCTTGCCACGCCAAATCTCAGCGCCCCATCAGCACCCGCGCTAAGCGTCAGATCGTCAGATATGTCTGCGGCACCGTTTGCGTCTATCGAAGTAGACGTAAGACTCGTAAATGACCCAGCGGCGGCTGTATTAGCCCCGACAATTCCATCAATGTTCGTCCCCACCAGTGTCGTAAACGTCCCTGCTGCCGCCGTGTTGCTGCCGACGATCCCGTCGAGGTCTGTGGCTGCTACATTCCCTGCGATAGTGAAGGTTGTCCCGTCCCACGTCAGCCAGGTGCCGGTACCGATCGCTGTCGTTCCGATCTTGAACTTGTCGGAATCTCCATCATCCACGCCCATCGTAAATACAGATGTTCCGGACAGCTGCCAGGTCAGCATCGGGTCTCCGTCGGTGGCCGTGTTGTCGATAAAGAGAGGGGTGATGGCATCGGCGCTCTCCGCCCCAAGCGAGTCTCCCTCGATATACTCTGCCAGGATCTGCCCACCGGCAGTTTGTGTGATGTTCCCCGAAAACGTCCAAGCACCATCGGCCGTAGTTGTAGCTCCACCCAGAGTGTCTGCATTTACCCTCGCAGCCTTAATGGAATCACCCGCAGGGATCCGGATGTAGTTCCCGCCCTGCATCAGCACGTTGTTGATCCAGTCCATCGGGTCCTGGTCGTTCTGGTTGATTTCGGATGCCTGTATCGTCCCGCCGTCGGAAAACGTGTGGGTCAGTGAAGCCGAAGTGAGAGCTTCGGAGACGCCGTAGGCGGCAAACAGAACAGCTATGAGGATGTATAGACGTTTCATCATTCCGCTCCTAAGTGGCAAATGGGCCAAGACGGTCACCGTAGACAGTGACGCCGTGCAATTCAAAACTCTCGGTGGTGCGAATCGTGTAGTCCAGGAACCTTCCGCGTCCCTTGATGCTGGCAGGGATAGAACCAAACGGGTTCCCTCCGAATACGCTTGAGCCGAACACGGCAGTCCCGAACACGGATCCGGAGACTCCTCCCGTGATGCTCTGGCTGACACTGGTAGCACTTCGATACGTGCGGTATACGACCGTAAGGGTCTTCTCACTATCCATTTTGCCGTCGATGGAAAGGCCTAGGAAGAGCTTCTCCATTCCCTTGGTCCCAAAGTCGTAGAAGGAGGAGTCGAGGGAGGACGTTATGCCCTCTCCATCATCGGTCGGGCCTTCATCGAACTTGTGTCCGAACCCTGCATAGTCTCCAACGAGCATCCTGTGCCGGTTGTTGGCGTCAACGACCTTCGCAGCTGTGTTGAAGGACAGAGGTTTGTTCGCTGTTCCCTTGAGTATCGAATAAGAGGGATGCGGATCCTCATCGGCATCGAGCGTCCATTGGTCGTAGTTCAAAGCTACAATCTTGTTGTTCTGGACCTGCCCGGTTCCGTGTGGTACTCCGAACAGCACCAGGTTCTTCTCCGGGAGTTCCTGCGCCCATCCATATTTTATGCGGCCCCAGTTCACTCCAGAGAAGAAAGTCTCGAGAGGCTTAGATATGTATTTCGGCTCCCGGGGTTGGCCGTTCTCTATCCAATAGATGCCCTTGTTTGGTGCCCCGATGAAGAATGTGCCTTTTTCTGTGTTGACAGCAAGGTCTTGGGTAGGACAGCCCACGTTGTTGTCGAGGGTAACCGTCCGGAAGGGCATATCAACGGAGCCACTCTCGAGCCACATCATCGAAGTAGCGCGTTCCTGGAAGACGAGGAGCCAATCCCCGTGGACTAGAGCAGCCTTCACTGCCTGGTCACGGCCAAAGTCCAAGTGGTTGTCAGTGCCGTAGCTCTCCGGGTCGAACGGCTCCGAGAACACACAACTAAACGGCCTGACATTCCCGGCGTGATCGGTCAGATTGAACCAGATGATATGCTCTTTGTATGCGACTCCGGTTGCTGCTTTCTGTGGCGCCCCCTGGCTTGTATTCAGCACAATCCCGTTGGAGGTGCTTGAAGGATCCGTAAAGATGAAAGGTAGGTTCAGGTTGTCTGTGCCGAGGAGCTTCCCGTCCCAGGTGATGAGGACAGGCTTCACATCCCTGTTGTTCACGATCGATAGGCTGTTTGTGATGTCGGCGAAGCTCGTCCCAGACGTTCCGGAGTATATTTTTCCACCTGCGATGTAGATGTCCAGGAGGGTCTGGTCGGAAATCTTGCTGTGCTGATAGACCCTCTGGATCTCTTCTCCACTGTTCAGGGCCGCGGAGAACTCCTTCTTGTACCCGTTGCGCGTGTGGATGCTGTTGCGTTGGACGATGAAGTTTTCAAGGTCACGGAACATCCATTCAGGAATCTCAATAGGATCGGACTTGTCGTCCATACCCCCATTCAGATGATAGAACTCGCCTAAGACTTGACGCGCCATCAGTGATACCTCGCTCCGGGAAAACGCGCCAGAGTGAGCTTCGTGGTGACATCTACCGTGTCACCAGAAGGCATCGCTCCTACAGCCCGTAAACGGCCATAGAACGCATCGAACGGAGGATCGGTGAGGCTTCGGTAGTGTGTGGTATCGGCTGTCCCGCTTACAACCATAGAGTCTATCTTGCCCCAGACAGTATAGAACTTCTTCTTGTTGATCGGGGCTATGTCCAGGAAGATGTCGACGTTGATGGAGTCGTTGCGGCTCTCATACTCCACGTAGTATCGGATCTTGTCAGCACCGCCTATCCATACTCCCAAGGAAGTGTCTATGCCGGCTACGGCCACAGTCACTGAATCCTGCATACTCACAGTTCTCTGCCCTGGCGCTCGGAGGTTTTCATCCGGATTCGGATCCTGTGCCTCGGCCAGAGCAGTAAGAAGAAGAAGGGATAGGAGTATTCTGAACACTTATCCTCCCACGTTTGAAGAACGGCGCCCTGTGATCTTGAACGGCCCGGGTGCGCTCACCTTAGAAGGTCTTTTCTGAACGGGACTGCTCTGCTCCACCATCTGCTCGAGAATAGACTTCCCCATCACGTAACGGCGCCCTCGAGCGGAGAAATGCGACTTCTGGGACTCCCAGGCTCGGCCCATCGGGTCCTGGTAGTGCAAGGCTCTCCACAGCGCACCTTCAACGACAATCCAATGCCACTGCTCCGGGATCTGCGAGGGGATGTCCGTGTCATTGGCCATCAGCTCGATGTTCACCTTACCTCGGAAATAGATGGTATTCGCGGCCACCCACGCTGCCGATGGGGCTTTGTCGAAGAGGATCTGCTCACGTAGCGTAGTCCAGTACTTCGGACTTCCCGTAGACCCTGTATTGCTTGGGTCCATCCACCCCGGGTAGGCGCGGTCCTGCTGGTCGGGCCAGAAGTATTCCATATGCTCAGACTTTGTGTGCATCGACTGCCGGTCGATCTCTGACAGGTCAGCTGTGTTACCATCGATGTCGAGTGCAGGAAAGGCGTATTCTCGCGTCCCTGCGGCTAGGACTGGAGCTTGGGACGTGTTCAGAACGAACTCGTGTTCAAGAAACCACCACTTTGAGAAGACCTGGATCTCCTCGAGGGTGCGGTTTATGAAGTTATTGAGGATAGTCTTCTCTCCTATATCAGCATCTACGATACGGGATCGGGCGGCTACCTCATCACGAATGTTCAGGCGCGTCATCGACACAGTGAATCTCCTAGCTGTTTAGTTTGGCCCGAAGGGCTGCCTGGACGCCCTTCCTGTGGTCTGCTTCCAGAGCGGCTTCCAGTAGGGGTTTGGTTACTTCGTTCAACTCCAGCCCCTTCAGCACCCCTACGACGTCTCCTACCTTCGACTTGGTGAGTCTCTGGCAGAACGACTCTTCTGCTGTCATCTGCTCCGGATCGTCTTCTTCGGACTCGGAGGAGTCGGCGGCCTCGTGCAGGGCTGTGCCTATGAGAACTTTCTGGTTCCGCTGGAAGCCCAGGGACTCGAGATACTCGACGAAGGCATCTTCGGTGGCCGGCTCCTGGAAGGCGGAGATAATCTCTCGAGCCTGGACTCTCATCTCGAGGTCCACAGCTACCACAAAGAGACCAGCTCTCTGTCTGTCCATAAGCCAGTTGAACGTCTTCTCGTGTGTGATCTCGGCGACCTTGCGGCCGTCGGCGGACACACCACAGATTTCGTCCATAGCCTTGAACTCCACATAGTAGACCCCCGTGGGGTTCAAGGCTCTGCGTTCTTTAGCGTCGGATGTATACTCTACGATTTTCCGGAAATTCATTCTCTTCTCTCCTGTTAGTTATAAAAGAGGGGCGGGAAGCCAATGCTCCTCGCCCCCCCTTGTCTTACGACTATCGCCTCACCTACCGTCGGGGAGAGACCTCCCAGACTTTGTCGAGATAAGGCTTTACGTGAAGCGTGTCTTGCGCATGTAAAAGCAGCGGATCGAAACGGAACCGGAACTCGGAGACCTCCTGGAGTTTGATACCCTTGAGATTTGTAGCCACAGTTGCCCTCAAGAGATCGATGGTGTGAACCGTATGGCTCCCATCGGCCTGCGTGATCGAGATTGTATCGATTGCGGTGAAAGCCGAATATCGACGCGTCTTTGCCGAATCGATCACCGTGGTTGCGATGTTGACTTCGACGGAGTCTGCCTGGTCTCCTTCCTCGACAAAAACGAGGAGATGCAGAAGAGCAGAAGTAACTCCTTGGATGCTCACGGTCGTGGTCGAATCACCAACAGCTGTGCCGATCAACGTGTCCGTCGCAGTTCCGGATACCGCAAACTTCAGCGAATCCACCTCTGTGAGGTACTTGCTGTTGATCTGCGGCTCATCCGCTCGACCCTGAACACCACTCGAAGCCGCTGCGACAAAGATCCCCAAGAAAGCCAGAACGGGGAGCATAGATTTGAAGAATTTCATCTTAATCACCTCCCTTTTCTAGTTGACTGGCGCGGCCCAAGTGTCCCAGACCGACGAAGACTGGTTGAAATTCGGATTCGCAGAATCGTCGCTGGTGTCCTGGTCATAGTCGGCACGGGAATCGCCAAAGATGCTGTCGATCGCCCATTCGTGAACTCGGTGGAAATCTGTGCTGTCTGAAGGGATCAACTCCGGGAGCTGCGCAACAGCACGGCCAACAGAGTGAGCGCCCATAAGGATAGCCCTACGTACGCTTTCGTTCTGCGTCCCTGAAGCAATCTTGTTACTGACGTGAATGGAGATGCCGTTGTAGATACCCGTTGCGCGGCTGAAGATCGGGTTTTCCCACCCGTTCTGCGGCTGTGCTTCGGCCATAGAGTTATGCCAGCGGTCATCGGCCCGCAACGTATGCAGCTGGCGCGGGTGGATGATGATGCTGTAGCCGGTCTCGCCATTCTCCATCAGGATCGGATTGATGTTATTCTCTTCGAGCCAGGTACCCATCCGCTCCAGGAGTTCCGTGTTGAACACGTCGGCTTGATCCAGCTCATCTTCAGTCGTAGCCGTACCGGCATACATCTGGTTGGGATGAACGGTATTTGACGCACCGGAAATCTCCGTGACGATGTGGCCCGAATAGCCGTTGTAGAACGCATTGAAGCACGAGTCATCCATATACTGTGCCATCACGTTCGCCAACAGCCTACCTGCGTTGCCCTTCGTGTGGAATCTGTTTCTCTGCTGCGAAACCTTGCTCTGCCAGCCCGTACCTGTCCGCGCAAGTTCAACCCAGACAAGGAAGCCGTCGAAGTCCATCTTCTGGATGTTCGTCGTGCCTTCCAAGGCCGTGTTTCCTGTTGCGAACAAAGAGGTCGATAACTGACGGAGAAGGCCAACGCGGACGCTGTCACCCTGGTTCTTATCCAGATCGTATTTCTCAACGATCGGATACCAGGCAACGGAGTCCTCGAGACCATCCTCACCACCCTTGTCAGGGCCAATGAAACCCTTCTGGTTGAAGAAGAGCTTGTTCTGCACTTGGAAGTGCAGATCATCGGACCACTGTCTCTGGGTGAGGATGGCATCGGCAGCTGCTCCAAAGGAGCCATATTCTGCTGCGCTTGAGGCCATCGTGTTGCCTTTCCGTTAGAGTCGTCGAATAAGGGGGCTGCAGTGCTTCTGCCTACTTATCAGCCCCATCGAAATAGGGCAGGATCGTTCTGCGAAGATTCTGAGGTATCTGATCGAACCGTTCCGTGAGGGCTTCTGGGCCGTTCTCGTCGTGGAACTGTCGTAGCATCTTCACCGCTAGGCGAGGATCGGCTCCGATAGCATCTTCGATGGTATTCGGCGTTGGGGTCGAGCCTCGAGGAGAGCTGCTTCGCTGTCCCGCCTTCATCCGGTTTACGATGCCGGCTTCAGTTTTACTGGCTGTCTCACCCACCATTTCCTCAAATCGGTACGATCTTTCGGCAGCTACCAACTGCGCGTCTGTCAACGAGCCTCCAGGGCCACGGCCCTCGATGCCTGTATCGTGGATGTGCTGTTGGAAGTCCTGGAAGACCTCTTCTGAATCTTCACCTCGGAGCCAGGGGCGTGAAGCCACAAAGTCCTCAGTCACGCGATCGTTATGCTCGTTCTTGGTGGTCTCCTGGTCTTTGGCAGAGCGTGTCCGATCATAGCGGTTCACCCTCCCATCAGCCTCTCGACCTGCCACATCCTTTGTGTACGTTTCCATATCCTGATCGTATTTCTCAGGATTTTCGTAGTACAAGTCAGGATGTGGTGCCCGGGGCTTCGGCTTTGCGGCCGGAAGACCTCCAGGCTTTCCCAAGCCCTTGTTGATCGCAGCGAGAACAGACTTCGCGTCGCTGTTTCCTCGATCCTGCTTGTCCTTCTCATCAAGCCTACGCTTGAGATCATTGATCTCACGCCTCTGAGCTTCACCAATCCTATTCTGCTCAGATGGTTCGTTGCGCTCTTGATTCGCTGGTGTAGGGGGTTCACCGGCCGGCTTCGCTGTGCCGGCACCTGCTCTGCGATTTACAGGTCTGCGCCCTTGGCCTACTGACATATGTTGCTCCTTGAATCCCCTGGGTCGCTGCTGTGGGTTGCGCCCACGAATCGGTGCGCCCCTAGTTGCTGACCTGTCCGGGAAGACAGGTAGAGGTGTAAAACCCAACGCAGAAGCATTCAATAGTGCGAGTATCGTCTACTCCCACGTTGGGCCGAGAGAAGCGAACGATCCATTCACGGAGATCACCCGAGCTGCTTATGGCAGCCAATCAGTATCGTCGTTTTGAAGACTTCTTTGCTGCTTTCTTCGCCTTCTTGGCAGGCTTCTTCGCTGCCTTCTTCTTCACTGTTGGCTTGAAACTAGCCGACACGCGAACTCCCGATCCTGTTGCGACCCTTGCCGGCCGTGCCTTAAGCCTGGGCCTGGGCCTTCGCCTAGAGGATCCGGAAGAGCCAGAGCCTGAAGACCTTCTTCTTCGGGAAGGCTCATTGGCTTCCATGTCGATTTCTGGGCCTGCAGGGTCACCGTATACTCGCCTTTGGGACCGCCTGTTCATAGAAACTCCTATCGTGTTACGTAGCCAGACATCTTGACCTTCGCATCACAGTTCGCATTTTCACCCTTGCCGACAATCAGAGCAACCCCATACTGAGGGATCAGAATAGGGGGGTCGAAGACCTGTTGGTACGGCAGAGCGGGGCCTGCAGGCATTAGCACGGCATCCACGACTGTATAGTCATCGCCGATGTCGAAGGCATCAGCCCAGTCATCATAGATTCTAAGCTCGGTTTCAACCGCCCCTGTATTCGTAGGCACCTGGACTGACCAGTTGGTGATGTAGTTGGCTTCCTTCTTGGGGCTGAAGCGATGCGCGATATATGAATGATGTTGGCCGGCGATGAGGGTCGTGATCGCGGCAGACCCAGATTTATCCCGTATCGTCAAGACATCTGTATTGGAATTGGAAGAGTCCAGCCAGGCTCTCTCGAAGAACATCAGGCTGTCGGACGTGGTCTTGACGGCTGTCCCGTTGGTCCGAAGGGGATAGACTACCCTGGTAGAGTCAGGCTTGATACCCTCGATGAAGGCTCTGGCTGTTGGACCGGAACCTCCCCACAGCACTTCGACCAGGTCTGCCGTAGACAGTGAAGTGGGAGTGAATGAGTTGTCATCGGCTATGACCTCAAAGGCAGCATCAACATCATCATCGAAAGCATAGACGTGCCAGACATCCCTGAAGGATGTGCGCTTTGAGTGATCGCCCGTGAGTTTCTGGGCATCGACTACGGCCATTGCGCTGAGTAGGGCCACTACCAGGATATATGGATACGCTCTCAATATGCGTTTCATCGGTTTCCCTTTAGATAATTCCTGCTATTTTCGCCAGGCAGTATAGAACGGCCCGCCTAGGCCGCAATTTGCTGTGGAGGTCCACTCAGGGGTTGGCCCTGCGGCTGACCCATAGAGGGCTGTCCCTGTTGTGGGCCGCCTTGGGGTTGGCCCTTGTCATCGATCGGCTGCTGCTGTGCCATCTGCATAAAGGTCTGGCTCTCCGATACGGCCTTCATCAGCAGATCGGGCTGTGACAGAAGCATCGTGAGGATCTGCGACATCGTAGGATCGGACATTGCCTCGGCGAACTGGCCGATCACGGCAGGATCCCCACCGTTCTGTTCAAGGGCTTGCGTAATCTGCATCAGCTGGTCACGGCCGGACATCTCAGACAGAATCTCAGACTTCTCTGGGACTTCCAGTTCGGTGAGGACGTGCCGGACTGCTGAAGGCACTCCCCCCGTGGTCTCCAGAACCATCTTGGCGTCTTCGATCTTCTGCTCTCGTGAGCGTTCGTGGCCTGTTCCCATCGTGACCTTGACGCTGAACTGTGCGGCAGAGAAATCCTTCAGCAACAACTTCGCCTCTGGCTCTTTGCCTGACTTCACGTCTCCATCCATTAGCTTGTAGAGTGCAAGGGAGGCTTTCCCTTGGCTCTCGTCCCATCCTCTCGAGGTCAGATAATGATAGGACTCGTCCCTCACCTGATCGCTGATGCTCCAGGCTTTCTCGAAAGAGTAGAACTGCTGTATCATCGACAGCAACAGTCGGCCATATAGGGTCGTCGAGGCTTCTATCGATCTCTGGCTCATCACTAGAGCGGTGTCACCGGCCTGCTGAAGGGCGATGATCGCTTTACCGGAAGTCTCATACGGCATACCACCGCGCTGTGTCTGATAGAGGCTTGAGAGTTCATCCAGGAGAGTGCGGAGGTCGTTCTGTATCGTATACAGGGCTGACGAGAGTTGCCCGGGTTCCAGCCTCTTGATGGCTCCGGTGCTGAGAGCTTCGGGCCGTGTCTTTAGGATGAAGCCAGGCTCAGACCCTCTCTCCTCAAGGTCTTGCTCGGCATTAGCATCGAGGGCGCCGTCTTCGACCATCCACCCAGAGTTGTTGTTGCGTATCGCGTTGTCGACGATTAACGAGTTGATCTTGTTGAAGAAGTCTTGAGCATCGATCAACCGATGAACTTCTCCGAATGGTGTGGCCTCATCGTGGTGTAGCGTCCCGCAGAAGAAAACGTAGGGTGGCATCCCGTGCTCAAACTGCCCCTTGTGGTTATACAGCAAGACATCATCTACAATCGCAGCTGTCCACCATTCGTGCTGTACTTGGTGCTGTATCCAGTAGTTCGGGTCAGAATCGGAGATGTTATCGGCAGATACCGGCTCACCCATAACATCGATGGCCGCCTCCCATTTTCCGGTCTCCGCATCGACCTCCCACAGGAGGACCGTGTCTTCACGCCTCTGATACCAGATTGTGACGCGTCGGAGCATAGGCTCGGAGTGGTCTCTGTCAATAGAACCTCTTGAGTCATCATCACCCTGGTCGCTGTGGGTGTCCCGTGCGAAGTCGCGTGTAGAAGATGCTGAACTCTGTCCTGTTGTGGCTCCGCGCATCCGATCGTCAGCACCCTTGATCCGGTATGCCTTCTTCGGATAAGCCATCAACAGCTCTTCTTGGGCCACCTCCTCTTCGATGGTGAAGTATTCGGCGCCCCTCTTCCCGTAGATGCTCGGAGACTTGTTGCCCGGATCCAGGTATATCTCAAGGCCAGACTGCACTGACAGGTCCAAGTCTCCATCAACAGGCCCGTGCTGCGTGTCCATCTTCTTTTCGTAGTCGATGTCGAGCTTCAGCGCGGACAGGCCACAGATCGTCATATCCTTGATGCAGTGGACAACCTGGGTGTCGAAGTTCAGCTTGTCGGAAGCGAACTCCATCAGGTCTCGGAAGCCGCGCGTAGTGTCTTCGTTCTTGATCCCACGGGCCGTGAGTTCTGAGCGGGGTTTGGCAGAAGACAAAATGCCCACCCGGGTGTCTACGCGATTCCGGATGACGTTGAGGATCATATAGATCGCATCATCATCATCGCGTATCTCAGGTGGGCGCTGGTCATTCTCGTAGTAGTTGAAGGCTCTCCGTGCGTGATACCTCCACGCTTCGGAGCCACCCTTTGCATAGTCGTGCTTCTGACGGAACTCTTGGGCCAGCACAGCTTCATCCGGATCCGATCCATCCGTATCCGGGCGCACTTCTCCTATCTCGCTCGTAAAGATCGAGTCTGAATCCCGAAGGTTATCGGGGTTAGGCCGATCTTTGATAGGGTCTGTCGGGCTTCTGTTCATCGCCTCGGTCGGTTCCCCGTGCCCTTAAGCTGTGCCGAATAGCCCTTTGTGCGGACCTTCTCTCCCCTATGAAGACCTGCATCCTTCATCCTCGGGTTCTTCGCAGAGCCGGTTGGGCGCTTCTTGGTTTTCCCGAACTTGGACTTCTTGGTATCCATGCCTAATAGCCCGTTTTGCCTTGGGCCTTCGTGCAGGCGACGGGAACCTTCGGTGAGGAAGCCTTTGTTGGGAAGTCACCTTGATTCAGGCTCCCGCTCGACGTGTCACTGGTCCTGGCCTCGCCCTTGCCTTTACCCTTTGTGCCCTTCGTGTCGTGCATCATAACTACCTCCGGTTGGTGATGATGTCGCTTACGTTCTTGGTCTTCTTCTTCATCTCGTGCTGCGTGAGGATTCCACCGACCCCATCCTTGCGGTCCCGTTCCTTCTGTCTTATCCGAAACTGCCGGCTTGCCTCTACTCCTGTTGCCTGGGAGACTTTGGACAAGTGATCTTCAAACGTAGAGAAAGTGTCCAGGGTGCTTTGGGGCAGTATCGAGTCTCCGGACAGTTCCTTGGCCAGCGTATCCTTCAGCTGGATCTGGCGCACCAAGGCAAAGAGCTTAACTGCCTTTTCTATATCATCTACCAGATCCTGCTGTGTCAGGCCAAACTGCTTGAGGGTTTCCTCTTCGATGAGTGGTATGTCAACGGTGATCTTCATTTATCCTACTACATAGAAAAATCCCCGAACCAATGAAGGTCCGGGGATCGGTCGTTTGCGATGGCTGGGTCAGCGGTCGCTTACGATGGAAACCCTATAGTCCTTGTCCATCTGCACGTCGAGCTATCTCTTCGAGGATCTCTCTCTTCTGCTTGTGCATCCCCTCTACCGCATTGCCCATACCATCTATTCGCTTGGTATGTTCATCCAGGAATTGTCGCAATTCGAGCAGAGACATGCCGCTCAGAATTGTTATCCTCTTCTTGATCTTAACAGTTTCCCTGCGATTAGTCAAGGCTTGCCTTCCCGTTCGACTTGGCAGCTGTCATCCCCCGGGCCATACGGACCTTCTCGGGGGGCGCCTGAACCTGCGCTAGTGTCTTGGTGTTGCTCGTTTCAGCACCCTCATAAAGTGTGATGCCAGGTCCAGGCAGTCCGGACAGATAATGATGTCACCCTTCGCTGCCGTGATCTTGATGCTGATCTTCTCCTTCTCTCCGCAGACGTCGCACTTCCCCATCACGGCTGCGTGTGAACGGCATCTCTTGTCGAAGTCTGCCACGGCTTCTCCTTAGTGTGTTTCGTGTGTGCCTTCTACCTGGAGAGCTTCCCGGGCCTGTGTCCGATGGTCGCACCAGTGCAGGGCTTCCTCCAGCTTGGTGATGGCCAGAGCGTTCTCCCTGCAGTTGAACTTCGTGGACTGGTAGTAGTTCAAGCGATCCAGTGCTGCCTGGATCACGCCCTCGACGAAGGCTCCGTTCGGCTCGACGCGCGTTCCCTCTTCCTCGCGCCCAAGGGGGCCGTTCTGCCAACGGATGTCGATGCCAATGCCCCGGGTCTGTCCACCTGCGGGTAGGCCGGCGGCATCCTGTTTGTGTAGCCCCTCAATTAGCTGTCTCATCCTCTTCTCCCTCTCTTGGCTATCGGGGCATTCTAAGTATTTCGAGCATTCTCACCTGCTCCATCATCACTACGACCTTCATTGCTTCTACTACACGATCGGGTCCGTGAGCGACGCCTCCGTCAACGCGGGCCAGGAGGTACGCAGCCCTATCCTTTACGCTTTCTATCTGTCTTTCAAAGGTCTCTTCTTCCATTCTCTTCTCCCTCTCGTGATGTTCCAGAACAGTGCCTCGAGAACAAGGCACCAGAAGTATATCTCGTAAAGGATCCACCTCATAACTCCACCTCTGTCTCTACCTGGACGATGTAGACCATCTTCGCCTCGTAGGCCGAACCGTTGCGGACGATGATGACGTGCTTCGGCTCCATCTTCAGCTTCCTGCCATCGCCCATATCGACATCCTGGTCCACCTTCTTCTTCTCGAGGCGCCGCCACAGTTCAGCCAGTAGTTCATCACGGTGGTAGGCCGACAGCTGTTTGGCCTGCTTCTTTCGGCGCCTTCCCTTCGGCTGCGCATCGGGCTGTCCTACTGTCACCCGGGTGTCCTTGGGAACCTCATCGGCATCGTCGACGAACTCTGCCAGCTCTGGCTTCTTCGGTGCAGGACCGTTCGGGTTTGCAGTATCCCCCTCCTTCCGCAGATTGCTTGGTGTTATCTCGTAGACCATTGCTCCCTCTCTCTGTGGAAATCTCTCGGTGTCGGCATCTTGTATACGCGTACCCGTGACAGGATCCACTCCAACCTGCCCTGACCTGCGTAGTCCTCTATGGATTCCATTACAGCAGGGGATACGAATACATCATCCTTTGTGGCATACCCACAACTAAAGCCCTTGAGTATCTCCGTCTTGTGTATTCGGATGCCGCCTACCTCGAAGCCATCTTCGGCAGGAGCCTTTCTGTTGTAATCGAGCGCAGATGCCTGGCCATACGTGTCGATGAATGTTAGGATACACCGTGCCCACGCACTGCCCTCTTCTTCGGGATTGCTCATCTCCCTCGTATCGCTCCCTTCCTGGATGCCAGACCTAGTTTGTTCTTCTTCTTCTTGTTCTGCTTTCGCAGCTTGTCCCTCCCTCGCGTAAACGCATCTGTGGGCCGTTCGACGGGAGCCTTTCGGTAATCGAGCGCCGCTGCCTGACCATACGTGTCGACGAATGCCAGGATACACCGTGCCGATGTCCGATCCCTTCCATTCAGCATAGCCACTCCATTGGGGCGACGCGTCACCGACAGTGCCTCGCTCCAGAAGTCCTGGTCCGGATCGAACCACAACCCCTCTCTGATCTTATCCACCAGGCACTGCACCGCCCGTTCCTTTGACCCGGAGTTGGTGGTGTCATTGCCGGTATGGAAGCCGAACCTTCGGCCCAACCGCTCAGAATACGGTGCCCCGGGTGCGTGGTCTGTCTGTCTCCATACGTGAATGGCACCGACGATCTTGTGCAGGGCTGTGAGGGTAGAGTCTCCCATACTGTTGACCTCGGGGCAGGCTACGGTCTCGTTGTTGCCCCGGGTAGTCCAGACAACCATCTTGGCTACCTCCTCACCGAAGAGGCTTGGATCGATCTGCCCGTGCCATACGGCTGTGATGCGGCTGGTCCGCCTGTCCAGAAGGGTTGCGTGGCTGTCATCACCTCCCTCTACGCCCTGGGCCACATCAGCGGCAACCATAAACCTACGGGCCGTGTAGGCATCATCGTCTTCTGGTGGCATCTCCCAGACCGTTAGGTATCCGTTCGGGTCGGGAGTGAACTCCACAGCTATCTTGTCCTGGTTGACGCAGAACCGCTCGACATCGAAGATGGGTGGGATAGTCCAGCGCAGGGTGCCTACTTCCTCTGGTTCGTGCTTCACGGCTTCTATCCGGGACAGCCGGCAGGCTTCCATATCGAAGACACGTCGGCCCTCTACGCGCAGGAACATCTCTTCGTGGCTCGATGGGAACTCCTGCCTGAACATATCGATGTCACCGGAGTAGTCGGTTAGGATCGTCGAGCGTCGCCAGGCTATCTGCTCATCGGTCAGATTGTAGGCATCCATCAATGCCCGTTCCTCGTCGTTCAGCGGGTTGTCCATCAGTCGCTCAAAGCGGGGTTGGTCGCTCGAGACAAAATATTCTTCGTGTTCCATCCAGGGGATGAAGACAAAAGTCCACTCGTTGTCATTCCGCATCGCCCGTTGGCACATATCGAAGAAATACTGCCCTTTGCCCGCCTGTCCGTTGCCTGTGGATTCCGCTATCACATCCGCCATACGAGCGGCCGGCATCAAGGATCCCATCGTGGTAGTCGGGTCGCTCCACTTCGCCAGCTCAGTCAAATGCAGAGCGTGGATGGTCTGAGCGGTACCGGCATATTCGTGGGCAATCTGGAAGGCAAATCTGAAGTTGATGGGGTGTGGGTATCCAGGTGCCGCAGGGTCGTCGAAGATAATCTCCTTCCCTCTTCGGCTGTAGGTCTCCCGGGGTTGTGTCTCCAGGTGGTCTCGGAACCTCCGCGTCATCCAATACTGCACGTCTGTGGAGTTCTCATCATCACCAAGCGTGAGGCTCTGGCCCACCAACCCCTCGCGCAACCCCTTCTCGAAGATACGGGCCTGCGTGACCGTAGAGGCTCTGATACGTCGACACTTGCCGATCAGGAGCCGAACGTAGCCGTTCTCTCCCTTGGACTTGTCCCAGGCGGCATTGATCTTCCTCTGCCCAGACGTGAAGCGGAGGGGGATCACCTGCCCCTCTTCGCTCTGGATCTTCAGGTTGCTCTCGATCCACTCGTTATACGGGCTGTTGTCTATCCTGGCCGAGTTGGGCTTGATATTCTCGTTGGCTTCGCTCGAGGGCTGCCAGCTTAGCGTGGGCTTTGTCTGATATGACTCCGTAGAGAACGGCAATGTTAGCCCCATATTCGCCGACGAACGCTTTGTCTTCGCAGTATCCGAGGATAGTTCCGAGGGTAGAAATTTCGCCACGTAGATGCTCCTCCACCATCTCACCCAGGTCTTTTTTCTGGGCAAGTTTTGGTAACTGTTTGGCCCACTTCTGGACCGTGGGACGGCTAACCTTGTGTTTTTCCGCTGCCTTACGACTACTGACCCCTAGAGCGAGGTCGGCCATAACAGCGGCTATCTTGACTTGTGAGTAGGCCATTACCTATCCGTTTTCGGGTTTACAAATGTGACCTTATCTCGAGAGTAGGGTGTCGGGGTAGATGTTTATATCTCCATAATTGACACAGAACCCACCCGTATGATGCTCGTTTATAGCAGCATTCCACTGGTCTCTTGTTGCCCAGGCAGCAATCTTAATCCTCTGCACTTCAAATCGACATCCAATCACGTAGTCAGCTTTTGCTTGGGGTTCTCGAGATAGATTATTATCGAATCCGAATCCCTTGTTCGTCTTGACCTGGATCGTGGACCCGTCGATCGCCACCAGATCAATCCCTTCATCACCTCTGGGCTGGTCATCGCGTATCTGGCTGAGTTCGTAGCATCTATCCAGGGCTACAGCATACTCACCAGCCACCCCCATTACGTTGTATTGAACTCCATCCCCTCCACCCACTGCCATATCCCGGATGTGACCTTTGTTTCGGTTCTTGCCTTTCTGGGTAATTTCCTCCCACCACCACGTCAGATCCGCTATCACTGGCACTAATCGTCCCTCTCTCTCGTCCCCCAGAGCATCGCTGCTGCCAGGGCAAATGTTACGGCCATCGTTTGTGTTTTATTTCGGAGTTATTGCGTCCACCACCATCAAAAACGTATCGGACCCTCTTGTCAGTCCAGATAAAACTTCTGCCTGTGCCTATAGAGTTCACAATGAACCCCATCTCAGCCGCCCTGGCTCGTTGGTCCGGAGGCCACATACCGCACAGCTTCACCGTTGCGACGCAGGAAGCGAACCCCAGAAAGCAGCCAAGGAGGAACCAAAACTCAAAACGACCCACAGGACTGCGAAGCATACCAGGAACGGAATCGTTAGGGGCAGGAGTAGGGTCCGTAGCCACATCCTTCACCGTAGCCTCAATACGGCCATCGGAGGTTTCTTGGTCTCCATCACCAGCTCAAAGCGCAGCAGGTTCTGGGCGATGGCGGGAGCGAGGTAGTCATTGGTCTGCCTGTATTCCAGCGCATCTAGGACGACGTGGGTGACCCCTCTAGAGTCGAGGTCAGCTATCAGCGCGTCGGGGTTGGTGAACTTGTATCCTACGCTTCTTCTTCTGGACAGAAGCTCCATTGTGTTTGACTTCCGCGCAGCGATCACGGCGCCTTCGGGCCAAGGGAACTCCCGGGCCAAATTCTTGTAGGCTGTCCATCGTGGATCCTCGACGTGTCCCTGTTTCAGCGTCAAGCCCGTAAAGTATAAGCAAGAAGCCAGGTATAGGCCGAACACAACATATCGTTCTTTCTTGGTAGCGTGAGCGTGGAGCAGGTGTGCTAGGCCCAGTATCAGGAACGGCATCACAGGAATCAGGTATCTCCATCCCGCCATCACCTCGGGCCATATCATCAAGGCTCCCGCGTAGCCAACCAGATAGGAGAGTAGGGGGCCGTTGCGCAGCCTAACTAGGCCGACGAAGGCCAGTATATAGAAGAAGATGCCGAGCGCGGTAGCTGTCTCCGCTGAGACAAAGGAGTAGGGCAGGTAGTCAATTAGGTATCCCACGATATTTGTGGCCCATCGGCCTGGGACGTCAACCCAATCAATGACTGGTCCGTATCCCGTTCCGCTACGGAGTGTATCGAGGGTTGGAGTCCGGCCGAAGAAGCGCATAAAGAGGTAGACGGCGATGGTTCCTGGAACGAGGAAGGCAAAGGCTTTGCGGGTGTCTGACTTCAGCAGTCGGTATCCTTGGCAGCTGAGTATCGCCATTGGCAAAAACATCCCGATTGACCTGAAGGTTGTCGCAATCACGGCGACAACGAGCGCCCATATCCATCTATCTCGAGCCAGTAAGGCGAATGAGGCTATGGTGAGGACGCAGAAGGGTATCTCTGTCATCACCTGTGACTGAAAGACGAGCATCACCGGCAGCATCGCAGTCATCAGGGCTGTGGCGAAGGCCGCGTCTTCACTGGTCACCTGCCTTGCGTAGTCATACAGAATGTCTATGCCTACGACCCAGATCGCACTCACCATCAGGTGCATAGCAAGCACTGAGGAGGAGAGCGGGGCAATGAGGGCTATCATTCCGATGTGCGACATATCGGTGGCGACGCGGAAGCCCCAATACTTCCAGAGGTGCTGTGCCTCCAGGATCATCCGTGCATCGTCCCCTGTCTCTCCGATGCCAGGCTTCCACCATATGGCAGCGAAGATTAGGGCTGTCAGCATTACGGCCACTCGTCTTCTCTCTGTCACGGCAGTCTCCAGTTCAGTGGATGGACCCGAAATAGGTCATCCAGGCCTCGACGCGTACCATCCTCTCCTCCATCGTCGCACTGTCGGACTGTTGCGCCCGGGTGACAGATGGTGTGAGGGCTGCGGAGGCATCGGACAGCAGGGCCATCATCCACCCGCCCAAAATAATGCCTAGGACGAAGACCCCCAGGAAGGCTGACCGCGTTTTCATTCTGCCTCATCGTCATCGTTTAGTTTGTCTGCATTCCAAACCATCCACCAGAACAGAACAGCGAATCCAAAGGTGAAGAAAATGAACAGGATTTTCATAATTACTCATCTCCCTCGAGTCCAACCATCAGTATTATGCCTATGGCCACGATCATCATCTGTGCGATCACCAGGGTGTCAGTTATCATTTTTCCGTTTCTGCGGCCTGTAGAGGCTCCTGAAGAGGAACAGCACGACGACGAGGATGAGGCTGGCGCCGGCGAAAACTAGCGCCTCTAAAATGGAATACACGGCGGACATCATTCGGGACAGAGTCTCCATCAGGGCGTCACCTCCTCTATGCGCTCCTGGATCATCTTTTCTACCCGGCTCCTGAGTATCACCTCAAGTCTCTCATCGGTGGCAGGCCGTATCGCATAGCCGGCCACGACTCCAATGCAGAAGCAGATCACGCATACGCACACATTCAGCAACCTCCGGATCATTTCGGATCCCATTCTGCGTGTCTGGCCCCTGCATTGCTCTCTACGACGTCCCAGCCCTCTCCGAGGATTTTGCGGTCATCGCGTATGCTGTTCTGGGGCTGATAGTCGAAAGCGTTCCCGGAGTAGTGCAGCGATCCGGGGCTGTGCGTCCCCTCGCGTATCGAGGTGACGAAGAAGTCGAGTCCCTGGCCGTGATGGTTCTTCGCCAGACGACCGAAACCCTTCTGTGCTATCGGAGTGAGCGTCCCCATCACCCCCATCTTGATCCACGTTCTTCCTGCCATTTGTGTCTCCTTTCCTGTAAATCTTACGAAGGATGTTCGTTTAGAACATCGTCAGTAAGATTTCATTCCCAATGCTTGATTAATGGTCCCAGATGACTCGAGAGCCGCTTGTAGCGTGGTCCATCCATTAGTTCGATCTTGATCTCCGGATAGTATTTCGCCATCCGCTTTAGGGC
>TARA_R110002110_G_scaffold63061_1_pt1 | contig 18720 bp, 13 predicted proteins | sample TARA_R110002110 | Tara Oceans TARA_R110002110 (sample SAMEA4397330) | marine metagenome | biome: Polar Biome; feature: [SRF] surface water layer (ENVO:00010504); material: water (ENVO:00002006), including particulate matter (ENVO:01000060) such as... | depth 5 m
GCGCGAAAGATTACTACGGAAAGAAAGGGTTGTTAGAAGTAGAATTGGTTTACTAAAAATGGCGCAAGCGAGACGCTTGCGCTAGAGTGGGAGACGCTTGCGCTAGAGTGGGAACCCAGAACATTGGCTGTATAGTAGCGCGAAAGATTACTACGGAAAGAAAGGACTAATAGAAGTAGAATTGATTTACTAAAAATGGCGCAAGCGAGACGCTTGCGCTAGAGTGGGTTCAGGGTGACCCTCTCTTTTTATCTCGCCATAACCGTCAATAAATTACATAACATCTACAAGGATGACAATTTAGTACAATTACCGTCCGTAAGAAATTACTTTAAGCGGATCTGTTTTAGCAGCGACACGAGCAGGAATCCACGAAGCAAGTCCACAGAGAATTGTTGTCACCACTGTCACAATAAGAAAATCCAACAAATGTGGCTCTACAGGAACATAACTCATATAGTAGTTCTCCTGTGAAAGAGGAATTAGTTCAAACTGTAGTTGTATGTAAGCAAACAGGAGGGAGATGCCGATTCCAAAAATCAAACCAACAAAAGAGACCAATAAGCCTTCAAATAAAAATATTCTTCTAATAGTAGAAGATTTAGTCCCGATAGTTTTCAACACTCCGATGTCTCTTGTTCGTTCGAGAATCATCATTAAAACAGCGCCAATAAGGTTAAAAGCTGCTACGATGATCATTACTCCAATAACCAGAGGAATCATTTGTTCCTGAAGTTCAACCCAGGCAAAGATACCTGCAAATTTCTCAAGAATAGATTCAGGGAAAAAAGGGAAGGAAAGCGCAGCAATCAATTTATCTTCAAAAGATTCAATTTGATTCTCGTCTTCAAGTTTGATCTCAATAGCGTTGGCTTCATTTGGGCGAAGTTTAAAAAGCTGTCTGGCTTGCTCGCGTTCTACAATCACAAACACATCGTCAAATTGATCGATACCTGTTTTATAGATTCCTGTTATTATAAATTGTTTTATCTCCGGAGAATTAATAAGAGACGGAACCCCATTAACCGTGTATGTTGTAACAATATCGCCAATAGTTGCACTTAATTGTGAAGCTAATTTTGTACCTATTACAATGCCATGCATTCCATTTTCTTGAATCGAAAGATCAAATTCTCCATCCTTCACATATTGATACAGGTTTGAAACTCCACCTTTTTCATCAACGCCTTTAAGAATGGTTCCGCTGATGTCATCTTTGGTCTGAATCATTACCTGACCTTGAACAACGGGCTGCTTTTTAGTGATTTCAGGAAATTCCCGATCTAAAAAACTCATCATTGTATCGGCTCTTTCAATGGTAGGTTTAATGAAAGACTGAGTTGAAATCGTATAGTGTGGAGCAAATCCAAGCACTTTGTTATTTATGGTGGATTTGAATCCATGAACAACGGAAAGTGCAATCAATAATCCGGCAGAGCCTACGGCAACACCGGTTATCGACATAATTTTAATAAATGATAAAAAGCGTGCACCTTTTCGATTGCCTTTGAAATAACGCAGCGCTAAATACCACTCAAAATTCATAGAATTAAATTTCAAATTTCAATAAACAAATCCCAACGTTTAGATAACGTATTGGGAAATGTAATTTGTTGTTTGAGTTTTGGAATTTTCGCAAAGCGACTATTCCGGTTTCATTTGTGGAAAGAATAGTACATCACGAATAGAATTAGAATTTGTCATAATCATAGCTAAACGATCAATACCAATACCAATTCCGGCAGTAGGAGGCATTCCGTATTCAAGAGCTCGGATGAAATCCTCATCAATAGTCATTGCTTCATCATCGCCACCGGCTCTAAGTGCGGCTTGTTCTTCCAAGCGCTCACGTTGATCGATAGGATCATTAAGCTCAGAATACGCATTAGCGATTTCTTTACCATTACAAATACACTCAAATCGTTCAACCAATCCTTCTTTCGTGCGATGCTTTTTTGTAAGCGGACTCATTTCAATCGGATAATCAGTAATGAATGTAGGCTGTATCAGTTTTGATTCCACATATTCACCAAAGATTTCATCTATAATTTTTCCTTTTCCAAAGCTTTCGTCAATTTCTATATGAAGTTCTTTAGCAACCTTCTTCATTTCATCGAGTTCCATTCCGGAAAAATCTTTACCTGTTTCTTTCTCGATGGCTTCTAAGAGAGGAATTCTAGGCCATGGAGCTTTGAAATCTATGTCATGTTCTCCAACGGTCACTTTTGAGGAGCCGTGTAATTCAACAGCAACTTTTTCGATCATTTTCTCTGTGAAATCCATCATCCAGTTGTAATCTTTGTAAGCAACGTACAATTCAACTTGTGTGAATTCAGGATTGTGAAATCTGGATAATCCTTCATTTCTGAAATCTTTTGAAAACTCATACACCCCATCAAAGCCGCCAACAATAAGCCTTTTCAGGTATAACTCATCGGCAATTCTTAAATACAGATCCATATCTAATGAATTATGATGCGTTACAAATGGCTTTGCTGAAGCGCCACCATAAACAGGTTGAAGGATCGGCGTTTCAACTTCCAAATAACCACGGTCATTCATAAAATTTCGCATGGTTTGAACGAGTTTCGTTCGTTTTCTGAACGTTTCCCGAACACTTGTATTTACGATAAGATCAACATAACGTTGGCGATAACGTTGTTCTTTATCTGAAAAAGCATCATATACTACTTTCTCGCCATCTTCATTTTCCACTTCTTTCGGAATAGGAATAGGGCGCAGTGTTTTTGTAAGAAACTCGAATTCTTCGGCATGAACCGTAGTTTCGCCGGTTCGGGTTTTAAATACAAATCCTTTAATTCCTACGATGTCTCCAATATCTACCATTTTTTTGAACACGGTATTGTAATTCTCAACACCAACATCATCGCGACGAATGTAGATCTGAATAGTGCCTTGCGAATCCTGCAAGTTAAAGAAAGCTGCTTTACCCATAATTCGACGAGTCATTACACGCCCTGCAACCGCAACTGATTCTGTTTCAGGATTGCTTTCTTCATCTCTGATAAGATCTTTATTTTCCTGAATCTGTTTACTGTAATGTGTTACATCAAAAGAGTAAGGGTAGGGATTAACTCCAAGTTTGTTAAGTTCGGTAAGTTTTTCGCGGCGTATTTCTTCTTGTTCAGAATGCGTAAGTTCCTGGTTCGACATGTAATCGTTTTATTAATATGTTTTATTGCGAATCAAAGACCTCAAAAATACCGAATTAAGCGGATAATTGTGGCATTAACCTTAATCTTTATTCAATCTTTTGAAACTGCTGGATACTTCTTCAATTATTGACTTTCCGCACGAGGTGAAACTCGGTTATTCTGAAATCAGGTCAGATTTATCTGCTGATATTCTAACTGAAGATGAACGTAAAGAGTGGGATGAGTTTACCAATCAGCATAGGAAAGATGAGTTTCTTTCTGCGAGAAAGTTGCTCCAGGAACTTTTGATAGAAGAAGGCTCAAAAAACAATTTCAAACTGCAAAAACATCCATTGGGCAAACCCTTTGCTACTGATGGAAACTCAGAGAAATTCGTAAGTTTTAGTCATTCCAAAAACCAAGTATTCTGTGCGATTTCCGATTCTGTAGATATTGGCTTAGATACTGAATGGTTAAACCGTGTTGTAGATGAGCGAATCGTAAAAAGAATACTCGGTGAAAGTGAATGGGAAGTATTCTCAGATGAAGATCCAATTTTGCTTTGGACGATCAAAGAAGCAGCAGTAAAGTGTTTGGGAACAGGACTGAGAACCAACTTAAAAGAGCTTGAAATCCAAAAAAAAGGAGAGTCTGAATTCTTTGTAAGAATTAATGATGAAAAGACGTTTCAAATTTGTAGCTTTCAAGAACTGAATCATCAAATTTCTATTGCTTATTAAAGCTATAAAATACGGTTCTGAATTGTTAAGCCTGAAGAGACTTAATCTCATCTGATGGGAAAAGTGTCTTTAGGTTTTTTTATGTCAAAGAGTTAAATAAATATCATCACATGGCTTTCGCAAACATTACACGAAAAGAGCTGGAAACTGCTTTCAATAAATCTCCAAATGTGAGAAAAGAATTACCAGGCATTAAGTTACTTTTTGTTCCAACTCATATTAATTCTGATAATCCCGAAGAACTGACATCAGTCTATAAAAATGTTCAAGGTTCACACTATGATACAGTCGTGGTAATAGAATCTTATAAAGGAGAATTGGATAAAAAGCTTAGCATTCCTTCAAATCATTCATTCAAAACTCCATTTGGGGAAGTTTATGTAAACGATAAAGCCCGAAATGAGTTATGTGATGAAGAAGATGATTTCTACATTAGTGATGGAGGAATGAGTGATAGAATGAGCTTATATACTCAGTTAATGATGATGCAGGTTTGCCAGGATGATTTTGATGTGGTGAGCATTCAGATCGGTGGTTATGATCCTGCCATTGTCAAAGAATTGGCATTCGCTATCGATGAGTTGTTCAGATCCAGAAATGCATTGCTCGTTTTCTGCTGTGATATTCCAAATTCAAATACGGCTGAACTTGAGAAACTCCAAGGATTGATTGATTCCAATAACGAATCAGGACTTCATCATTATTTAAACAGTAAAGACAAAAAAGTAGAAGGTGCTCGTGCATTTATGACCGGAATATTAGTTTCTAAATACTGGGATTTAGATATCTGGTTTACTCCTGTAACAGAAAAGACAACTTTTGCAGGTGGGTTTGCTCATGTTCCTGTAAATGAAATCGCCTTTAAATGATCAAACCATCTATAACCATATTTGGAGTTGGAAGAGTAGGCGGGGCTCTGAAAAAATCTCTTTCAAATGCAGGGTATTCGATAGCATCAACTTTTGTAAGAAATACAATTCCTGAATCTAAAAATGCGTTAGGTGACATTATTTTCTTAACGGTTCATGATAGAGATATCAAAAATCTTGCGGATGAATTGGCCTCCTCTTTTCCATCCTTTGAGGATAAATATGTTATTCATTGTTCAGGAACCCTGGATTCATCAGTACTGAAATCTTTGGCAGAAAAAGGAGCAAAAACAGCTTCTTTTCACCCGCTTAAAGCCATTACCCTTGATGATGATTCTCTTGCAGGTGTTTGGTTTGATATGGAGGGAGATGCTTCAGCGTTAAAAATTTTAACCGAAATAGCGGAAGATCTGGGAGCTGAATGTTTTGAAATCAATCCCGAAGCAAAACCTCTTTTACATGCAGCAGCGGTAGTAGCAGCAAACTATCTGGTTACTTTGATGAAACTGGCCACAGATATTGCCAATGCCGGAGATATTGACAGGGAAATAGCATTAAAAGCATTGCTTCCATTAACAGAATCTTCCCTAAAAAATATAAAGGAAAAAGGTTTTAAAGGTTCTTTAACAGGACCAATTGCTCGCGGGGATGTTGAAACTATACAGAGACATTTGCAGAACCTTACCACAAATCCGGAACTTCTGAAGTTTTATAAAGTCTTGGGTATAGAAACATTACACCTAGTTACCAAGCTGGATAACAACCGAATTAAAGAATTGAATAATCTTTTGAAAAATTAATTCAAATATTGGTTTTTTAAATTAAGAATCCTTTTCACAGATTTGTCAATTCGTTGTTCAGAAATTTCATTGTGCTCTACCAAATCAGAGATAGAATCAATGGCATCCTCAAGATCAATCTGTTCTTTCAAGAGATTATTACCAAAACAAAAAACATCTAATCCTGCTTCTAAGCCTAATTTCAGGGATTCTTTCAATCCATAATGATCAGATATAGCTCGCATCTGCATATCGTCAGAAACCACAATTCCATCATATTCCATTTCAGTTCTTAGCACATCCTGAATAGTATTTTTCGAAAGCGTTGCCGGGTATTTAGCATCAAAATTACCATTAAAAATATGAGAGGTCATTATGATAGGGCAAAGATCTTTGTTAATCATAAATTTATAAGGTTCGATTTCATCGGCTTTCCAAGTGTCGGTTACATCAACAAATCCGGCGTGTGTATCGCCGGCGGCGCTTCCATGGCCTGGAAAATGTTTGCAAGCGGTTAAAATATTATTTTCCTGATGCCCTAAAGTATAAGCCTCTGCGTGCTTATTTACCTGTGCTGAAGTTGCACCAAAACAGCGTTCACGTTTTGCAATGATAGAACTTTCCGCATTTAAGGCAAGATCCACACAAGGAGCAAAATTAATATTAATTCCATGTTCTTTTAAAACATTTGAGATCAATTCGCCTTCCTTTTTGGTGGTTTCAACATCATCAATTTCTCCAAGTTTTTGATGCGATTTCGTTTCAGGAAACCCATATTCAGGTTTTAGTCTATTAATTAATCCACCTTCCTGATCGACACCAATGAATAAAGGTATTTCAGAAGTTGCTTGTAGTTGTCGCGTCAACTTTTTGAGTTGCTCAGGTGATTTGATATTATGAACCGGCTTGTTAAAAACCATATCCTTATCAAAAAGAATAACTCCACCGGGTTTTGTTTTTGTAATTAACTTAGAAATATCAGAACCCTCATCGCAATCATTTCCATGAAAACCGATAAGAAATAATTGAGCGATTTTATCTTTCAGAGATAAGTCTTTTATTGTATGCTGAATATCCTTCATTGTGTTGATCAAATCATTTTAATAATTAGTTACAGAAGTTCAACTTCAGAAGGTTTAACTTCAACTAAATTTGAAAATAAATTGTAATAAAAAACTACAGATGAACATTAAAAATCCATTGATTTTTTTTATTAGCATAGGTCTGGTAACGGTAGCGTGTGCTCAAGATCAGAAAGAAGTTGAACCGATTAAAACAGGGATCGAAGTCCTGAAAAGCCGGAACTTTAGTTTACTGAACGGCAAAAAAGTCGGATTGATTACTAACGCTACAGGACTAAGCTCTTCATTGAAGCCAACTATCGATATCCTTTTTGAAGCAGAAAACGTTGAACTTGTAGCTTTATACGGACCTGAACATGGAGCGAGAGGAGAAATTGCTGCCGGCGATAAGGTGGATGATTATGTAGATCCTGTAACTCAAGTTCCGGTGTATTCTTTATATGGCGAAACCAGAAAACCTACTAAAGAAATGTTGAAAGGCGTAGAAGTATTGATTTATGATATTCAGGATATTGGAGTTCGATCTTACACCTACATTAGTACCATGGGTTTAGCAATGGAGGCAGCTGCAGAATTTGACATCGATTTTGTTGTATTAGACAGACCAAATCCACTGGGGGGAAATAAAATTGAAGGAAATATCGCAGAAGAAGGTTATTTCTCCTTCGTTAGCCAATATCCGGTTCCTTATGTATATGGAATGACACCCGGAGAAGTTGCTGTAATGATCAACGAAGAAGGTTGGTTGGGTGAAGGTAAAAAAGTAGATCTTACGGTTGTTGAGATGGAAGGGTGGAAAAGATCTATGACGTTTGAAGAAACGGGATTACAATGGGTGCCAACTTCCCCTCATATTCCACATGCAAATTCCGCTTATTTTTATGTCTCAACAGGGATTATGGGAGAACTGGGTGTTTTTTCTGAAGGAGTTGGATATACATTGCCTTTTCAAGTTTTTGCAGCAGAATGGATTGATGAAAGAAAACTTGCAGAAAACATGAATGCACTTAACATTCCGGGTGTAAAATTTCGTCCCATTGTTTTTAAACCATTCTACGGACGAGATCAAGGCAAAACCTTACATGGAGTTCAGATTCATTTTTCAGATTACACAAAAGCTCATTTAATGAGTTTACAGTATTATTTTATGCAAGTTCATAAGCAAATGTATCCTGAAATTGACATATTTGAAGAAGGCAAAACTCGTTGGTCAATGTTTGATAAAGTTTCAGGCACTAATGAAATCAGAAATAGGTTTAAAAAATCATACAAAGTTGCAGATATTGAAGAATATCTCAATAAAGATGTAGAATCTTTCAGAAAAAAATCATCTCAATACTATTTATACAGGTAAATTCATGAAGCGGATCGGGCTACTTTTTTTAAGTTGTGTTCTTTTTAATACGGTTGCTATAGGGCAGAATATAGAAGCATCAAATTCAGATTCTTTATATCTCAATATTATTATTCCTGAACAAGACACGGTAACCTACACCTTTTCAAGGTATAGAGTGGCAGCCAATACAAACCCTAACGCAACTGCTTATATCAACGGAAGAAGCGTAAAAGTATATTCAAGCGGGGCTTTTATTGGAATGATAGATCACGATGCGGATACAACGAAGATTATTTTCAGAGTTGAGATGGCTGGCAATAGTCTATCTGATACACTTATGCTTGTGCGTCCTAAACCTGAAGAACCTAATCTGGACAAAAATATAATTTCAGAATTAATGGTTGAGCCCGGTACTGATGTTTGGCTTGAGCCCGGGGAAGCTTTGTATGTTCAATTTCAGGGAAAGCCCGGAGAGGATGCTTATTTCAACATAAATGGATTTACCGATAATATTAAGATGAAAGAAGTTTCTCCCGGATTGGTAGATGGGAAAGTCGGAGTTTACAGAGGAACGTATTATGTGAAGGAAGGAGATAAAATAAAAGATGCTGCAATCACATTCAAAATTAAGAAAGGGTTACTCGGATATCACAAAAGAGTAAGCACTTTTACGGTGAGTTTTTTACCGGAACCGATTGTAGGTGTAGTTATTGCTGATGATGCTTATTTAAACGTGGGGCTTGGTACAGATCGCTTAGGTGGTACAAAATATGGAACCATTCCCGAAGGAGTTAAGCTCAATATTGTGGGTATGCAACAAGGGATGTATAAAATTCGACTTTCAAAAAGTCTGGATGCTTGGATTCCTCGCCGTTTTGTTGAATTTACGAATGAAGAACTGGAGCCTGTTTCTTCATTAACGGGAAATATAAGAGTATCAGGAAATTCAAAATACGATCTGATAAGAGTTACTCTAGCTGAAAAACTGCCTTATATCACCACGCAGGAAATCGATCCTAACAAGATCGTAGTGGATATTTTTGGAGCTACTTCAAATACAAATTGGAAGATCAAATATCTTACTTCCGAAGGAATTGAAAGTGTAGATTGGGAACAGGTTGAAAATGAACGTTTCAGATTGACTATAAAATTAACTAATAGCCAAAATTGGGGATATTCGATTGGTTACGGTTGGGGTTCTATTATGGATATCAGAATTAAACGGCCTCCGGTTATTACCAGTGTTACAAAGCCATTAACAGGAAGAGTAATCGCCGTTGATGCCGGCCATGGTGGGGATAATAAGGGAGCATTAGGTGCTGCCGGTAATCAGGAAAAAAATATAACCCTTCAAATTTCTGAATTGTTAAAAAATCAACTGGAAGAAGCCGGAGCTAAAGTTATAATGACCCGTACAGATGACAGTTATGTGTATATGTCAGAAAGGAGAGCGATGACTATTGATAAAAAAGCAGATCTTTTGGTGAGTATTCATACAAATTCAATTGGTTATGGGACAGATCCATTAGAAATTACAGGAACGGGTTCATTCTACAAACACATTGCTTTTAAACCATTAGCTGAGATCATGTATAATAGAATGATAAGTTTAGGATTGGATGATTATGGCTTAACCGGTAGTTTTAATTTTTCTTTAAATGCTCCTATTGAGCTTCCAAATGTGTTGGTAGAAACAGCGTTTATTTCTAATCCTAACGAAGAGATATTGTTAACGGATTCTGATTTCCAAGCAAAAATAGCCGAACAGATTGTGGCAGGGCTAGAGCAGTTCTATTTGGAGCATGCTTTTATTGAATCGGTTTCAGATATGCCTATAAAGTAATCTATCTTCGATAGTGTTTCAGTAAGGATTCGTAAGGGCAATGCATGAATTGTCCTTACGAATCTTGCTAATGATTTCGATGACTTTTTTATTACTTCAACAAAGTCATCTGTTTGGAAATGATCCCAAAATCTGTTCTCAGTTGATAAATATAAATTCCACTGGATAGATTTGAAGCATCAAACTGAATGGAGTGAAATCCTTGAGCTTTAGATCCGGAGAAAACAGTAGCCACTTTTCTTCCCAATACATCATAAACCGTAATATTTACGTTGCTGCGTTGTGGTAATCCAAAAGTAATGTTAGTACTCGGATTAAATGGATTCGGGTAATTCTGGTTTAACTTTACTTCTGTTGGAATCTCTGCGAGCACTTCTTCTTCATTGGAAGTAGCCAAGCCCATTTCTACAGCTCTCAGATCATCAAATAAAATAAACCCGGTTGAAGGCTGACCGTCAACATAGGTGAGTTGAAAGCTGTCAAGATAAAGCGTGCCATTCAACGTTCCGTCTGCTCCACCAGCCCATGCAACAACGGGATCGTTACTCATATCCCAGGAAACTAGTTTCCAGCCCAGCCAATCCACATTATACCATTCGCTACCCTCGAGATGACCACTCGCATCCCTAACCATAAATCTAAACTTGTTGCCGTTTCCATCACCAAAAACATAAACTTGAAGTATAGTTGAATTACTAAATTTTGGAGTAGTAACACTACCACGATATACACGAATTAAATATTCAGTATCGGAAGTTCTCCAGCCATAATTTACACGTAGAGATTGTGTGCTTTCAGTTAAAAGATTTACGATATCGGTCTCTATTTCCAAACTGGTTTGTTCAGCTTCATATCCTGTTGTACTTCCAGATTGAGAAGGTTCCCACCATACATTTAACCCATCATCAAAATCATCAACAATTGTTTGAGTACTAATTTCCTGATCGGTTGTGGGAAATGTTCTGTTAATATCAGAACCAAGTGCGTTCCCTACAGTATCACTAATGGAACCATTTATTTTTAATACATAATTCGTACTTGGATCCAATCTTTCGGAAGGGAAGAAGTTCAGAACGCTTTTTCCAAAGACTTCATAATATTTGATGGTTCCGGGAACAGAATACGTTCCTTTCTTTATTTCTATTGCTGAATTTATCATGGTTGTATCCAGAAACTCATCAAAAGTAGCAGAAGCAATAGGATTCAACTCATTCAGTTTTGTATTTGTAGGCCTGATATCAGAAACAACCGGCGATTGGATGTCTGCATTCCCGGTTTCTATCTCGAGAACAAAAGAATCTCCACCAACCCCGTCTCCATTTCCATCAAGTTGATGCATGTAAGAGGATTTATCAATGGCCGTGGAATCTATTTTAAGAGTATAATTACTTTCAAATTCGAGTTCATTGGTAACTATTTCAAGTCTGGAATCTGTACGCCATATCAACCGAATGCTATCAGCAGGAGTAATAGAAAGGGCATCTTCAACGGAAGTTTTCAACATTTTCCTACTAAATTGAAGCACTAAATTTTCTCCAGGATTAACCATTACCGGTGCGGTGACTTCCAATCCATTAATAGAAGGCGGAATGGCAGACACTAAAGAAATATCATGAAAAGTAAAATCATCGGTAAGAATATCTATCATGGAAGTATCAGAATAAAACCCTTCTGCGCTTACAATAACTTGCTGATCTCCATTTGAAAGCCCTTCTAAGTAATAGAATCCATTTTTAAGCTCTTCAGGATCAGAAGAATATTGATTAAATAAAGATTCAAAAGTATCGGTTGTATATTCCTTGCCATCAACGGAAATTGTAGCGCCATTTAGTGCAGAACCATCGTCGTCATCAGAAATTACTCCGGTTGTAATTCCTACAACAGGTTGTTGTTCCCGTACACCAAAGTAGGACAGAAAACCCCAAAAAGCGGCTTGTGCTTCTAATCGCTTATATTCGGCATTCAAGTTTCTTTTTTGCTGAAATGGATTAGTATGAAACCCACCTTCACTTAAAAGTGAAGCCATATTTGTAGTTCGGTTTACAAATAAATAAGGAAATTTGTTGCTGTGATTAACAGGAAAGCCCTGGTAAAAAGTTCTGTCTGCATAGTTGCCAATGGTAGATATTCTCATCGCATCAGTTAATTCAACAATAAGTAAATCCCCATAAGCTTTACCTCCATTAGGAGATTTCTCAACAGTATTCCCATTAGATCTCCAACCTCCGTATAACATTAAGGTATTATTGGTTGAAGCAGCACCTGCATTACTGTGAATAGAGTAAAAGAAATCAGCGCCGGTAGCATTAGCTAAATCATCTCTTTGGCCAAGTGGAACTTGTTGAGAATCATTAGTTCGGGCAATATAAACGGTATCAATATCGGTTTGAGTGAGCAACATTTCTTTAAGAGCTAAACCTATACGGAGTACTTTTTCAGCTTCGGAGTATCCATAAAGACCTTGGTTTTCAGTTTGACTATGACCAGGATCTATAAAGATAGAAACCCCTTCAAGTCCTGTTACTTCCTGAGCATTTGTTGTTGATGAAAAGCTGACTAAGACTATACTTAGCAGGGAATAAAGCGCTAATGATTTCATTACGTTTTCTAATGAATTGAATTTCATGTTAATTTCTCTCTTAAATTTCATTTCTGAATAGTGATGGTATAAATGGCACCACTAGTTGGTACATCAAAGGCAATTTTTAAGCCTGTTGGAGACCAATTTGGGTTTTGGGCAATCAAATCCGTGTTTTCTGTCAGATTGATTTTTTGAGATCCATCGACACTAAAAGCAAAAAGATCTCCCTTGGTAATATTATAGCCATTGTCTTCGCTTATCGAAGCAACCAGATAATTGCTATCAGGAGACCAATTTGGGCGACTCGCTTTCCCAAGATCTATTAAGTTGGAACCATCTACATTCATTAAATATAGATTTCCCCCATACACTTCAAAAGCTAATTTCTGACCGTCTGGTGAAACCTCTAAATTCAGGTATTGAGCATTATCAAAAGGAGAGATGTTCTCCGTAGAATTAGTTGGGATCATTCCTTTTGCAATTTCATTGCCTTTAAGCACATAAAAGGCCTGACTTGGCTTCGACTTGAACTGTTGTGGCATATCTTTACCGGAATTAAATGCTTCTATTTTATCATTTTGGATGAGAACTACTTTCTCTCCATACTGAGCCCATTTAGGGAGAACTTCCATCTTTGACCGTGGCTCTGTTATTTGTATAGAACTTCCATCTGTATTAAAAATAGCGATTGCATGGTTTCTGCGTCTGTTTTCTACAGTATTTAGTCGGGTTAATATAGATTTAGAATCCAAAGACCATGACATTCCATAACCTGCATCAGCATCTGTAATTTGCTTCAGGTTAGAACCATTAGCTTTGGCTAGCCAGATTCCACGGTATTGATCGCCGGTAACAGCAATTGTATTTCCATCAGGCGACCAAACGGGTGCTTGAAAGTTAATGCCGTCTTGTTGAATCAAAACTTGCGGCACTCCAATAGCTTTAGGCTGTGCTGAAACATTAATGTTAATTGTGATCGCTAAAAAAAGAAGCGTGGCAATTGTTGTGTATCTCTTAAATCTCATGGGTAATTATTTAGTGTGTAGTCTTAAAGTGTAAGTCGAGTTTTATTTTATTTCCGATGGTTATTATTCAGGAGCCGTTTCTTTTTTCTTGCCGAAGTCATCTTCAATCCTAATGAAAGGGGTAATAATAGCAATTGGAATTGCTGAAATTAATACCCAGATGAAGAAATTCTCATAACCAATAGCTTCTTGTATAAAACCACTAATGGATCCGGGAATGGTCATACCGAAAGCCATTAAAGCAGTTCCGAAAGCGTAATGTGCTGTTTTATAATTGCCTCTTGCGATATAGATCAAGTACATGAGAAAAGCAGCGAAACCAAATCCGTAACCGAATTTTTCGAGGGCTACTAAACTACTGATAATCGAATAAGATTCAGGCTGATAGTGAGCCAGTATCCAATAGGCAGCATTAGGAAGATTCATGGAAATAATCATAGTCCAAAGCCATTTCTTTAGTCCATGACGGGAAATAACAATTCCCCCCAAAATCCCGCCTATTGTAAGAGCAATTAATCCAATAGTACCGTTAATTACTCCAACTTCTGTTACGGATAGCCCAAGCCCCCCAATATCTTTTGAATCCAGTAAAAACGGAGCAGCAATTTTAACGAGTTGACCTTCACCAAACCGGTAAAGCATTACAAAAAGAATGGCTAGTAAAATCTGATCTTTCTTAAAGAAAGCTACAAAAGTTTCCAAAACAGCTTTAAATGGGGATTCACCTTCATTACGAACAGGGAAGTCTCCTGCTGGTTTTGGGAGAATAAAGCTGTGATAGGCAGACATTACAAAAAGCAATAATGCTACAATTCCAAGAATAGAAATCCATGAAAAACTAACACTGCCTGAAGAAGTGGCGATGATACCTGCAAGAACGACAAAAAGTCCTTCACCACTTATCATGGCCAAACGAAAAAATGTAGATCTGATCCCCACAAAAAAGGATTGATCTTCTTCATCTAGTGCGAGCATGTAGAAACCGTCAGCTGCAATATCATGAGTTGAAGAACAGAAAGCCACAATAAATAAGAATATCAATGAACCTTCAAAGAAATATGGAGTGTTTAGCGTAATTGCAGCTCCGGCAAAGGAAACTCCGATCAAACCCTGCATAAGATACGTCCACCAGCGCTTTGTTTTGAAAATATCAATAAATGGACTCCAAGCCGGTTTAAAAGCCCAAGGCAAAGAAAGTAAACTGGTATAAAGAGCTATTTCTGAATTTGAGATTCCGAGATCTTTATACATAATCACCGAAACCGTAACAACCATTACGTACGGAATTCCCTGTGTATAGTATAAACTAGGAATCCACGACCAGGGATTCTTTTTGAAGGTTGAAATAAAACTCATATAAAAATCCTGGTAATTGTTAGATAAAAGCGTTTTTCTGCTACTCTATTCATATACTAGTAGATACCCTATTGTTATTTTTAAGTCAAGAAGCATAAAGAGCATAAATGGACATAATATGTAAAAATATCGTCGCTCAGTTAGGGAATTGGAAAACGTTTAGTAGTGTACAGAAGAATTAGGCTCAAAATAATTATAATTAAACATTTTATAGGCTATTTAGATTGAAAAAAAACCCTAGATGATTTGTAGATTGATCGACCACATTTTATCCTAATAATTCATTAGTATTAGGGAGAATTATAAACCGTTCAAAAATTAATAATGATCAACAAAAACGATACAAATAAGCATCTTTACGAAATAATTACTGAAGATCTTATTGATAAAATTGTTAATAATCATTTTGGAAAAAGTGGGAGACTACCAAATTATCTACAGCTCACTGAGATGTATGATGTAAGTATGTCAACCGTTAAAAAAGCCATGCAGTTACTTAATGAAAAAGGGTATTTGGTGAGCAGAGTAGGCAAGGGTACGTTTATCAATAAAAAGCATCTCAAATTTGATACGGATAAAAAAGAGCTCACCAACAAGATTGTTTTCGCTCTCATTAATTATAACGATGCAAACTTCTTTGATATACTTACTGAGGTAGAAAGGCTTACAAAAAAGCTAGGCAAAGAGCTTGTAATACATGTATCTAAAACCATAAATGACCATGAAGAGTTAATATCAAACTTGCTCACAAATAATGAAGTGGATGGTTTAATTTTAGGGACTTCCAGGAAGTCAGTGTTTGGTGTTAAACTCTACAAAAGAATTGTGAATCAAGTACCGGCATTTTTTTGCCATGATATTTATGATTCTGATGTACCAATAGTTACCATTGATAATTATAAAGTAGGACGAATGGCAGCTAATGAGTTACTTAAAAAGTCCAAAAAGAAAATATGCGTGATTCTGGATGAGAATGGATATAAATCAGATGATTTGAAACTAGAAGGATTTTTGTACGAGCTTGAAAAACAAGATGCTAGTGGAAGATGTATTGTGATTAGAAACTCATTTAAAAATCAAGGTTCAACGTATGAAGATGGATACAATATTGGAGCAATGCTTGATCTTTCCAGCTCAGAAGTAGATGCAGTATTTGCTTCAAACGACGAAGTTGCCAGAGGATTTAAAAACGCGCTCATCAAAAAAGGATATGATATCCCAAATGATATATCCATTCTAGGCTTCGGTAATGTTAAAGAAAGCCAGGAAAAAGACACTGCATTAAATACCATCGGAATAGATTCCAAGACTCTTGGTGAAGCCTTTTTTAACAATTTTAAGATGGTATTTGATGAAACGGAATGTAAAGTACCTGCAAAAGTATTAATTGAACCAAAATTGATTATTAGATAATAGTTATCTTTTAATCCAACTCTTTCCAACGCACAAAAGCTTCCATAGCTTCATACTCTGCTAAGCCTAATTGGTCATATAATTTTGCCGTTGTCTTTGTTCTGTCGTCCGCTCTTTGCCAGAATTCTCGTTTATCGGTTCCCGGAAAAAGAGGGCGGTCTTTCTGTGATTGATGTTTAAAAATACCGGTTCGTTTACGATCGGTTTCTTTTGGGCTAAGCGGTACAGCCATTTCAATTTCTTCAATGCCCCATTCTTGCCAAGCACCTCGATAAAGCCATACCCAACAATCTTTCATCCAGGGTTCATCTTTAAGTTCTCTTAAAGCTGCAAAAATTGCATCCAAACAAACTCTGTGAGTACCATGCGGATCGGATAAATCACCGGCAGCATAAATTTGATGAGGTTTAACCTCTTTTATCAGGTTTTTAGTAATTTCGATGTCCTCTGGGCCGATCGGGTTCTTGCGGACTTTACCGGTCTCATAGAAAGGTAGATCCTGAAAATGAATATGTTCGTCTGGTAAACCAACATATCGTGCAGTAGCTTTAGCTTCACCTCTTCTAATCATTCCTTTTATGGTTTTTACTTGATCAGAGTCAACTTCACCAGGTTTTTTGTTTTCTAAAGAATCTCGAACCTTTTTATAAAGGTTTTCAATGTCTTTAGAGCCGGTTCCAAACATATTGTGATAATCCATTACAAAATCGGCAAAACGAACTGCTTCGTCATCAAAAACTGCAATATTTCCGGAAGTTTGATAAGCAACATGAACTTCATGACCTTGATCTGCTAAACGAATAAATGTTCCTCCCATGGAAATGATATCATCATCTGGATGTGGACTAAAGATCAAAACTCTTTTCGGGAAAGGTGATTTTCTTTCCGGTCTATTTGTGTCATCAGCATTTGGTTTACCACCCGGCCACCCTGTAATTGTATGCTGAATCTCATTGAAAATGCGAATATTTACATTGTACGCAGTTCCTATAGTTGTAAGAACATCATTCATGCCATGTTCTCTATAATCTTCATCAGTAAGCTTTAAAATGGGCTTTCCAAGTTTTAAACTTAACCAAACAACAGCTTTTCGAAGTATTACATCAGTCCACTCAATTGGACCTACCAGCCACGGAGTTTTTACTCTGGTAAGCTCAGCTGAAGAAGCTTCATCTAAAATGATCTCTGTATTTTTATGCTTTTGTAGAAAAGTAGCGGGTATTTGTGGAGTAATGGAACCTTCTACGGTTTTTTGAATAATCTCGGCTTTTCCTTCCCCCCAAGCCATAAGGAAGATTTTATCTGCATTCAAAATAGTACCAACACCCATTGTAATGGCTCTTCTTGGAACGTTTTCTACACCGAAGAAACTACTTGCGGCATCTAACATGGTTAAACTGTCTAAAGCGATAAGTCTTGTCTGAGAACTAATTCCAGATCCGGGTTCATTGAACCCAACATGGCCGGTTCTACCTATACCCAATATCTGAACATCCAATCCACCTGCTTCTTCTATCTTTTGCTCATAATTTTGGCAAAACTCATAAACTTTATCACGCTCTAAAGTGCCATTTGGGATATTTATATTCTTTGGATCAATATCAATGTGATCGAACAGATATTCGTGCATGAAATAGACATAACTATGAATAGATTCAGGATCCATTGGAAAGTATTCATCCAGATTAAAAGTGACTACATTTTTGAAACTCAATCCCTCTTCTTTATGCAACCTAACAAGTTCATCATATATCTGAGTAGGTGTAGAACCCGTAGCTAATCCTAATACGGCTTGTTCTCCTTTTGCTGATTTTTCTCTTATTAAAGACGCTATTTCATGAGCAACATGTATGGATGCTTCATGAGCATTTTCAAATATATTTGTAGGAATATGTTCAAATTTTTGAAATTCTGGTCGTACAATTGAATGTGACATGTAAAGGTTTTTAAGATTTTTGGCAATGAGACCAATCAATTAGACGGAGCCTCAAAAATATCACTTCGTGAGATTAAAGTCATATTGAGTTCATTATGTCTATCGCTTTAAGGAGTAAAAATTCTCTCCCTCCCAAGTTCCTGCTCCCAATAAACTTTCCCAAAGTTGTTTTAAGTTTTTAGCGAATGCGGTGGCTAGAAATCCTAAATGCTTAGGAAGTTTATAACTTGTACCGGAAGCCGGAGCTTCTGCACGGCATTCCGAACGAGACGTTCGGAACGAGGGTAATCTGCCAAATAATCCTTAATGCATTTGTTCACCTTCAAATAAAGATGCAGATAAAAATTTAATCTATTCTCGCTCCGATGCTCTGCGTCGGTGCGCCAAAGCCCGTACATTTAATTCATCGAGTGGTTACGTTCCACCGACGAGCGTGCGGAACGAGGGGGAAAATAGCAGCTTTCGAGTTCCATCAGTCGAGCTGAAGTCGACAGATGGAGGAGCTGCATTAGCCTGATGGCACTTCGGTTTGACGACTTCGGCTCGTCCAACCGTTTTTATATTCACTTCAATTCAGGATAAGTTCCACATTTGCGAGCGGTAGC
>TARA_R110002110_G_scaffold18688_5_pt1 | contig 18694 bp, 19 predicted proteins | sample TARA_R110002110 | Tara Oceans TARA_R110002110 (sample SAMEA4397330) | marine metagenome | biome: Polar Biome; feature: [SRF] surface water layer (ENVO:00010504); material: water (ENVO:00002006), including particulate matter (ENVO:01000060) such as... | depth 5 m
TTCATCGACATTTTCACATTGGCGAGATCGACACCGCTGCCATCCGATTTCACACGGACTTTCACGTTGTAGTCGACCACTCGCTTGATCGGGACGAGGACTTTCATCGAGGCGGACTCCCTGCGCGTTGCCTTGGCGGCGGGAAGCCGGGGATCGAAGCCCCCTGGCCTCTCGAAAACCTTGGCGCCGGTCTTGGTGTAGGTCTTGGCGGCGGCTGGATGCCTTCAGGATTAGCTGATTTCCGGGGAAAACGGTCCAGCGCATCCAGTGCCGCAAAACACTCCTGTTGCGGTGCGGCAACCTAGTGGCCCGGCCGGTCTGTGTCAACGAATAGGGGGTCGCAGGGGCGGAGCGAGGGGCCGTTTTTGCCGGCTAGCGATTTTCGCCAGGCACCCACAGGACATCGCCTTCGCCCTCGCCGTTTTCTCCGTGATTGACATAGCGGGCGGCAACGAAAAAGAAATCCGAAAGGCGGTTCAGATACCGCAAGGCGGCCGTGCTGACCGTTTCCTCCGGGATTTGCGTGAGGGCTGTCGCCAGCCGCTCGGCGCGGCGGCAGACGGTGCGGGCGAGATGGAGATGGGCGGCAGCGGGTGTGCCGCCGGGCAGCACGAAGGAGCGCAAGGGGTCCAGCCCGCCGTTCAATTCGTCGATCTCGGCCTCGATCCGCGTCACTTGTGCATCGACGATGCGAAGCGGTTCATAGCCGAGCGGTTCGCCCCGGTCGGGTGTGGCGAGGTCGGCGCCGAGGTCGAAAAGATCATTCTGGATGCGGGCAAGCATGGGGTCGAGTAGGGCAAAGCCGGCCGTGTGCAGCCGGGCAATGCCGAGCACCGAGTTGGTTTCGTCCACCGTGCCGTAGCTTTCGATCCGGAGCGAATGTTTCGGCACCCGTTCGCCGCTCGCCAGCGCGGTCGTGCCCTTGTCGCCGGTTCGCGTATAGATTTTGTTGAGCGTAACCATTGTCTTTGTCAGGCCTTCCCGAAGGGCAGCGTCACGCCGGCATAGAATATGATCAGAACGAATATGGCGAGCGTCCAGTGAAGCCCCGTCATGGCGGGGCTGAAGGAGGTGAGCGCCGGCAGGGGTGTGATCTGCGTCATTTATTATGCGCTCCGCTACCCCTTGTGCCATTTGGCAATGGCTTCGCCAATTTCGTGCGGGCTGTCTTCCTGAAGAAAGTGATTTCCCTTCACGGTCAATTCGGTCTGGTTCTTCCAGCTCCGGCAGAATTCGCGCTGCGGTCCGATGAGAATGGCGCCGGGTTCGGCATTGATGAAAAGCTTCGGCAGATCGTTCTCGGCCATCCAGCCGGCATAGGATTGCACGATATCGGCCACGTCTTCCGGTTCACCGTCGAGGGGGATCTGGCGCGGCCAGGTCAGGGTTGGGCGGCGGTCCTCGCCTTCGCCTGCGAAGGGCCGGCGATAGACCGCCATTTCCTCATCCGTCAGCTTCCTCAGCACCGAGCCCGGCAGGATTGCCTCGACGAAGAGGTTCTTTTTCAAGATCATGTCCTCGCCCGCATCCGAGCGCAGACCTTTGAAGATGCCCGTCGCGGCCTCGCTCCATTCGCTCCACTTGAGCGGCCGGACGATGCTTTCCATATAGGCGATGCCCGTTACCGCATTGCGGTTGCGGTTGGCCCAGTCGAAGCCGAGCGCCGAGCCCCAGTCGTGGATTACCAGCGTCACGTTCCGCGCAACGCCGACCGCCTCCAGGAAGGCGTCGAGAAAGCGGCGATGCTCGCGGAAGGTATAGCGCTGCGGACCTGAGGGTTCGAGTTTGTCGCTGTCGCCCATGCCGATCAGATCGGGTGCGATGCAGCGGCCCCGATCCTTCAGATGCGGCATTATGTTGCGCCACAGATAAGACGAGGTGGGATTGCCATGAAGGAAGAGAATGGGATCGCCCTCGCCCATCTCCGTATAGGCCATGCTGCGGCCCGAGATGGTGACGGTTTTCTTCGGCAGTTCTGCGGCGGAAATCGTCCGGGTTGTCATGGTTCTGGCCTCCGGTTGGTGCGCCCGCCCCAATTTTTGCGTCTGGCAGGTATTTGGCGGAACGCATCATAGGCCGGGCCGGGCCCAAGAAAAAAGGCTTGTTCGGGCTCGGATGGCATAAACGGGAGCGAACATGAGAAAGGGCGCCGCAGTGAGGCAGCGCCCTTGACCTTTTCGCTTTTGACGGCAATCAGAATTTATAGGCGTAGCGGATGCCGACATTGGAGAGTCCGGGGTTCTCGTCGCACAGGCCCGCATTCGACATGTGGTCGGTCGACAGCATGATGCTGTTCTTCTCATCGAGGCTGTAGCCGAGCGAAAAGCTCTCATGGAAATTCAGGCGGCAGCCATAATTGCGGCTGTCCGCCGTCCGCTTGTTCGTCTCGCCATTGTGAACGGCGCCGCCAAGCGTGAAGTCGATGAAGATCGCGTCGCTGAGATAGAAGTTCCAGCCAAGGCCCGCATAGGCGATGCTGGTGCCGCCGCCGGTGTTGATGTCGGTACCGATCAACGGCTGCGGCGAGAATGCCCAGGACAGAAAGCCGGGAGATACGAACCGGACCTCGAGATTGATATCGGGATCGCTGGTTTCCTGACGGTCCCGGTAGAGGTCGGTGTCGTGATCCATGATGCCGATGCGGAATTCCGTAACCGGACTGTCCGCGAGAACCGGTTGAGCGCAAACAAGCGGCAGCGCCGCAGCGGCTGCGGCGATAATCGAATTTTTCAGCATCTATGGTCCCCTTGTTCAAATCCCTCGGACGTGCGGCGATTCTATCGAAACGAAGGTTAATTTACGACATTCTTCGGGTCACAATGTCGAAATTCATGGCAGGTTTGTTGCCGTTTCGGGCCGTTTGTGTCAGCGGCTGGTAAAATAGAGTCCCGCCATGATGATAATGACGGCGAGAAACTGAAGACCGACGCGCCAGCGCATCAGTGTTTGCGAGCGGCTGGCGGAGCCGCCGCGCATCATGTTCCAGAGACCGGCAATCAGCACCACAAGCACGGCGATCATTGCCGCGGGCGCGAGGTAATCGAAAAATTCAGTCATTTGCTATCTTGTCCCGGTTTCGTTTTTTCGGGGCCGTGCCTGTCGCGGCTGCCAACCGCCGCCTTCAGGCAGGCGGCTCACCCCCCGCATCCTAATTGCCGCCTTCAAGCAGGCGGCGGGCGATAACCTGTGCCTGAATTTCCGCCGCGCCCTCGAAAATATTGAGGATACGCGCATCGCAAAGCACGCGGCTTATCGGATATTCAAGTGCGAAGCCGTTGCCGCCGTGGATTTGCAGCGCATTGTCCGCCGCCGCCCAGGCGACACGCGCGGCGAGCAGTTTCGCCATGCCCGCTTCGAGATCGCAGCGCCGGCCGCCATCCTTTTCGCGCGCCGCGAAATAGGTGAGCTGGCGTGCCACCATGATCTCGACGGCCATCATCACGAGTTTGCCGAAGACGCGGGGAAACTCGAAAATCGGCTTGCCGAACTGAACGCGGTCCTGCGCATAGCTAAGGCCGAGTTCGAGCGCCGATTGCGCAACGCCGACCGCGCGCGCCGCCGTCTGGATGCGCGCACTCTCAAAAGTCTGCATGAGTTGCTTGAACCCCTGCCCCTCCTCGCCACCGAGCAGGTTTTCCGCGCTCACCTCGAAATCGTCGAAGCCGATCTCGAATTCCTTCATGCCGCGATAGCCGAGCACCTCGATCTCGCCGCCCGACATGCCTTTCGCGGGGAAGGGCTCATCATCCAGCCCGCGCGGCTTTTCCGCCAGCAGCATGGAAAGGCCCCTGTAGCCGGGTTCGTCATTCGTCCGGCAAAGCAGCGTCATCACGTCGGCGCGCGCCGCATGTGTGATCCAGGTCTTGTTGCCGCTGACCTTGTAGGTGTCGCCGTCGCGTTTGCCTCTCGTCTTGAGGCTGGCAAGATCGGACCCGGTATTGGGTTCGGTGAAGACGGCTGTCGGCAGCACCTCGCCGCTGGCGATTTTCGGCAGCCATTTTTCCTTCTGTTCGGGCGTGCCGCCGCCGAGGATCAGTTCGGCCGCGATTTCGGAGCGTGTGCCGAGCGAGCCGACGCCGATATAACCCCGGCTCAGCTCCTCCGAGACGACGCACATCGATTCCTTGCCGAGACCGAGCCCGCCGAACGCTTCGGGAATGGTCAGGCCGAAGACGCCGAGTTCGGACATCTGCGCGACCACCGACAGCGGAATATAATCGTCCTTCAGATGCCACTCATGCGCGTGCGGCATGACTTCGGCGTCGGCGAAGCGGCGCATCTGCTCGCGGATGGCGTCATAGGTTTCTTCAAGGCCGGTATCGCCGAAAGTTGCCGCGCCGGCCTGCGCGCCGATCAGTGCGGCCAGCCGCGCGCGCGTTGCGCGCGTATTGCCGTTCCGGCAAAGCGTCTCGACCGCCTCGGTGCGGAACGCCGCATGGTCCTCATCGGCAATCCCGAGATCGTGGGGGCGCAGGGTTTCGCCCTGGCTCATCGGTATGCCGCCGGAAATCTGGTTCAGATATTCGCCAAAGGCGATCTGCACGATCAGCGTTTCAAGTTCGCCGAGCCGCTTTTCGCCGGTCATCCGCGTGGCATAGGCGGCAAGCTGGCGCAGCGCTTCCACATAGGTCGCCATCCAGGCGAGGCCGTGCGCCGCGAATTGCTCTCGCTCGACGGCGGCGGCGGAGACCTTGCCGCCTTTCGCCACCTTGGCAAAGACGGCCGCCTTTGCTTTCGTGAGCAGCGAATCGGCGGCCTCCACCGCTTTTGCCGTCAGGGGCAACAGATCGGCGAGAACAGCGGTTTCGCTCCCTTTCGCGCTGGTGGCGGGGCTTGCGGCGGCGGGGGCTTGGCTCATGGCGGAACTCGCTGATGTGACGGGAGTGCCCCGGGCGGGGGGCCCCGGGCCGAAAGACGGATCTTGCTGTACGGTCCTTGTAAAGGGGCTTGCCCCCTTCGGGAACGGCGTCTTGTGAAAACGGCTTCCCTCTCGGGAATGGCAAGACCCCTTCAATATCTGTATATCTCGAAGCCTTCGTCCGGGCCAGCCGGACGTGGCGATTCGGTGCCGGGTATCGGCGCAAGGCGTCTTTGCGGGCGGACCTCTCGGGGGAAACATGGACAACACCAAGGTGGTCGGCCTTGTGATCGGCGCGCTTCTCGTCGCGCTCTCCGTGATCATGCTGATACCGGTGCTGGCGGAAATCATGGCCGAGAGCGGCGATTGGGCGGCCTTCGTGTCGGGCTCGGTGGTGACGGGGTTCGTCGGCGGCGCGCTGATGCTTGCCAACCAGACCGAGGAGCGCGATCTCACTCACCGCGCGACCTTCCTTGTGACCAGTGTCGGCTGGCTTGCCGTCGCTGCCTTCTCCGCACTTCCCTTCGCCTTCTCGAATGTGGGCCTCAGCTACACGGACGCCTTCTTCGAGGCGATGTCCGGCCTCACCACCACGGGCTCCACGGTCATGATCGGGCTCGATCGTGCGCCACCCGGCTTTTTGCTCTGGCGCTCGCTGACCCAATGGATCGGCGGCGTCGGCATCATTCTCACGGCGGTGGCCATTCTTCCCTTCCTGCGGGTCGGCGGTATGCAGCTCTTCCGCACCGAAAGCTCGGATCGCACCGACAAGGTGCTGCCGCGTCCCGGTCAGATCGCGGTCGCGATCGGCGAAATCTACCTGCTCCTCACGCTGCTTTGCGCGCTCGCCTATATCGTCGCCGGCATGAGCACATTCGATGCGCTCAATCATGCGATGACCACGGTCGCGACGGGTGGCTACTCCACGCATGATGCGTCGTTTGGCTATTTCGACAGTGCACTGATGGACTGGATATCCATTGTCTTCATGATTTCCGGCGCGCTGCCGCTCGTGCTCTATGTGCAGACATTGCGCGGTACGGGCGAAACGCTCTGGACCGATACGCAGGTGCGCGCCGTCATCGTGTTTATCGCGGCCGTTTCGATTATTATGGCGCTCTGGCTTGCCGCGCGCGGCGATTACGGGTTTTTCGATGCGCTCCGCTATGCCAGTTTCAGCGTCGTCTCGATCATCACGACCACGGGCTATGCCAGCACGGATTACACGCTGTGGGACCCGTTCGCGGCGATGAGCTTCTTCATCCTCACCTTCATGGGCGGCTGCACGGGCTCCACATCGGGCGGCATCAAGATGTTCCGCCTGCAAATTCTCACCATCCTCTTTCGCAGTCAGGTGCGCCAGACGCTTTACCCGCATGTCGCGCAGACGTTGCGTTACAATGACCGCACGGTGAGCCGCGAGATCGTTTTCTCGGTCGCCCTGTTTGTTTTCATCTATGTGGCGGCGGTGCTTGCCACCGGACTCGCGCTTGCCGCGCTCGGTCTCGATATCGTCACCGCGCTTTCCGCGGCTGCGACCGCCATCGGCAATGTCGGCCCCGGCCTCGGCTCGACGGTTGGCCCGTCCGGCAACTTCGCGACGCTGCCCGATGCCGCGAAATGGATCCTCTCCGTCGCCATGCTGCTCGGGCGGCTGGAACTCCTCACCGTCCTCGTCATGTTCTCGAAGGATTATTGGGAGCGGTAAGGGCGCCGCGGCCTCAAACGACCCGCCGAAATATCCACAGGCTTGCCTTTCGGGCCGAAGAAATCCTCTGACGGATAAATTTCCGGCCGGGGGTTTCTTTTCCAGTCCCCGACCGGGGATATGTTGCGGTGCGGGTGGGCATAAGATGTCCGGTGCCGGCAAAAAAGGCCGGGGATAACCCGGCCTTCAATGCCCGTACTTGCGAGGCGTTATCGATTGTGACAGTTCGATGACAGAAGGGCATTCAGGCTGCGTCGGCGCCTGCCTCAATTGCGTCCTCGACGGTGCGCAAGCCCGGCCGGGCGGCCGAGACAAGCACCGCCATGTTGCCCGGCAGATGCTGGTTCTTCCACATCTTCGTGTGGGCGAGCGGAATATCCGTCCACGGAAGGACTTCCGACATGCAAGGGTCGATGCGCCGCTCGATCACGAGCTGGTTCGCGGCCGACGCTTGCTTCAGATGTGCGAAATGCGAGCCCTGAATGCGCTTCTGGCGCATCCAGACGAAGCGTGCGTCGAAGGTCAGATTGAAGCCCGTGGTGCCGGCGCAGAAGACGACCATGCCGCCGCGTTTCGCGACCATGCAGGAAACGGGGAAGGTCGCTTCGCCGGGATGTTCGAACACGATGTCGGGATCGATGCCCTTGCCTGTGATGTCCCAGACCGCCTTGCCGAATTTTCGCGCCTCTTTCATGAAGGTGTCGAATTCTTCGGAGTTCACGGTCGGAAGCTGGCCCCAGCACTCGAAGTTCTTTCTGTTGATGACGCCGCGCGCGCCCATCGACATCACGAAGTCGTGCTTTGCGTCGTCGGAAATGACGCCGATGGCGTGGGCGCCCGCCGTCGCGCAGAGCTGCACGGCGAAAGAGCCGAGGCCGCCGGATGCGCCCCACACAAGGACGTTTTGTCCCGGTGAGAGGATGTGCGGGCGGTGGCCGAAGAGCATGCGGTAGGCGGTTGCGAGCGTCAGCGTATAGCACGCGCTCTCTTCCCAGGTCAGGTGTTTGGGTCGCGTCATGAGCTGCTGCGATTGCACGCGGCAGAACTGCGCGAAGGAGCCGTCCGGCGTTTCGTAGCCCCAGATGCGCTGTGTCGGCGAGAACATCGGGTCGCCGCCATTGCATTCCTCGTCGTCGCCGTCGTCCTGGTTGCAATGGATGACGACCTCGTCGCCGACCTTCCAGCGCTTCACCTTGGAGCCGACCGCGTAGACAATGCCGGACGCATCCGATCCGGCGATGTGGTAGGGCAGTTTGTGAACGTCGAAGACGGAGATCGGTGTGCCGAGGCCGGCCCAGACGCCGTTATAGTTGACGCCGGCCGCCATCACGAGAACGAGCACCTCGTTACTGTCGATCTGCCAGGTCGGTACGACCTCGATCTGCATCGCCTCCTGGGGCGGGCCGTGCCGCTCGCGGCGGATCGCCCAGGCATACATGTTCTTCGGCACATGGCCGAGCGGCGGGATCTCGCCCACCTCGTAGAGATCCTTCAGGGGCGCGTCCCCCTGCGTTAGCGGTTTTGTCTGTGCCATATTCTAAACCTGTTCGCCTCGCGGGCCTTGCCGCCGTGCTGGCCGTTGTGCGGCCGTCCCCCGCCCATCGCAGCCCTGTTCCGTCGTGTAAAGTACATATATCGCGATGCCACGCGCCTCGCGGCTGCGGATCATTGGTGTTCGACGTAGCGGATGCAAGAAAATCTTGCACTGCAACATGGCGGGTGCAGCCGGATTCGCCCTTCACCCCGACCCTGTTTTGATGTAGATTGCAGAATACGGAGTTTTACTCCGTATTCTATCCTGATCGGGAGGGAGGAAAGACCGATGCAGAAAATAAAGGATGTCTACGCCCTGGCGCTGGAGGAGAGCCATTGGCCGGTCCCGCAGAATTTCGACGCGATGTTCAACTGGAATTACGACCCTGAGCGCACCGCCATGATGGGGCTCTACCGCAAGGGCGTCGAGATGCAGTGGGATGCGAATACCCGTCTCGACTGGAGCCAGGAACTCGACGAAGACAATCCCGAACAGCTTCCCGACGAGATGTTGCCGATCAACGGTATGGCGCAATTCGAAAAGATGTCGCGCAAGGAGAAGGCGAATGTACGCAAGCACTTTCAGGCGTGGCAATTGTCGCAATTCATGCAGGGTGAGCAGGGCGCGCTGATCTGCACGGCGAAGATTGTGACGCAGGTGCCCGACATGGATTCGAAGTTCTACGCCTCGACGCAAGTGATCGACGAGGCGCGTCATGTCGAAAGTTACAAGCGCCTGCTCGAAAAGTTCCAGATCGCCTATCCGATGACGAAACCGCTACAGGATCTGATCGAACAGACGTTGCTCGATAGCCGCTGGGACATGACCTATCTCGGCATGCAGGTTGTGATCGAGGGGCTGGCGCTCGCGTCTTTCGCGCAAATTCGCGACAATGCACAAAACCCGCTTGCCGCCGCGGTCAATGCCTATGTCATGCAGGACGAGGCGCGGCACGTCGCGTTCGGGCGGCTTGCGCTGCGCGACTACTATCCCACGCTCACCGAGAAGGAACGCGACGAGCGCGAGGAGTTTCTGCTCGAAGCGAGTTACCTGATGCGCGACCGGTTCGATGCGGTCGAAGTCTGGAAGAATCTCGGTCTCGATCCCGTTGCGTGCGGCGAGCATATGTATCACTCGGGCTTCATGACGAAGTTCCGCAACTCGCTGTTCCAGCGCATTGTGCCGATCGTGAAGGATGTCGGCCTGTGGGGCCCGCGCATCCGCAAGGGCTACGAGGAGATGGGCGTGCTCGGCTTTGCCGATCAGAATGTCGATCAGATGCAGGCCGACGATGACGCCATCGCGCGCGATTTCGATGCAAGGCAACGCCACATTGAAAGCATCGCCGCCCGCGCCACGGCGGCGGCCGGCTAGGCGTCGTCTTCAGGTTCAGCATCGATAAAAGCCGCCGCGCGGAATAACTCCCACGCGGCGGTTTTCACATTGGTGCCGTTTTACCAGCCGGTTCTACCAGAGACCGTATTTTTGCACTTCGGCGCGGCCGACGACCATGTGATGTACTTCATCGGGACCATCCGCAAAGCGAAGATGGCGCATGTCGGTATACATGTCGGCAAGCGGCGTCCATTGCGAGATGCCGGCGGCGCCGTGCATCTGGATGGCCTGATCAATGATGAGGCACACTTTCTCCGGCACCATCGCTTTGACGGCGCTGACATAGACGCGGGCTTCCTTGTTACCCAACACATCCATCGCCCTCGCGGCCTGAAGCACAGCGAGGCGCATCGCGTTGATTTCGATGCGTGCGCGGGAAATGGTCTCAAGGTTCCCGCCGAGTTTCGCAATCGGTTTGCCGAAGGCTTCGCGCGTCGCGGCCCGCTTCACCATCAGCTCCAGCGCCTTTTCCGCCTTGCCGATCGAGCGCATGCAGTGATGGATGCGGCCGGGCCCGAGCCGGACCTGGCTGATCTCAAAGCCGCGTCCTTCGCCGAGCAGGATATTCTCCTTGGGTACGCGCACATTGTTGAACCGAATGTGCATGTGGCCCTGCGGCGCGTGGTCCTTGCCGAAGACCTTCATGCCTTCGAGAATTTCGACGCCGGGCGTGTCCTTGGGAACCAGGATTTGTGACTGCTGCTTGCTGGGCGGGGCGTCGGGGCTCGTTTTGACCATGACGATCATGATCTTGCAGCGCGGATCGCCAGCCCCGGAAATATAGAACTTCTCGCCATTGATGACCCAGTCGTCGCCATCGAGCACGGCGCTGGTTCGTACGTTCTTCGCGTCGGAGCTTGGCACATCGGGTTCGGTCATCGCATAGGCCGAGCGGATCTCGCCATTGAGGAGCGGCTCCAGCCACTTCTTCTTTTGCGCCGGCGTGCCGACGCGCTCCAGCACCTCCATGTTGCCCGTATCGGGTGCGCTGCAATTCAATGACTCAGACGCGAGCGGCGATTTGCCGAGCTCGACGGCGATATAGGCATAGTCGAGATTGGTGAGGCCGGAGCCGATTTCGGAATCCGGCAGGAAGAAATTCCACAGGCCGGATTCCTTGGCCTTGTTTTTGGCGCCCTCCAGCAGTTCGAGCTGGCGGGGATGCCAGCTCCAGTGGTCCGTCTTCTCGTCGTGCAGGCGGAAAAACTCTTCCGTGATCGGGTCGACATTTTCGGCGATGTGCTTTTGCACGGCGGCCATCAGCGGCTTCGCCTCCTCCGACATGGCAAGCTGAAACAGGTCCTGTTCTTGGTCTGACATTCAATTCCGTCCCATTGTTGTGTTTCTTCGGGTTTTGATTTGTGCAGGGTAAAGCTTCTTGGCGCGATGCGATATCCATTGCGGCTTGTGTCGGTCCGATTGCAGCGAAGGTGGTGGCGGCTACGGGGTCTTTTGCGGCGCAGCAAAGCCTGTGATAATGGATCGTTGAACGTTGGTGGACGCGAGGACGGTATGAGCAAGGGCAGCGAGAATGACGGGGCGGGCCCCACGCGCGACAAGCCGTGGATTTTCCGCACCTATGCCGGACATTCGACGGCCAGGGCCTCGAACGAGCTTTACCGGACGAACCTCTCGCGCGGCCAGACGGGGCTGTCCGTCGCCTTCGATCTGCCGACGCAGACCGGCTATGACAGCGATCATGTGCTGGCCAAGGGCGAGGTCGGCAAGGTTGGCGTGCCGGTTTCCCATATCGGCGATATGCGGGCGCTGTTCGACGGCATTCCGATGGAGCAGATGAACACCTCCATGACGATCAATGCGACGGCGGCCTGGCTGCTGGCGCTTTATATCGCGGTTGCCGACGAACATGGTGCCGACCGTGCGAAGCTGACGGGCACGGTGCAGAACGATATCGTCAAGGAATATCTCTCGCGTGGCACTTATGTGTTCCCGCCCGATTCCTCGATGCGGCTTCTCACCGACATCGTGTCCTACACCTATACCGAGGTGCCGAAGTGGAACCCGACCAATGTCTGCTCCTATCATTTGCAGGAAGCGGGCGCGACGCCGGTGCAGGAACTCGCCTTCGCGCTCGCGACCGCGCAGGCCGTGCTCGACCGTGTCAAGGCAGGCGGGCAGGTGCCGGAAAAGGATTTCGCGCGGGTCGTTGGCCGTATCAGCTTTTTCGTCAATGCCGGTGTGCGCTTCATCACCGAGATCGCCAAGATGCGCGCCTTTGTCGATCTCTGGGACGAGATTTGCCTGACGCGCTACGGTGTGACGGATGCGAAGCTCCGCCGCTTCCGTTACGGCGTGCAGGTAAACTCGCTCGGCCTCACCGAGCAGCAGCCGGAAAATAATGTTTACCGGATCCTGCTCGAAATGCTGGCCGTCACACTCTCAAAAAATGCGCGCGCGCGCGCGGTTCAGTTGCCGGCATGGAACGAAGCGCTTGGCCTGCCGCGCCCGTGGGATCAGCAATGGTCGCTCCGCGCGCAGCAGATCCTTGCTTACGAGACGGACCTTCTCGACCATGCGGACATCTTCGACGGCAGTCATGTGATGGATGCGAAAGTCGAGGCGTTGAAGGCGGAAGCCCGCGAGGAGCTTGCGCGCATCGAGGAAATGGGTGGCGCGGTCGCTGCCGTTGAAAGCGCCTATATGAAGGAGCGGCTGGTCGAGTCCAATTCCGCGCGTCTCGAGGAAATCGAGGCGGGGCGGCAGATTGTTGTCGGCGTCAATAAATACGAGGAGTCGGCGCCGTCGCCCTTGTCGACCGGTGCGGGGTCAATCCATGTGGTGGACGAAGGTGTTGAAGCGGCACAGGTCGCGGCGCTGAAAAAGTGGCGTGAGACGCGCGACAATGACGCTGTCGAGGCCGCGCTCGCCGATCTCAGGGCCGCCGCGAAAGACGGCCGTAACATCATGGAACCCTCGATCGCCTGCGCGAAGGCGGGTGTCACGACGGGCGAGTGGGGTACGGCTCTGCGCGCCACCTTCGGCGAATACCGCGCGCCAACCGGCGTCAGCCATGCCGCGCGCAATGCGCCGGGTAATCTCGATCCGGTGCGCGAGATGGTCGATGCGGTCTCGGCGAAGCTTGGCCGGCGCCTAAAGTTCCTTGTCGGCAAGCCGGGCCTTGACGGGCACTCGAACGGCGCCGAACAGATTGCGGTGCGCGCGCGCGACAGCGGCATGGATGTCGTCTATGACGGCATTCGCCTCACGCCCGCGCAGATCGTGGAGGCAGCGCGCGACGGCGATGTGCATGTCGTCGGCCTGTCGATCCTGTCGGGCAGCCATGTCTCGCTGGCGAGCGAGTTGATGGACCGGATGCGCGATGCCGGGCTTGGCGATATTCCGGTGATCGTCGGCGGTATCATTCCGCCGGAGGACGAAGAGGTGCTTCGCGCCGCCGGTGTCGCAGCGATCTACACGCCGAAGGATTTCCAGATCAACGACATCATGGCCGATGTCGTCCGCCTCGTGGACTACAACACGGACGAAGCGGCGTAGACCTCCGTCATTTTGCCACAGCGCTGGTTTCATGCGGCCGAGGGTTAACGCTGACGCGGAAGGCTGAGCGCGCCCTCAAACGCCACCTCGATATTACGATATGGCTTCCATCACATTCTTGCCTTATTCCCATAATGTTTCTGCCGCATTGGTGTCTTTGAATGGGACGGTGGGAGTTGGGTGCGGGTGGCGGTTTTCGTTTTGATTTTTCCGGTTTTACCGGGACTCCTTTCCCCTCGCCGATGCTAGAATTAACAAGTCGTTAACGCAGGGGTGCGTGAAGAAAGGGCCGCAATGAGCAACGGTTTCGACGCGATGGGCGGGCAGGGCAAGGCCCAGGGGCAGAACGAAACGGCATGGCAATATGGCCGGAGTGGCGAGCCGCTTCCCGAACTTCATGTCTTTTCCCGTCTCTCCGAACTCGATGCGGCCTATGCCGCTGAACTTGCGCGACGGCGCGCACGGCAGGAGACGCTTGAGCGCGAAATTCACGAGCAGGCGAAGCGTCTCGCCGCGCCGCTCGAAGGTGTCGCCACCGAAGCACCGAGAAAAAGACGCTTCTTCAGCCGGAGGGCCAGGGCATGAGCAGCCGCACCTCTCTTATTCCCGACGATATGCGCGAACAGATGACGCGCAATTATGTTGCGAGCGAGCGCGAGGCGCGCTTTGCCAGTTTCCATTTCATGACTTTTATAGTGGTCGGGCTCGTCGCGCTTGGTGCGCTCACCGTCGATTACATGATCGTCAGCGAATTCTGGACGCGCGCGCTGGCCAATGAATTTCTGGAGCTGCCGGGCACGCTCGGCTCGTCCGTTGCCTTCAAGTCGATGCAGGTTCTGTTCGCCACGGTGGCGGCTCATATCCTTTATGAGCAGCTCGGTTCCTTCGGCAAGGCGATTTTTGTACGGATCGTCTTCGTGCTCGCACTCACCATGCTGCTCGGCGTCGGTGTGCTGCTTGCGCTGATGTCATTGCCAAACGGGATCGCGGCGACAAGCGACGGCGGTGTCGGCTCCTCGCTTGCCAATGCGCTTGCCGGTCTCGGCATTTCCACGAATGCGACACAGGAAACGGTGCGGACCACGACCGAAATCGACCGGATGCGTGGCTGGGAGCCGACGGCCTGGCTTGCCTCGCTCGGTATTGTCTTTCTTGTCGTCACGGGTGTTGCCGCGCTTTGCATCCATTATGCGGCACAGGCGCTTCGCCGCGTCTTCCATGCGCGCGACTTCAAGCACCGCAAGGTCGCAATGGAAAGCCTTGTCGCATTTGAAGCTGAATATGACAGCAATCATCATTCGCTTTCAGAGATGGAAGGGCCGGAGAACCGGCGTCACCTTCTCTGGACGGGGCTGATGCGCGAATGCCGTGCCTATGAGCAAGGCCTCGATGAGGCGCGCCGGGACGGCAAGACCGTACTTGCGAATGCATCGGGCGGCCGCGGCTTTCTCGGCCGAAAGAAGCGCTCGCCCGCACTGGTCAATGGGCATGCGGCGCAATTCGCCGACCGCATGAAAGCTTGCGAGGATTCGCGTCATCTTGGCCGCTATGAAAAGCTGTTCGATGACTGGTGGGAGCGCCGCTCGCGCAATGCAATGAAGGCGGGGCCCGCCCGCCTTGAGGCGATCCGTGAACCGATCGGCGAAGTGCTGTCACCGCGCGGCGCCCTCCGCCTCCCCACGGGGCCGGGCAACAGGTGACATATATGAGCCGCCATCTGCTGTCGCTTGTGCTCGCCGGCGTGTTTGCCGGTGTACTGCCGGGCCTCTTCGTTGCCGGTGCGCGCGCGCAAGACGCGCCTGCACGTCCGCAAACGATCATCATCGGGCTCGATCTGTCCAAGAGCAATCCACTGGTGGAGGATGCCGCCTATGCCGCGCGTGCAGGTACACGCGTGGTTTCGGAACTTGATGCGCTGCCGCTCAGGTCGCGTGTCATGGTGCGGACCTTCGGCGTCTATGATTCAAGCGCCAATGCGCTCAAGGTCGATGAAGTGATTTCGGCGCGCGCGCGGCCGCAAGCCGTGGCAGAGGGGATCGGCGCTCTCGTCTCGGCCGTGCCCAAACTTGTCGATGAGGGGAAGCTCAAGGCGCAGAATTACACCAATGTCATTTCTTTTCTTGAAACCATGTCCGAGTTTACCGATTGCGATGCGTCCGAAGTGCGGATCATTCTGCTGACGGACGGTTTTGAGGATTCCGAATATACGAAGCTTGTGCGGGGTGGCTCGCTGCCCCACCCGGAAAAGCTCTATCCCGGCTGTGCCGAACTCATGATGCTTGGTATCGGTCAGGGTGGCGGCAGTCCCACTGTCACGAAGCGCGTGCGCGATCAATGGGCAGTATGGGCGAACGCTGCCGGCTTCCAGAATTTCACCGGCCTTTACGACTGGTAGGCGGGTCCGCCCGGCTGGTGTTTTCCGGCGCGGTTTTTGTTCAGTCGCCGCCCGCCGCCATCGCGATATCGGGCCTGACGGGGCCGGGCGCCGTCGGACGAAACATATCTGGCCGGATATAGAGGAAGCTGAGCGGCGTGTTTTCCACGAGCTTGAAGGCGATGAGCGGTGCAATGACGGCGGCCGTCATGGCGCAGCGTGATGAGGCCGCCGTTCTCGAAGCTAGGCTTCACCGTGCCGGCCGCTTATCCGTCCACACACGGATTTCGTGCCTTCGCCGCTTGTGATTTAAGGAAAGGTTACTGACTGACCATGCGCCGGATGACGCCGCGCGTGTGGCCGCTCGCGCGAAGCTCGCGGAGCCCCATGTCCTTTGCACTTTTCGACAGGCGCCGGCCCTCTTTGTCGCGGATGAGGCCGTGATGATGATAGCGCGGTTCGGGCAGCCCCAGCAGCACCTGCAGGATGCGGTGGATATAAGTGGCCGCGAAGAGATCCTGTCCGCGCGTCACCAGCGTCACGCCCTGCAACGCATCGTCCACGGTGACGGCGAGGTGGTAGCTCGCCGGTGCGTCCTTTCGCGCGAGGACGACATCGCCGAACAGCTCCGGCTTGACCGGCAGGAGCCCCTTGTGCCCGGCGGGGCTTTCTCCTTCCTCGTGGAAGACGACAGGGGCGCCGACGATCTCTTGCGCGCGGCGGTGCGCCTTTTCCATGTCGAGCCGCCAGGCATAGGTGCGGCCTTCCCACATCAGTTCGTTCAGGCGGTCATGCGGTATGTTCTTGTAGATGCCGGGATAGACCAGCGCCCCGTCGGGATCGGTGGGCCAGTTGGCGAGCGGGATGCCGCTTGCAACGATGGCGTCCTGGATTTCCTTGCGGGTGGCGAAACAGGGGTAGACGAGTCCCATATCGCGCAACTGCTTCAATGCGCGCTCATAATCGCTGAAATGTTCGGACTGGCGGCGTACCGGCTCTTCCCACTCGATACCGAGCCAGGCAAGGTCTTCGTAGATAGCCTGCTCATATTCCGGGCGGCAGCGGCCGGTATCGATATCCTCGATGCGGAGCAGGAATCGCGCGCCGAGCGTCAGCGCCATGTCGTGGGCGAAAAGCGCCGAATAGGCATGGCCCAGATGGAGCCAGCCATTGGGACTGGGCGCAAAACGCAGCACATTGCCTCCGCTGGTCTTTTCCGGCATTAAAATGGCGACTCCGCGCGGCCTAGTATCGTGCCCGGCATTGATAGCGCGCGCGGGCGCGAGACGAAAGAGGAGGTGTCGAGGCAATGGCATTGACGGGACCGGAGGTGGCGGCGGCAAGCGGCACGGCAAAGCAGCTTGTGATCCTGTGTCACGGCTATGGGTCAGACGGCAACGATCTCATTGCGCTGGCGCCATATTGGCAGCCCTTGTTGCCCGATGCCGACTTCGTTGCGCCTAATGCGCCGGAGCGCTGCGACGGCAATCCGATGGGCTATCAATGGTTTCCCATAGGCCGGCTCGACCCGGCTGAAATCGCGCGCGGCGTCGGCGCGGCGGCACCGCAGCTCGACCGTTTCATCGACGAGCAACTGGAAAGCCGCGGGCTCACTGACACGCAGCTCGCGCTTGTCGGCTTCAGCCAGGGCACCATGATGGCGCTCCATGCAGGGCTTCGCCGTTCGCGCGCGCCGGCCTGCATTGTGGGATATTCGGGCGCGCTCGCAGTGCCGGAGCAGCTTGCCGATGAGATCGCCTGCCGTCCGCCGATCCTCATGGTTCATGGCGATGCGGATGACATGCTGCCGGTTTCGCGCATGTATGAGGCCGTTCAGGCGCTGGGCGAGGCCGGGCTTTCGGTGCAATGGCATGTCTCGCCGGGCGTTGGCCACAGCATCGACCAGACGGGTCTGGAACTGGGCGGCCGCTTCATTTCGGATGCTTTTGCGGGCAAGTTCGGAGATGCCGTAGCGGCGGGCTGAAGGCCGGTGCAACGAGTGGCAGCTTCACAAAGCGGTTGCACCATATATAGTAATGCCCGGCGGTGATGAGGTCAGTCCTGAGATATGGCCTTTGGCCTCGGGAGGGTGGTGTGCACGGAACCTTTGCCACGCCGGACGGCTGTCCGGCTCTTGTGTTGAATGCGGATTACAGACCGCTCAGCTATTACCCTCTTTCGCTCTGGGGCTGGCAGGACACGATCAAGGCGGTGTTCCTCGATCGCGTGAACATCGTCTCGTCCTACGAGACTTCGGTGCGCTCGCCAACCTTCGAGATGAAACTGCCCAGCGTCATCTCGCTCAAATCCTATGTGAAGTCCGCGCGCTTTCCCGCCTTCACCCGGTTCAATCTTTTCCTGCGCGACCGCTTCGCGTGCCAGTATTGCGGTGCGCGGCACGAACTCACTTTCGATCATGTTGTGCCGCGTTCGCGTGGCGGCCAGACGACCTGGGAAAATGTCGTTACCGCTTGCGCGCCCTGCAATCTTCGCAAGGGCGGCAAGATGCCGAAGCAGGCTGAGATGTTTCCGATGCAGGCGCCTTACAGGCCCTCGGTCGGCAACCTGCACAAGAACGGCCGCGCTTTTCCGCCAAACTATCTGCATGATAGCTGGCAGGATTATCTCTACTGGGACAGCGAACTGGAGCCGTAAGCTCCGTTTATCTAGGCCTTTTCGGAAATCTTGATGGCGAGGCGGCAGGCTGCCTTGATCGCGCCTGAAAGCAGCGGATAGGCGGGCGCTTCTTGCGCGCCTGCCGCGATCGCCTCGTTGCGATGCTCGACCTCTTCCAGACGGAATTTCTCGATCGTATCGCGCAGCGGTTTTTCTTCCTCGCCCATCTGTTCGAGACGGTTTACCTGCGATTTATAATGCGTGTCGATTACCTCCTCGACAGCGGCGGTGCAGGCATGCGCCGCCTTTTCGCCGAGCAGCGCGGTTGCCGCACCGAGCGCGAAGCCGGCCACATGCCAGACGGGCGTCAGCGCCGTAGGCCGTACATGGCGTTCGTTTACGATTTCGTTGAAGCGTGCGAGATGCACCTCCTCATCTTCCGCCATGCGGGTGAGCGCATCGACGATTTCGCGTTTGTGCGGCAGATTGCGAAAGACGGCGCGCTGGCCTTCATAGATGCGGACCGCGCCATATTCACCGGCATGGTCGATGCGGATCATTTCTTCGATAGCGCGTTCGCGCGCGCGGCCGGGCTGCGCGGAAACGCGATGTTGTTTTTGTGGCTTTTCCGCCGGCCCGGTCATTCAAGCTCTCCCCGGCTTTCATGATAAAAGCGGATCAGCGGCAGGCTCG
>TARA_R110002110_G_scaffold71379_1_pt1 | contig 18681 bp, 19 predicted proteins | sample TARA_R110002110 | Tara Oceans TARA_R110002110 (sample SAMEA4397330) | marine metagenome | biome: Polar Biome; feature: [SRF] surface water layer (ENVO:00010504); material: water (ENVO:00002006), including particulate matter (ENVO:01000060) such as... | depth 5 m
ATAGAGGAAAAGTAGAGCAGCGGACAACTTCCCTGACACAGGGGGGTCGTGCGTCATGTAGGATTTACCTGCTTCTATCACTTCCTCCGGCACAATCCCCAATTGGATGGCTTGCTCCATGTCCTCTGGTCTTATGGCAATGTCTTCGGCCTCCGGGTTGTTGGCCTTGCGGTCACCGGGGCAGACAGGTTTTCTCATGCGCATTCTTTCATAACAGGCTCACTAACCATCCTATGAGCCGAGAAAGGGCCAAGCAATGTTCACCATGAATGACCTCAACAAAGTCGTCTGGAAAGAAGACCTCAATATTGACATCACAATCGACGCAAAGCTGCTCGTCAACGAAGTACCAGCTTCAGAAGGCGTGACCGAGTTTATCATGACACGTCCAAAGCTGCGTGAAGTGTTCGAGGGGGCGGTGCGAGTGCTTAGTCGAAAGCAAAGCAGAGGTATTCGTAAGCTCCTTCGGAAGTATGCGTAAGCTCAAATGTTGCAGAGATGTTGCAGAGCCTACGAATATGACAAAGGCCGCTCATCAGAGCGGCCTTTATGCCATTGGTCTCATTGAGAGATTTTGGCTCCGGCGGTAGGGATCGAACCTACGACCAATTGATTAACAGTCAACTGCTCTACCGCTGAGCTACGCCGGAACACGTTGGTCGTATAGCAACGGTTTTCGGGGGCGTCCAGAACCTTTCGGTATTATTTTGCATTCTTTTCAGGCTGCACGAAGGGCCGTGGCGTCTGGCTGGGGCAGCCGTCCCGGAATCGCAGGATTTCTGTTGTTTCTAGCCCGTTTAGCGACTCTGGAACAAAGCGTGTGGTCCTGGGGCAGGGTGCGCGGACACCTCATTTCGGTTGTGCAGATCTATCAGATGGGCGAGGACGTTTCGTTTTGCGGCCGGCAACAGGGCCGGGGGAACATCGTGGTAGAGATGGCGTGCAATTTCGCAGACGGAGGCGGGGCCTTGCCGAAGTTCTTGCAAAATCGCGGCCTCACGGCTGCGACGATGGCTGTGCAGATCGCGTAGGCGCAGCGCTGGGAAGGTGACTTCGGCGCCGTGCCCCGGAAAGAACATCCCCCATTCGCGACGCATCAGTTTGTCAAGCGATGCCATATACTGTGCCATGTCACCATCGGGCGGCGATACCAATGACGAGGCCCAGCCCATCACATGGTCGCCGGAAAACAGATGCCCAGCCCAGGCAAAGCACAGGTGGTTTGCCATGTGGCCGGGGGTGTGGACCGCCTCGATCTGCCAGTCGCCATGGGTGATCGTCTCGCCATCGCGCAGGCGGACTTGCGAGCGGAAGGCGAGGTCAACGCCTTCGCCGCCGCCGACGAGCCCCTGATCTGCCAACGCCTGCATTCCGGCGCTGCGGCCGTCCTGCGCCGCCCCGAAAGCGAAGACTCGGGCACCTGTACGTTCGCAAAGCGCCGCGGCAAGAGGCGAATGGTCAAGATGCGAATGCGTCACAAATATATGGCTGACCCGCTCGCCCGGTTCCAGTGCCGATAGTATCGCCTCCAGGTGATCCGGAAGATCGGGGCCGGGGTCGATGACCGCGACATCACCAGTGCCGACGATATAGGTGTTCGTGCCCTGAAACGTCATAGGCGAGGGATTCGGTGCCAGGACACGGCGCAAGCCGGGCAGGGGGCAGGTTGGCAGACCGGGTCTATCGGACAGCATGTGGTTTCGCTTCCCCTTCGATCTTTCCGGGGCTAGTCTGCCCCGATGTTCCGGTTTCTCAAAAATCTTATGCCCCGGGGGCTTTACGGCCGTGCGGCGCTGATCCTGGTCGTTCCGGTAGTGACGATTCAGCTTGTGGTCTCGGTCGCCTTCATTCAACGGCATTTCGAACGGGTCACGCATATGTTGACCGGGGCCGTGGTGATCGAGGTCAATTACCTGCTCGAGCGTATCGCAGCGGCCCCGGATCTGAAAGTCGCACAACAGACCGTGACCGAAATCGCCGCGAGCCTGGGGTTGCAGGCCGAGCTTCCCGCCAGTTTCAGCGCTGACGCCGATACGAAAAGCTGGCAGGATCTGACGGGCGGAGATGTGATTTTCACCTTGCGGAGCGGTGTGCCTGGGGTGCGGGCGGTGTTGTTGCGCGACGCGCCGGGTCAGGTGCGCATGCTGGTGGACAGTGCACGGGGGCCGGTCTCCTTCCAGGTTGACCGGGGGCGGCTTTCGGCGTCAAACCCACACCAATTGTTGGTTTTGATGCTCGTCACCTCGATCTTGATGACATTGGTGGCCTATCTGTTCCTGCGCAACCAGCTGCGCCCGATCAAGCGGCTGGCCGATGCGGCGGCGGCCTTCGGCAAGGGCCAGAATGTGGCCTACAGGCCGCGCGGCGCGCAAGAGGTTCGGGCTGCCGGCAATGCCTTTCTTGACATGCGCAGCCGGATCGAGCGGCAGATCGAGCAGCGCACAATGATGTTGTCCGGCATCAGCCATGATCTGCGCAGCCCGCTGACCCGGCTGCGGCTGGGGTTGTCACTGTTGCCCGAGGATGCCGAAACCCAGGCCCTGTCAAGGGATGTCGCGGACATGCAGCGGTTGGTGGATGAATTTCTGGCTTTCGCGCGTGGCGACGCGATGGAGATGTCCGAACGGGCAGACCCAAGGGCGCTGCTGCAAAAGGTGGTTGAAAATGCGCAGCGGTCGGGCCAGGCCGTCACCCTGCGCGAAGTGGTTGGCGAGGGCGATGCGATGATGCGCCCCAGTGCCATCAGCCGGGCGCTGGAAAACCTGATCGGCAATGCGGTCCGTCATGGCAGCAAGGCAGAGGTTTCGGTGGTGATCACCCCCCGCCAGATATGCTTCGTTGTCGAAGATGACGGGCCGGGCATTGCCAGCGAGCGGCGCGAAGAGGCGCTGCACCCCTTCACGCGGCTTGACGCGGCCCGCGATCCGAACCGGGGCGGTGGTGTCGGCCTCGGCCTGTCGATCGCCGCCGATATTGCACGCAGTCACGGCGGCATGCTGCGTCTTGGCGTCAGTGCATCAATGGGGGGCCTGAAGGCGGAACTCGTTGTGGCGCGCTGACCGGAACCCGAGGAACCCTATGCTCTCTGCCCGCCGCATCCTCCCCCCAACCATCACCCCCCCCTAGGGGAATCGCGTTTGGAACGGCTGAGTCTCGTTCGTGAGAAATGCCGCGAATTTGCCATTCAGAACGACGAGAGGCGCCGCTTCGTTCACCGAACGTTCACCATCCGAGGTCACAGAATTTCGAACGCGATAGCCCTGCCTCACCCCCATAGGCGATCTACACAAATAATTGAAGTTTCCGATCCGCGGACCTTGAAATTGCGGCGGGACCCCTCCGGACCGGGAAGGTTTGCGCAAACACCTGGCCTCCGGAGCGCGGCGCGGTTTCTCATTCGCGAATACCGCCGACAAATGATCCGAATTTGCCCCATGCCCTTGCGGGGGGCGGCACGCGCAACTAAGACTCGGGTAATTCCTTCGGGATAATCCTAAACCGGTAAAACAGGCAGGCGCAGATGAAAGATCCAGTAGATCACTACATGAACACCCTCGTCCCGATGGTCGTGGAGCAGACAAGCCGCGGCGAACGCGCCTATGACATCTTCAGCCGGATGCTGAAAGAACGGATCATTTTTCTGTCAGGACCGGTTCATGACGGCATGTCTTCGCTGATCTGTGCGCAACTCCTGTTTCTTGAGGCCGAGAACCCGTCGAAAGAAATCTCGATGTATATCAACAGCCCGGGCGGCGTTGTGACCTCGGGTCTGTCGATCTATGACACGATGCAGTACATCAAACCCAAGGTCTCGACCCTGGTGATCGGCCAGGCCGCGTCGATGGGCAGCCTGCTGCTGACTGCCGGAGAGAAGGGCATGCGTTTCAGCCTGCCCAACAGCCGTGTCATGGTGCACCAGCCCTCGGGCGGCTACCAGGGCCAGGCCACCGACATCATGATTCACGCGCGCGAAACCGAAAAGCTGAAGCGCCGGTTGAACGAGATTTACGTCCGCCACACCGGCAACGAATACTCAACGGTCGAGGCCGCCCTCGAGCGCGATAATTTCATGTCCGCCGAGGACGCAAAAGAATGGGGCCTGATCGACGAAATCCTCGAAAACCGCGGCAAGGCCGAAGACGAAACCAAGTGATGAAAGGCCCCCGGGGCTGGTTTGCCGGCCCGGGGGCGATTTGACATTGTGAAGGCCGGGGCCTTGGCCTAAGCTTTCCAGGACGCCCTGCGGGGCAGTGCAGGGCAGAGGAATACGATGGCCAATAATTCGGGCACTGACAGCAAAAACACTCTTTATTGCTCGTTCTGCGGCAAAAGCCAGCACGAGGTCCGCAAGCTTATTGCCGGTCCGACGGTGTTCATCTGCGATGAATGTGTCGAACTGTGTATGGACATCATCCGCGAAGAAACCAAATCGGCGGGTATCAAATCGTCCGAAGGCGTGCCGACGCCGCGCGACATCTGCAAGGTGTTGGACGATTATGTCATCGGCCAGGTGCATGCCAAGCGTGTGCTATCGGTTGCGGTGCACAACCATTACAAGCGGCTCAACCACTCGTCCAAATCGGATATCGAGTTGTCGAAATCGAACATCCTGTTGATCGGCCCGACAGGTTGCGGCAAGACGTTGCTGGCGCAGACCCTGGCGCGGATTCTGGACGTGCCGTTCACGATGGCCGATGCAACCACGCTAACCGAGGCCGGCTATGTCGGCGAGGATGTCGAAAACATCATCCTGAAACTGCTTCAGGCCAGCGAATATAACGTCGAGCGGGCGCAGCGCGGCATCGTCTATATCGACGAGGTTGATAAAATCACCCGCAAGTCCGACAACCCCAGCATCACCCGGGATGTGTCGGGCGAGGGCGTGCAGCAGGCGTTGCTGAAGATCATGGAAGGCACGGTTGCCTCTGTTCCGCCGCAGGGTGGGCGCAAACACCCGCAGCAGGAATTCCTTCAGGTGGACACGACGAACATCCTGTTCATCTGTGGCGGCGCCTTCGCCGGTCTCGAAAAGATCATCGCGCAGCGCAACAAGGGGTCTGCCATCGGCTTTGGCGCCGAGGTCAAGGACCCCGATGCCCGCACCGTCGGCGAGATGTTTGCCGAGTTAGAGCCGGAAGATCTGCTGAAATTCGGTCTGATCCCTGAATTTGTCGGCCGCCTGCCGGTGATTGCGACGCTGACCGACCTTGATGAAGATGCCTTGGTGACCATCCTGACCGCGCCCAAGAACGCCCTGGTCAAGCAGTACCAGCGTCTGTTCGAGATCGAGAGCGCGCAGCTTACTTTCACCACTGATGCCCTTTCTGCCATCGCCAAGCGCGCGATCAAGCGCAAGACCGGTGCGCGTGGCCTGCGCTCGATCATGGAAGACATCTTGCTGGATACGATGTTTGAGTTGCCCGGCATGGACGACGTGCAGGAAGTTGTTGTCAACGAAGAGGCTGTGAACTCTGGTGCAAAACCGCTGTTGGTCCACACCGACCACAAAAAGAAGAAAGAGCCGGCAACGGCGGGCTGACGCCGAAAACGCTACAGTTCAGGCGGGCTTTGGCCCGCCTTTTTCATTTGATCCGCCACCGCCGCCAAATCCGCATGTTCAGGCTGGACCTTGGCCCCGCCATGCGCCATATGAATATGAAACAATACCGGAGGCCCCGATGTATTTCCTCAAACGCATGCTGACCTGGTGGAACAGCCAGACGCTGAACACCCAGTTTTTCACCTGGCGCAAGGGCCAGAAGGTGGGTGAGGATGCGCAGGGCAACATCTATTACCAGACCACCGATGCCAAGCGCCGCTGGGTCATCTACAACGGCGAGACCGAGGCGACCCGCGTGAACCCCGACTGGCATGGCTGGCTGCACTTTACCTGGGACCAGACACCGACCCAGGCACCGTTGGCACACAAATCGTGGGAAAAGTCGCATCAGGAAAATCTGACCGGCAGCGATGCCGCCTACGCTCCACCCGGTTCAATTCGCCGCCCCGAACCGGCATCACGCCGGGACTATGAGGCGTGGCAGCCCGAATAGGCGGTTCGGGCAGGTTAGGGTTTTCATATGAAACTGGTATCGGGTCTTGCCGTCGCGCTGTTGGCCGCCGGATCTGCGTTTGCCCAGACGGCGATTGTTGCCCCCGGCGGTGTGGTGCGCTGGCTCGACAAGGTCTCGGGCGAAACCGGCGACATTACACTTTCCAGTGGACAAAGTGCCAAAACCGGTCGCCTGACGATCACGCTGGATGATTGCCGTTATTCTTCGGAAGAAACACCGTCTGACGCTTTCGCCCATCTGACAATTCTGGACAGGTTGGTCGCGGATCCGGTTTTCTCCGGTTGGATGGTTGCCGACAGTCCCGCGTTGTCTGCATTGGACAATTCCCGCTATGACGTCTGGGTGTTGCGCTGCCTGACAGAGTGACGGTCAGGCGCATAATCCGCCGGATCAAACACGCCGCGATGTTTCAGCGCATCTTCCAGCCTCCGGTGAAAATCCGCCCTGTCGATTTCGATCGCACCGAGTGAGTGCAGATGCGGCGTCAGGAATTGCGTGTCGAACAGTCGAAAGCCACCCGCCCGCAGCCGGTGCATCAGCCAGGTCAGCGCCACCTTGGAGGCATCTTTCCTGCGTGAAAACATGCTCTCGCCAAAGAACGCCGCCCCCAGGGCCACGCCATAGACCCCACCAACCAGGTCTTCGCCCTCCCAAACCTCGAGAGAATGGGCGTAGCCTGCTTCGTGCAGATGAAGATAGAGGTCAAAGATCGTCGGGTTGATCCAGGTTTCAGGTCGGTCCGCACAACTGGAGACCACACCGGCAAAATCCGAATTTATTCGAATAGTGTAATTCCACCGCTGAATTCGCGCCGAAAGACTGCGGGATATGTGGAATTTGTCCATTTCAAAAATGCCCCGCCGCTTCGGGTCCACCCAATGCACCCCGTCCGCAACGCGGCTTTCGGCCATCGGGAACAGCCCGATGGAATAGGCATGCAGCAAAAGGCCCGGGGTGATTTCAGGCATGCGCGATACGGGCGGCGGGCCAGGCCCGCGCGCCCGGAGGGCAGATCATCCGAACTGCTTTTCGAGCCATTTTTCCAGCCAATGAATATTGTACTCGCCGTTCTGTACGTCCGGCTCGGCAAGCAGGGCATGAAACAGCGGCACCGTGGTGTCGACGCCATCGACGATCAACTCTCCCAGCGCACGGCGCAGACGGGCGAGTGCCTCGGGCCGGTCGCGGCCATGCACGATCAGCTTGCCGATCAGACTGTCGTAATAGGGCGGGATCGAGTAGCCGCCATAGAGCGCCGAATCCATGCGCACGCCCAGGCCGCCGGGCGCGTGAAACACCCGTACCTTGCCGGGGCAGGGCGAGAAGTTTGGCAGCTTTTCGGCGTTGATGCGCACTTCGATCGCATGGCCGTTGACCTGCAATTCGTCCTGGGTGAACGACATGCCCAGACCGGCCGCGACGCGGATCTGTTCGCGCACCAGATCGACGCCGAAAATGGCCTCGGTCACCGGATGCTCCACCTGAAGGCGGGTGTTCATTTCGATGAAATAGAACTCGCCGTTTTCATAGAGAAACTCGACCGTCCCGGCACCGATATAGTTTATCCTGGCAACGGCGTTGGCGCAGATCATGCCGATCCTGTCGCGCAATTCATCCGTGATGACGGGGCCGGGGGCTTCTTCGAACACCTTCTGGTGGCGGCGCTGAAGCGAGCAGTCGCGCTCGCCGAGGTGAACCGCCTTGCCCTTCCCGTCGCCAAAAACCTGAATTTCGATATGGCGCGGTGTTTGCAGGTATTTCTCGATATAAACTTCATCATTGCCAAAGGCGACCTTGGCTTCCGAGCGCGCGGTGCGGAAAGCGATCTCCAACTCGCCCGCGTTTCTGGCCACTTTCATGCCGCGGCCACCACCGCCCGCCGTCGCCTTGATGATCACGGGGAATCCGATACCCTCTGCCACGCCGATCGCGGATTCGAAATCGGCGACGCCACCGTCCGAACCGGGCACAACCGGAATTCCCAGTTCCCTAGCCGTCACCTTGGCGGTAATCTTGTCACCCATGATGCGGATATGTTCCGCCGACGGGCCGATAAAGGTGATGTCGTGGTCTTCCAACGCCTGGGCGAACGCCGCGTTTTCCGACAGGAATCCGTAGCCGGGATGAACCGCCTGGGCACCTGTGATTTCGCAGGCGGATATGATCGCCGCCTTGTTCAGATAGCTGTCGGTGCTCGAAGCCGGGCCGATACACACGCTTTCGTCCGCCATTCGCACATGCATGGCGTCGGCGTCGGCGGTGGAATGTACGGCGACCGAGCGGATCCCCATCTCGCGGCAGGCCCGGATGACGCGAAGCGCGATTTCGCCTCGGTTGGCGATCAGGATCTTGTCAAACATGGCCGGCCCCTTATTCGATGATCAACAGCGGTGCGCCAAACTCGACCGCGCTGCCGTCGTCCACCAAAATCCGTTTGACGGTGCCAGAACGGGGAGCGGGAATGTGGTTCATGGTCTTCATGGCTTCGATGATCAGAACCGTCTGGCCTTCCTTCACCACGGCCCCGACCGCAATAAACGGCGCGGCACCCGGTTCGGCGGCCATGTAAACCGTGCCGACCATCGGTGAGGTGACGGCCCCCGGGTGCATCGCCGGGTCCTCGCTGGCACCGACGGCCGCACCGACAGCCGCCGCCGCAGGGACGGCGGGCATCATCATCTGGGCCGGGGCCGCGGCGCTGGTCGTCACGATGTTGGCTTGTTTGACCACACGCACATCCAGGCTGTCATCTTCACCATATTCGCGCTTGACCGAAAGCTCGGTCAATTCGTTGGTGTTCAGAATTTCTGCCAGCGCCTGGATGAAGGCGACGTCCGCGTCCGTCGAATGTTTGCTCATACCGTCCTCGAATGACTTTCCCTGCCGGTGCCCTGTCCGTTTTGAAGTGGCGCGCACCTTGATGTTGCGACGTTATACGCGAGCCGCGCCAAGGTGAAAAGCACCAGTTGCACCTTTCAACGCCTGCTTTCGCCGGCAGAGTCGCCGTCATCCCGGAAATTTGCGCCAAAATAAAATTTACCATTTGATAAAAAAATGAACCTGTGCCAGTTTTTTGAAAAGCGTAACAGACAAAGGGGGGGTCAGACCGTGACCAACAGCCAGTTGACGCCCGGCATTGTGGCATCGCGCCTGAGCGCCGGAGACTATAGCCGGAACTTCGACGATCACATGCCGTGCCTGAAGGAGCATGAGGCGCTCGTGGCGGCGGATCGCTGCTATTTTTGCCATGATGCGCCTTGCATCACAGCCTGTCCCACCGCCATCGACATTCCGCTGTTCATCCGTCAGATCGCGACGGGCACGCCGGAAGCGGCGGCCAGAACCATCTGGGACCAAAACATTCTGGGCGGCATGTGCGCCCGAGTCTGCCCGACCGAACAGTTGTGCGAAGAGGCATGCGTGCGCGAAGCCGCCGAGGGCAAACCGGTCAACATCGGCCGCTTGCAGCGTTTTGCCACCGACAGGGTGCTGGCCACCGGCGCGCACCCCTTTACCCGAGCGGCCCCCAGCGGCAAGCGCGTGGCGGTTGTGGGGGCCGGGCCTGCGGGTCTTGCCTGTGCGCACCGTCTGGCGATGCATGGCCACGACGTTGTGATCTTTGAACAGCGCGCCAAGGCAGGCGGGTTGAATGAATACGGGATCGCCAGCTACAAAACGCCTGGTGACTTCGCGCAGAAAGAGGTGGCGTGGCTGCTGAAAATCGGCGGAATTGAGGTGAAGACCGGCGTCAGCCTTGGCCGCGATATCGCGCTCGATACGTTGCGTAGCGACTTTGACGCGGTGTTCCTCGGGCTTGGCCTTGGTGGCGTCAACACGCTGCGGGCCGAGGGGGAGGACCTTGCAGGTGTCCGCAATGCCGTTGATTTCATTTCCGAACTTCGCCAGCAACCGGACAAGTCGCAATTGCCGGTCGGCCGAAACGTCGTGGTGATCGGCGGCGGTATGACGGCGGTTGACGCGGCCGTGCAGTCGAAGCTGCTTGGCGCGGAAAACGTCACCATCGTCTACCGGCGCGGCCAGGAAAAGATGAGCGCCTCACGCCATGAACAAGACCACGCCACCCAAAGCGGCGTGCGACTGATCTGCAACGCAGCACCGGTGCGGGTGCTGGGGCGCGGCGCGGTGTCTGCGGTGGAATTCGCCTATACGAGCGACGGGCCGAATGGCCTGATCCTGTCGGAGGAACGCTTCACCTTGCCCGCCGACCAGGTGTTCAAGGCCATCGGCCAGACGCTGACTGCCCCTGAAGGCCTGCCCGCCGGGGCCAAACTGACGGCGCGGCCTTTGGCGCAGGTCTGGGCGGGCGGCGATTGTGGCGAGGGGGGCGAAGACCTGACCGTCACCGCCGTTGCCGAGGGTCGCGACGCGGCAGAGGCCATTCACGCCAGCTTTAACGGTTGAGGGAGAAAGACCATGGCGAATCTGACAACCGACTTCATCGGCATCAAATCCCCCAACCCGTTCTGGTTGGCTTCTGCCCCGCCGACCGACAAGGAATACAACGTCCGCCGCGCCTTCGAGGCCGGTTGGGGCGGTGTCGTCTGGAAAACTCTCGGCTCCGAAGGGCCGCCGGTCGTCAACGTCAACGGCCCGCGCTATGGTGCGATCTGGGGCGCTGACCGGCGACTGCTGGGGCTGAACAACATCGAGTTGATCACCGATCGCCCGCTCGAGATCAACCTGCGCGAGATCACGTCGGTCAAGCGTGACTACCCCGATCGTGCGCTGATCGTCAGCCTGATGGTGCCGTGCGACGAGGAAAGCTGGAAAGCGATTCTCGGGCCGGTCGAGGAAACCGGCTGCGACGGCGTCGAGTTGAATTTCGGTTGCCCGCACGGGATGGCCGAACGCGGCATGGGCTCTGCCGTAGGCCAGGTGCCGGAATATATTGAAATGGTGACGCGCTGGGTCAAACAAAACACCCGCATGCCCTGCATTGTAAAGCTGACGCCGAACATCTCAGACATCTGCAAACCCGCCGCAGCCGCAAAGCGCGGCGGCGCCGACGCGGTCAGCCTGATCAACACGATCAACTCGATCACCTCGGTCAACCTCGACAGTTTCTGCCCGGAACCGATGATTGACGGCAAGGGCACGCATGGCGGCTATTGCGGCCCGGCGGTGAAACCTATCGCCCTGTCTATGGTGTCGGAAATTGCCCGCCACCCCGAAACCCGGGGTCTGCCAATCAGTGGTATCGGCGGCGTAACCACCTGGCGCGACACGGCTGAATTTCTGGCATTGGGCGCGGGAAATGTGCAGGTTTGCACCGCAGCCATGACCTATGGCTTTAAGATCGTTGAAGAAATGATCTCGGGTCTGTCACAATACCTTGATGACAAGGGCATGGAAAGCACCGCCGATCTTGTGGGCCGCGCGGTTCCGAACGTCACCGACTGGCAGCATCTGAATCTGAACTACGTCACCAAAGCCAGGATCAATCAGGATGACTGCATCAAATGCGGTCGCTGCTATGCCGCCTGCGAAGACACCAGCCACCAGGCCATCAGCATGTCGGCCGACCGGGTTTTCGAGGTGATGGATGACGAGTGCGTCGCCTGCAATCTCTGCGTCAATGTCTGCCCGGTTGAAAACTGCATCGAAATGGTCGAACTGCCGCTGGGCGCGCTGGATGAAAGGACGGGCAAAAAGGTGGAGAAATATGCGAACTGGACAACCCATCCCAACAATCCCGGCGCCCGGGCGGCAGAATGATCAGGGGGCCAGCAGTTTTCTGAACAGGGTTTCGAGATACGCCCCGGCCTCGGCAAACGGGTCATGGCCGGGGCCAAGAACCACGCGGACCTGCACGTCAAAATCGGCGTAATGCTGCGTCAGCGCCCAGATCGAAAAAATCAGATGTGCAGGGGGTAGCGTGGCGATACGCCCCGCCGCCATCCATTGTTGCAGCACCTCTGTTTTCGCATCCACCAATGTTTTCAACTCGCCCTCGATCGAGGGGCGCGTATTGGGGCCGCCCTGAAGAATGTCATTGGCGAACAAGCGGCTTTCGCGCGGGTAATCGCGACTCATCTGCAACTTGCGACGGACATAGCCCATGATTTCGGTCAGCGGGTCGCCTGCTGGGTCCAGATCGCGCAGCGGATCCAGCCATGTGTCCATCAATTGCGCCAGAAGTGCCGTATGGATCGCTTCTTTCGAGGGGAAGTAATACAGCAAATTCGGTTTCGACAGCCCCGAAACTTCGGCGATCTGATCGAGGGTCGAGCCACGAAACCCATTGGCACTGAACACCTCCAGCGCGGCCTCCATGATCATCTCGGAGTTTTTCTGTTGGATACGGGTTTTCGGGCGTCGCATCTATCGTCCTGTTTTGTCGGGCGAAAACCCCGTAATCCGAAATTCTAGCCGGTAGCGCCCGCCCGGTCAAACCGGGTTTGCCGCAGCCCGAGCGTGGTGCCATGGCCGCCCGCCCAAGCGCCTATACCGAAAGTTATACACCGTAAACCAGGGTGCAAAAGCGGTCATTTGAGACCCTGGTTTATTGCGGGCCGGTTTTTTTCAGACCAATCAGCGACAGCCGCCGGCACAGGGCCGGGGTGTTTGAAATTGGGAAATACCATGAAAAAACTGTTCCTTACTGCCGCCTTGGCAACACTCGCCGCCCCGGCGTTCGCTGAACCCTCGTGCAACCCGGGCACAGACCTCAAGCCCGTCTGGGAATCGATGAAAACTTTTGAGGAAGAAGGCGGCAAAGTCCTTGCCTTCAAGATCAACAGCGGCGGCTGCTATGAAATTTATGGCAGCCAGAACGATACCAAGATGGAAGTATTCTTCGACCCGAACACCGGTGCAGAAATCGAACGCATCAACGCCTGATCCAGAACCAGAAAAAAGGGGCACGCCATGTCCACGACACTGAAACACCCGACTTCACGGCAAGACAGTATCCGCGTCTGGGATATTGGGGTGCGCCTTTTCCACTGGTCGCTGGTGGCGATGGTCGCGGGGGCTTATCTGACTGTAAGTCTGCGCCAAACGCACCGATGGCTTGGGTATATCGTCGTCGGTTTGGTCGTTTTCCGGGTGGTTTGGGGGGTGATTGGCCCCCGCCACGCCCGTTTTGCCGATTTCATCACGGGTCCGCGCCGCCTGATCGCCTATCTGCGGGCAATTGTGGCGGGGACCGAGCGTCGCTTTCTCGGCCATAACCCCGCAGGCGCCGCGATGGTCGTCGCCCTTCTTGTCGTGTTGACCGCCATCGGAGGGACGGGCTATATGATGGGAACAGATCAGTATTTTGGCCAAAGTTGGGTGGAAAATCTTCACGCGACCTTGGTCGACGGTTTGCTGGTGCTGATCGCGTTTCATCTTGGTGGGGTCATGCTGGCCAGTTTCCGTCACCGCGAAAACCTTGTGCGTGCAATGATCACGGGACAGAAGCAAACGAATGTTCACACGGTTGATCCATAGGCCCCTTCACCCCGGTCTGCGCCGCAATCTGTTTCTGAGTGCGGCATGGTTGCAAATCGGGTGCGGTCTGTTTTTCGCGGTGGACGTCGCCATTGAATTGAAAATATTCACCTTTCACGCCCTCATCGAGTCTCTGGCCGTGATTGGTCTGGGCATCGGCGCGTACCTGACCCTGCGCGAATACCGCAGTATGCTGCACCGCAATACCAAGGTCGAGCGGGAACTCAACGTCGTATCGGGCGCGTTTCAGGAGGAGGTCGAACGCCATTTCGGCAACTGGGGCCTGACCGCGGCCGAGCGTGATGTGGCGCTATTGTCCATCAAGGGTGTGCCTCTGGCGGACATCGCCGCGATCCGCAGCACCCGTGAGGGCACAATCAAGGCGCAGAGTGCCGCGATCTACCGAAAGGCTGGCGTTTCGGGACGTGCCGAGCTTATCTCGGTTGTCGTGGAAGAACTTATTTCGGGCCTGAATCCCCGCGGCGACATCAAGGCGTGATCCGCGGTCTCCATTTTTCGCATCCGTCTCTCCTGATGTCTGATCCGCTTTGGATTGCTCCGGGGTTGTAAAGGTTTTCAACGGTCAATCCGTAGAGGCGCCATGTCGGGCTGTTGTTTGGCCCGGATCACGCAGGCTTTCTGAAGGCCCGATTGCCCGATCCCACATATGGTGGTGGGTATCGGTCGCGTTCGGTGCTGCCCCCGTGCAAAACGGTCATTGCCTGGCGGCTACTCCAACCGGTAGCCAAGTCGCACCCCGCCCCAATGCTGCCCGCGCACGAATATCGGGGCCGAGAGGTCCTTCATCAGGGCGAAGTTTCCTCCCCCCATGTCACGTCTGTAGACCTGGAGCAGGAAGGGGGCGGTATTGCGCCCGGCATGCAGCCCGACCCGGTCGTCGAAAATCCGGCGGTTGCGGCTGTTGGCGGCATTCCACACCGGGTCATCCCCCTGGGGTAGCGAAAAGATATTGTTGTGCGTCGGCAGATAACCGTTGCGATCAACTGCAGCACAGAATACCACACGGCTGTCGAACCCCAGCGCCGGATCCTGCAAGGCGGGCAGGTGCCGATCTGTAAAGTCCGTGAAGCGGGCCAAGACCTGTTGTGGGTTACTGCCCCGCACCGGTCTGTAGTCCGTATCAAACAGGTCGCCTTCGCTCACCTCGCCGCTGTCCAGCCCCGCCGCGAAGATTTCGCTGATTTCGAGAGCTAGGGTCTGAACATAGCGGATAAAGCGGCTGTCATCGGTTTCGCCTCCGAGGGCGGCGGTGCTCTGGACAATTTCCTCGCTCATGGAAATCAGGCTGCCAACCCGTTTTGACGCCTTGAAGACGTCGCGTGCTGTATTCCGGACCGAGGCCGACATCTGGTCAAATGAAGGCGCCAGAGAATGCGATGTTCTGTCCACCGCCTCAACACTTTGCGTGATGTTACGTGTTTCGCGGATCGTGGCGGAAACACTGTCGGCGATGCGTTGCAGACTGGCGTCGGTTCGGGTGGCATCGTCCATCACGTTGCCGGCAAGAGTCGAGATTTCACCGGCTTCCTGCCGCAGCACCCCTACTGATTTAGACAGGTTCACGACATTGCGCGCTATGTCATTGGCCGCAACCGAGGTGTTGCGTGAAAGTTCATTGATTGCATTGGCGACCACGGCAAAGCCGCGACCGGCGTCGCCGGCGCGGGCAGCCTCGATCCTGGCGTTGATGGCCAGAATATTCACCTGACGCGCGATCGACGTAATCTCACCGTTGTTCTTGCTGACCGTCGCCAGCAAATCCTCTACCTTGGCGATGCGATGATCAAGATCGCGCACCCAGGCCGCGACCGAGCGGGTCTTGTCAACGGAATCACGCATCTCTTCGACCGACGCGCCGACATCGCGATGGGTCTGCGCACTTTGTGCCGAGACTTTCGCGCTCGCCCCCACAGCCTTGGCATTGTCGGCCATCAGCTGTGTCATCGCCGATTGCACCCTGGAAAGCAGGGCATTCTGAACACGGGCATGTTCCAGTGCCATTTCAAGAAAGCCTGCGGTATCCACAATTTCGCGCCCGAGCCCCCCGGCCATCTGGCTGAGTTGCGCGGTCTGGGTGTCTTCGGGCCCATTGTCGCGCCCGTCCCCATTGTCGCGCCCGTCAGCGGGTAATTCGGCAGGCGCAAACGCAATGGTCATTCCGGCAATCCCCCATATCGCTTTCCGATCAATAGAGGAATTCGGTTTCCGCAAGGTTAACCGGCGCCGCACTCGTCACGCTCCGCGCCGATTCCGCGCAAGATGATGGATTTGACGCTGGCCTTGGCCGCGCGCCACTGCGCATCGCTGAGGACTTTGCCCTTGTTCAGGGTTTCGATCTGATGTCCGAAATCGGCATAGTGCTGCGTCGTCGCCCACAGCATGTACAGCAGGTGGCGCGGATCGACCGGGGCCATCAATCCGGCATCGATCCACTTTCGGATGACAGCGATGCGGCCTTCGGTCCAGTCGCGCAGGGTGATTTCCAGATAGTCCTGAATGACAGGCGCGCCATGCATCACCTCGGAGGCCCAGACTTTGGAGCCATAAGGATGATGCCGTGAGATGTCCATTTTCGCGTCGATATAGGCACCGATGCCCTCGACCGGGCCGGGGGCGTCGTCAAAGCTGGCGGCGGCCTGCAGCCAGATCTCAAAGATATCCTGTACGACACGGCGATACAGCGCCTCTTTGGTGGGGAAGTAATAGTGCAGATTGGCCTTGGGCAGACCCGCCACATCGGCGATTACCTGCATCTTCGCACCGCCGAAACCGGCCTCGGCGAACACTTTTTCCGCCGCGGCCAGGATGGCTTTCTCGGTTTCGCGCCGGGTTTGTGTGCGCTTTGAGGGGCGGGCGGTATTTGTCATGCGGCGGGCATCGAATTTTCTTGACCAAATGGTCAGGTTGTGTTGCGCTGAAGTCAAAGCATAGGGCCGCACAGCGACTCGCGGCAAGGGGCATAAAGACCCAGACTGACAAGGGAGACAACAATGCCGGCACATGGTGAAAACCTGCGGATCGATGGCGAGCGGCTGTGGGACAGCCTGATGGAAATGGCCAAAATCGGCCCCGGTGTCGCAGGGGGCAACAACCGCCAGACGCTGACCGATGATGACGCCAGGGGCCGCGCGCTGTTTCAGACCTGGTGCGAGGCGGCGGGGCTGACCATGGGCGTTGACACCATGGGCAGCATGTTCGCCACCCGGCCGGGAACAGACCCCGAGGCGCTGCCGGTCTATATGGGCAGCCACCTCGATACCCAGCCGACCGGTGGCAAATTCGACGGGGTCCTGGGGGTGCTGGGCGCGCTGGAATGTGTGCGCTCGATGAACGACGCCGGGATCAGGACAAAGCACCCGATTGTCGTGACCAACTGGACCAATGAGGAGGGCACGCGCTTTGCACCGGCCATGCTTGCGTCGGGGGTCTTTGCCGGGATGCACAGTCAGGATTACGCCTATGATCGCAAGGATGCCGAAGGCAAAAGCTTTGGCGACGAGTTGACGCGCATCGGCTGGGTCGGCGAAGAAGCTGTCGGTGCGCGCAAGATGCACGCGATGCTGGAGTTGCATATTGAACAGGGCCCGATCCTCGAGGCCGAGGGCCGCGATGTCGGCGTCGTGACGCATGGCCAGGGGTTGTGGTGGCTTGAGATCACCCTGACCGGCAAGGAGTCGCATACCGGCTCGACCCCGATGAACATGCGGGTCAATGCCGGGCTTGGCATGGCGCGGATCACCGAAGCGGTGCACCGGATCGCGATGAGCCATCAGCCCGATGCGGTGGGGGCCGTTGGCCATGCCAACGTCTTTCCGAACTCGCGCAATGTGATACCGGGCAAGGCGGTGTTTACGGTCGATATCCGCAGCCCTGACCAGAGCAAGCTGGACGCGATGAAGGCCGAGGTGATGCGCGCGGCGCACGCGGTGGCGGCGGAACTCGGCCTAGGGTGCAGTATCGAGGATGTCGGGCATTTCGACCCGGTGACCTTCGACGCCGATCTGGTGAACGTGGTTCGCGGGGCGGCACAAACCCTGGGTTACAGCCATATGGATATCGTCTCGGGCGCCGGGCACGACGCCTGCTGGATCAACCGCGTCGCACCCACCGTGATGATCATGTGCCCCTGTGTTGGCGGGCTGAGCCATAATGAAGCCGAAGACATCAGCCCCGAATGGGCGACTGCCGGAACGGATGTGCTGTTTCATTCGGTTCTGGAAGTTGCGGGCGTCGTGGCCTGATGGTCAGCGCCGGGGGAGGCTGCCTGCCTCCCCCGGACCCCCACCGGGGATATTTTTGAACAGATGAAACGGAGACGGGGTTTCCTGTCGCGAGAGTTGGGTGTTGAGGAGCGCAGAGATGAGCACGGTTATCAAAGGTGGCACGATTGTAACGCATGATCTGACCTATCAGGCGGATGTGCTGATCGAGGGCGACAAGATTGCGGCGATCGGCCCGAACCTTGCGGGCGATCAGGTGCTGGATGCATCCGGATGTTATGTGATGCCGGGCGGGATTGACCCGCACACCCATCTGGAAATGCCGTTCATGGGCACCTACTCTACCGATGATTTCGAGAGTGGTACGCGGGCCGCGCTGGCGGGTGGCACCACCATGGTGATCGATTTTGCGCTGCCCAGCCCTGGCCAAGGCCTGCTGGATGCGCTGGAGATGTGGCACAACAAATCGGGCCGGGCGAATTGCGATTATTCCTATCACATGGCAATCACCTGGTGGGGGGAGAAGGTTTTCGACGATATGGCGAAGGTCGCCGAAAGGGGCATCACCAGTTTCAAACATTTCCTGGCCTATAAGGGCGCGTTGATGGTCAATGACGACGAGCTTTTCGCCAGTTTCGGGCGGGTGCGCGAGGTGGGCGGTATTGCCATGGTGCATGCTGAAAACGGCGACGTGGTGGCCGAACTTTCGGCACGCTTGCTGCGCGAGGGCAACACCGGGCCCGAGGCCCACGCCTATTCGCGCCCGCCGCAGGTGGAGGGCGAGGCGACCAACCGCGCGATCATGATCGCCGATATGGCCGGGGTGCCGCTGTATGTCGTTCACACCTCGTGCGAGGACAGCCATGAGGCCATTCGCCGGGCGCGCCAGCAGGGCAAGCGGGTTTGGGGCG
>TARA_R110002110_G_scaffold415594_1_pt1 | contig 18675 bp, 14 predicted proteins | sample TARA_R110002110 | Tara Oceans TARA_R110002110 (sample SAMEA4397330) | marine metagenome | biome: Polar Biome; feature: [SRF] surface water layer (ENVO:00010504); material: water (ENVO:00002006), including particulate matter (ENVO:01000060) such as... | depth 5 m
GCGATTAGCTCAGTTGGTAGAGCAGCTGACTCTTAATCAGCGGGTCGACAGTTCGAGCCTGTCATCGCCCACCAAGTTTTTCAAGGGCTTAGCGGACTTTTTGGGGGTTCGCTAAGCCCTTTTTTCTTTTCTAGGCAACATATAGGCAACATTGAGCGGTCCATTGGCCGTTGGGTTGTCTTTGGCTTTTGGGTGGGGGCTGAGGGTCGAGAAAAGGCTCATGGTGTCAGAAGGTATCGGCAATTGTCAGAACGTGGATTTTTTTGGCGGTGGAAGTCTGATCATGCACAAATATCATCGCCCCGATATCGTTCGGCCTGCGGGCTTTCTGACGATCTTCGCGAAGCTTCGTCTTTACCGGCGGCTTCGGGGTCTTGTTCCGCACTTTCAGGCTCATCTCGCGGTAGAGCCGGCACATGGCTTCGCATTCAACCCCTAGCCGTCCCTGCGTAACAGAATGTGAATGCGTTGGTGACCGTAACGCACAGTCGTCTCTGCGATCTCCCGAATCCGCTGCTTCAGCTCTACCTGCCCGTCGCGCCGCGACTTATAGTGATAAAGAGACCGGTCGACTGGCGAGACACTACAGGCCATCGGGCTTGACCTGAAGATTGCCTAGCTGATCTGTGCCTTGCCGCATTTCACGGGCACAGGCGTGATAGTTTCACCCCAATGTGATCTTGCCTCCTGAATTGCCGTTGACTGACCGAAACTCGGATGCAAGAGCGCTGCCTATCCTCGTCGCAGGCCGCCATTCAGAAGAGACTTCCCAGATCGCGGCGAGGAAGCGACCCTTGTGTCTCCCTTTACTCAACCAGGAGACAGTCATGTCGGATTCGTCACATATTTCAACCTACCCGGACCGCGTTACCCGTGGGGAACTCTATAAGCGCGTCTGGTCTACCCCGGTCAGCCGACTTGCGGTCGAGTTCGGGATCTCGGGTCGCGGGCTCGGCAAGCTCTGCGCCAGCCGCGATATTCCGGTGCCGCCGCGCGGCTGGTGGGCCTGTCGTCCCGCACAGCGCGCAGTCACAATCCAGCCGCTGCCCGCGACGCGCCCGGCCGACGAGATCATACTCATCGGCCGCGGCGGCAGTGTGCGTCAGCGACAGATTGCCTTCGAGCTGTCCGAGACAATGCCCCCTGTGCTGGTCACAATACCGGATCAACTCGATGCTCCCTCTCCTCCTGTCCTCGCCACACTGAAAGCTATGCAGATCCTACCGCGCGCGGACGGCCTGGTACGCCCGCGACGCAATGCGTGCGCTCTCGATGTACGTGTCAGTCCGGAACAGGTCGGTCGCGCGCTTCGGATCCTCCAAGGCGTTTCGGTTGCGCTGGAAGCGTGCGGGTTCTCCTTGCGGGTAGATCGAGAGAGACGAGTTTCCGTGATCGAAGGCCTAGCGGAAGTAGTCACATTCAGGCTGTACGAACAGATGAAAAACATCCCGCATCAGCCGACGCCCGCGGAACTGCGGCGTAAAACATCAAACCCTTGGATCACGATTCCAGAAACTGTATCGGTACCGGCCGGGCGCCTGACGCTTGCAATCACGAATGCGGACGGTCTCGGGATCCGCCAGCGCTGGACCGATGGCAAGGTTCAGCGCCTCGAAACCGTTGCGGGAAAATTTATCGAAGGAGTTCAGATCGCGGCGCGGGCGATTCGTGCGGAACAAGATAGAAGAGCCGAGCAAGATCGCCGATGGGAGGAGCAATACAGACGGCGGGAACAGGAGCAACGGGACGCTGCCCTGTACGAAGCCCGGGCTGCTAATGTTCTCGAAAATCTCGAGGCCTGGCGCAGGGCGCGGGATATCCGCGTGATGATCAACGAGGTCGAAAGGGTGGTTCTGAGCCCGGAAACAGTCGAGAAGGATGAATGCCTGGAATGGATTGAATGGGCAAAACTCTACGCAGACCAGATCGATCCGTCGAAAGGGTCACTGCCGCGTCGTCCTGCACCAGAGGAAAGAAAATTCAGCTGGCAATCCTGAAGACGATATTCCACTGAAAACGGATTGATCTGACAAAGCCCCTTCAGGACGACTGCCGATAAACTATTCCTGCAGAACTGCCAGGGCTTTCCTGTATTTCTTGAGTCTCTTGAAATCACGGTCTGTGGGTTCACTGATCCGTCTCAAGTCCATGTTGTCTGTGACGTCAGCAATCTTTACCCGACGCCCCACAAGGTTCGCACGAGCGCGCAAAATGAAGTCGCCGTAGTCCACCCCTTGAACCTCGGTCACAGATTGAAGAGCCTCCATTATCGTCTCAGAAAAACTCTCGGACCGGAGCCTCTCAAACGTCCAGTCCGTATCTTCAACCACGTCATGCAAAACGCCGACAATTCGCTCTTCGGCAGTCGTAAGCGACATCATCATGCGGAGTGGATGCAGAACATAGGGTTCGCCCGCTTTGTCGGTCTGCCCTTTATGGGCTGTTACAGCTATCTCGATCGCGCGTTCGAGGTTCATCTTGTCGATCCCTTGTTCACTCGTCCTGACTCGCTAGAGCCGCAACCTTTTCGCGAGGACTAGCCGCTCTCTGCTCAGCGAGCAACAAGAGATCGTTAGATCAAACGAATTGAGAAACGGATAGTGTCTCAGTTTGAAAATCCGCGCGGTTGGCTCCCCTGTCGGATTCCCCTCCTCATTCCTGTATGCTTAGCAGAAAGCACAGGAGTCGATATGGCGTATTTCGTGAAAGTCATTCCGCCATCCAAAAGGGCGCGTATTCATACGGGTGACTGTAAGTTCTGTCGTGATGGACAGGGGATGGAGAATCAAGACAAGGGAACAGGCCCGACCTACTGGCATCCGGCACACCCAACGCCAGGCTTTCAAACTGTTGCCAAGGCCAAAGATTATATGATGACCCTTGGGCCACGTTATGACGACATTGGCTTCTGCTCTTATTGTATGCGGGAACACACTAATGCCTAAAGGCCCCAGAAGAGAGGAGCGCAAAAACTTGCTTTGGCATTCTGTAGGCAGAAACACCCCCGCTATTGCAAGAATTTATTCAGAAACGCGTCAACGTCGCCAATAAACTCGGTGAGGCTGCCATCGGAATCTTCATTTCGGATGTCGGCCAGTTCCTGCTGGGCATCCGCGACCGTTCTCCACGGCAGGACATCATCATGCGCATTCAGTCTTGCCTGGATTTCACGATCGAGCGCCGCCCTTGTTCTCTCCGGTAGAGCGCCCGCTCTCTCGAAATAAATCAGCCGCTGCGCAATACGCCTCATTCTGAGGTCGGTCATTTCCATCGTAATCTGAAGGCGGTCCTCCCAGGGCACATCGTGGAACCGCTTCATCAGCGTCTGATTTACTGAAGAGGAAAATCCGTCATAGATCTGCTTTTCGACATGAGGTGAAGGCTCTTTTTCCGGGTACCGGTTTGCTAGGGCCTCGCCCACCCGGCTGCGGAATTCCATATCCGTCGCAATCATACGAGCTCGCCTCGTCAGTTCGTCCATCGCGGGAGACGCTTTCGTCAGTCCCTCTGGCGCGGCCGTATGTGGCATCAGGATCGGCTGGGCATTCGTCCGGATTCCACGAATAACTGCGAGGCTCCTCTTCATCTCATGGACCAGTTCCCCGATCGTCATGTCGAGATATGGCTCCGGGTCCTGTTTGAGATCGAACACCGCCCGGGCGGCATCGTAGGTCGGGTCTGCGCCGCATTCGGTGACATACCGATTATGCGCCTGCCCGCGCCAGTACTGAGTCAGACACAGTATTTCCTCGCGCTCGAGAATGTTCGCGGTATCCTGCTTGGCGGAGAGCTGCATCATCCTGTCCCAGACTTCCGGGGCCCGGTCCCGGATCAGCTTCGCCAGGTGGATGGTCGCCTCGACATCGCCCATGGCGTCATGCGCATTTGCGTGATCGAAGCCGTTAATCGGTGAAAGCTGATCAAGCCTGAATACCTGCTGGCCCGCATCGCCGATCGGTATTGAAATAGCGTTCGGTGCATAGACCGCAACGGCATGTGCGATCCGCAGCATGTCCGCCCGGGTATTGCCGCCGGTATTCGTCAGATAGGTCGGCTGAAGCGTCTGATAGAAGGCCTGGCGCAGAAGGTTTTCGTCAAAAGAGATCGAGTTGTATCCTATGAAAACCGACGGTGACCAGTCCGAGAGCTTCACATGTACCTGTCGCATCGCCTCGTAATGTGACGGCAGTTCGGGGTCCAGCAGCATTCGGGGCATGATGCCAGTCACTTTCAGCGCCATGGGCGCGGGAACAATATGCGGCAGCAGACGACAGCGGACCTCGAAGCTGTCGATTTCGTTCAGATTATCATCGGTCTTGATGGCCCCGAACTGCAAGATCTGGTCAAAAGCCGTATCTGTTCCCGTAGTCTCGGTATCATAAAAAACGAAGCTCATCATTATCCTTGGGATTTCATCGGAATAACGCAGTCAGGCGCATAGGTTCGAGTACGCGACTTGAGTAAAGAGGTTGTTTGCGCCCAACACGTCAGTGTGACGCATCTGTTTAACTCTGGGCAATCCAGTCTGACACCGCCATTTAACTGAGGCAAAAAGCACAGCCTCCCTCTGGTAATTAGAGTCCCTGCACAGGAAGAATAAATATCACTGAAAACCTCTGCCGTATCTGACATCAAACCGAAAATCGCCGCCTGAACAGGACCGCTTTCCCCGTCCACGCGGAGATCGATGCGATCGCAGACAATGCGGATGCGCCGTAGTTTTAGGCTCACAGAACCAGGTCGTACGAGATGAACTACGACCCATTGTCTAACTATGGTTGATCGGAGATACTGAATGCCTATCCAGTTGTGGCAGTAGCTAAAATTTGAATTTTGAGGCTTTGTTGGATTTTTCAGAAAATTTTAATCGGCTAAAAAGCCTGCTAGCTTCACTTGGGACTCCTGTCCTTGCTAGCCATTTTGGCCCAAATCGTTGTGAAATACTTGAAAGTTTAGGGGCTGATATAATCAGTAGCACGCTTGCCGAGGCGGTCGCTCTGCAAGAAGGTGTTAGCGTATTTAAAACGGCTAACATTCGTCGAAAATTATTGGATCTCGTTGATGAAGATCGCTTGAGGTCATTCTATCAATTTGATGAATTGAACGAGCATGTCCTGAACGAAATCAATCGGTTTTCTTGGGGCGACAATCAAAAGACCAGAACGTTTCTGAAACTTTTTGAGCTGTCCGATGAAATACTCGACGCTGACGCTAGTGCGTCGGAAACTGAAGTTAGCTCAGTAACGCCATCTTCACTATTGCATCCGTATCAGAACTGGATCCGCAAAGACCTGTTCCGCTTTCTAGTGAGAGATCAAAACAAACGAGTGCTCGTTCATATGCCAACGGGTTCTGGAAAAACACGTACATGTATGGAAGCGCTCTGCGACGCGGTTAGAAATACACGGCGCAATAGCTTTACCGTTGTTTGGATGGCTCACAGCGAGGAGTTGTGCGAACAGGCTGTTCAGACGTTTGAGGCTCAATGGCAGAGGCTTGGTAGCACTTCAGTCAATCTCACCCGTCTTTGGGGGGGGAGGCAGGTGACGGAGTTTGACGAATCTTCGATCAATTTTGTCGTCACGAGTTTCCAGACGGCATACTCTATGACGCGCTCACCGACTGCAGACCGTTTCCAGTTATTTAGTGCTATCAAACGTTCTTGCGAGTTTCTCGTGGTTGACGAAGCACATCAGTCAACGGCGCCAACATACCAGGAGGCGATAGAGCTTTTCTCCAACAACGCTACAAAACTTGTTGGCCTTACTGCTACACCCGGTCGATCTCGCGTTGGCGAAGATAGTTCAGCAACCGAAGAGCTCGCGGCATTTTACAACCACAACAAGATCGACATTGTCGGGAACGACGGTCGACCGCTGACCAATCCAATTGGATTTCTGCAAGAACAACAAATCTTATCTGAGATTGATCACAAAATTTGGGGCGGCACGGACATCGCGTTGACAGAGGCCGAAAGGCGGATCATTCAAGATAGTCTCGATGTTCCAAAGAGCGTGCTTGATCGTATTGCTTTAGATCACGAGCGAACAGCTCGGATCGTAGCAAACACAATGGTGATCGCGTTACAGGAAAATAAGCAAACCATTCTATTCGCGCCTAGCAAAGAGAATGCAGTCGACATTGCGCTGGTTCTAAATATTCGTGGTTGTGAGGCGCGCGCGGTAACTTCAGATACTAATCCATCGGAAAGGCGTCGATATATCGAGCAGTTCAAAGATGGTGGGCTTCGAGTTCTCGCAAACTTCGGTGTTCTTACAACAGGCTTTGATGCTCCAAATACCGAGGCAGTTGTTATCGCTCGACCGACTACCTCTGTTGTCCTTTACTCACAAATGATTGGACGTGGGCTCAGAGGAGTGAATATGGGCGGGACGCCGGAATGTTTGATCGTCGATGTAAACGATAACATCCAGAATTTACCGAACGTACATGATGCGTTCATGCATTTTGACGACTTTTATTTAGGTGGATAAGTATGACTGAGATTGTTGCACCGTCACTGGCTCTTGCGGCACTCCGCGAAGCAGGTTACCGAAATACAGCCTCTGCCGTTGCGGAATTGGTCGACAATGCAATTGAGGCGCAAGCCAAATCGATCAATATCATCGCCGTCAACCAAGAATTTATGATCAACGTCCGGCGGTCGACACAAATTTCGATGATAGCGGTTGTGGATGACGGTTGTGGTATGGAGCCAGAGACGCTTCAAAAGTGTTTGAGTCTCGGCTGGGGAACACGGCTCGAGAGATATGAAGGATTGGGCCGATTCGGATTCGGTCTTAAAGGTTCATCAATTTCTCAGGCGCGCCGTGTTGATGTTTACAGCTGGCAAGAAGATGGAGAAATTCTCCGCACATATCTAGATTTGGACGAAATCGAAGAAAAGCAGCTTTCTCAACTTCCGGAAATTGAGCCAGCACAGCTGCCGAAGGGGCTCAAACAGTATTTGGAGAGCGAGAGTCTTCTGGGAAATAGCGGTACGGTTGTTATTTGGAGCAAACTCGACAAGATCGACTTGCGTCGCTCGGACACATTGCTACGCAGGATGAATCAGGACCTTTGTCGAATTTATCGACACTTTCTCGATGATGACGATCAATATGGCAAGAGGGTCGAGGTCAAACTTCATTCAATTAGCGAGCAGGGGGAGAGAGATACGGAGAGAGGTGCTCAGTCTTTAAAAGCCAATGACCCCTTATACATGCTTACACCCAACAACTGCCCAGATTTCGAGAGCCAAGCAACAAATGAGTTGCAAGATGAATATGAACTCGACTTTCATTCTCCGCGGGGACCCAGCAAAGTCAAAATTCGCTGTTCTATCGCCAATCCGGATATACAAGCATTGGGCGGCGGTTCTTCAGTTGGTAAGCATTATGCGCGAAATACTGGCATATCAGTGGTTCGGGCAGGGAGGGAAATTCAGCTTAGTGATTTCGGATTTATAGATAGTTCGGAACCGCGTCATCGTTGGTGGGGTCTTGAGGTTCGCTTTGAACCCGCATTGGATGAAGTGTTTGGGATCACAAACAATAAACAGGAAGCTCGCGCACTACGTAGGCTCGGTGACACCGATATCGAGTCGCTCGAGGCTGATGCTGCTGACTCTGACGAACACGATAAAGCCGTTCTAAAATTCCGTATGGAATTGAGCAAAAAACTTAAAGAACACATTGATCAAAGTATGAAGGTCATCAAGGGGCGTCGCGAAGGGGCGAGATCCCAAAAGAAACAAAACAACATCGTTAAAATCGTCAACGACGAAGTTACTGTCGATCCATCTGCAACCGTTTCCGCTGATCTAGCTCAAGGCCAGGACGACGATACGAAAGTGAAGGAAAGGGCAGAACTTCTTTTGAAAGCAGACACGACATTATTGCCTGAACAAGCGCGCGAGATTGCTGAAGAAACTCTGGATTATCGAATTGATATTCAAACGGCTAATTGGCCTGGTGACCTGTTTCTTGACACCAAGGTCATTGGAAATGCCGCTGTAGCCATCGTCAATCGCGATCATCCATTTTATGATTCTTTTTGGGACTTACTTGAGAGAGCAGATGATCAGAAAGGTTTCGAAGCACTCGAGGTGTTATTGATGGCGTACTGCCGTGCAGAAGACGAGCTCGCTACTCGGATGGACCGTGAGAATTTCGAGCAGCTCAGAAATCGGTGGGGAAGTTGGGTACGTCAACTAATTCGCCACGCTGGGTCATGAAATTTCAGTTATGGAAATTCTGCACACTGACCAATTCGCGAGCGCTCTTGGTGAGGCAGCTGCGGATTGCCAGCGCACATTTCAGATCTATTCAGCGTTTATAAAAGCGGATGCTTTTAGTCGAATAGCAAGCTCAATTTCCGACAGTGTTACAGGCAGTGTTGTCGCGCGCTGGCGGCCTGCAGATCTGATCTCCGGTGTTTCCGACCTAAGAGTTTATGATCTGTGTGCTCAGCATCATTGGAAGTTTGGCGTGAATCTTAACTTACATGCGAAAGCTTATGTTTTTGATAATACGATGTTTGTGGGAAGTGGTAACTTAACCGGTGCCGGGCTCGGCTTTCACCTAGTCTCTAACCAAGAATTAGGGGTAATGGTGAAGAACCCTCCGATCAATGACATCGAGAACTTGCGCCGGTTTGAGGAAGAAGTTTGTTGGTTGGACGAAGAGCTAGTGAGACAGATCAAGGATGCGTTGGCCGAGGCAGAAGATATATCTGTGAGTGGCTCTGATTTGGGAACTCTGCAGTGGCCAATTGAGCTTGTCGAAAAACTGCGCAGACCGGTAGAAAGTCTGTGGGTCTCTGATCTTATGAGCGCGATGCCGCCATTTGAAGGTGATACTCAAAGTCATCCGCTTAGGAATTCTGCCACAAATGATGATGGGTCATTTGGCCAGCCTCCGAGTACTGAACTAATAGAGAATTTCCTCAATTCGCGTTTTTATGTGTGGCTGATTCGAGAGCTTAAAGAAGCGACCGGTTATACAAACTTTGGCTGGTTAACTGCCCGACTTCATTGCTCATTAATCGATGATCCCCAACCCACGCGGAGAGAGGTCAAGGATTTTACAGCAATGATTTTTGATTGGCTTGAACACGCGTGCCCGCCCGAAATGGAATTACGTTCGTACACTCATACTCGCGGCATAGTTCTGAAACACTAGCCGAATTTACGATAGAGGATTTAAGGGTCGAACTAGCTGAATGAGACATCGCTTTCGTCGCTGTCGCGCGGCAGGGCACGGATTCAGCAAAATTTTGAGCCAGGACTCTCCTTATGACTGGAGAAAAACCAGCTCTCGCGTAATCCTCGATAAATTGATCTGTGAATTGTAGGGGGGCGATATTAAGGCCGGCATGTCATTTATGGCAAACAACACAGACAGAAATGTCTAGTGAAGTGTCATAAAGCTCGTCTACACTGATCTCTTCTTCGCAGAGCCCTTCATGGAGGGGGTTAGCTCTTCTTTTTTTGTGTCTCTCCACGCGCTTCTCATAATCCGCTTGTATTTTTTTTACGCGATCGGGCTTCGCTAAGTCCTCGAGAGTCTCGCCCTGGCTCCAAGTAAAGGCGGATCGCCCTTTTTCCCGAGACGCTTCCATGGAGTATTTTTCGAATTCTACGGCTTCTTTGTATTTATCTGGATGCTTTTCAAGTAGCCCGACCCACTCAATTTTTTGCTGATAAAAACAAAACGTACAGCCGCTACGAGAACGCCAATCGTAATAGGCAGGTTTCCCAATCATGGCGGCGTCCAATATTTCGTGCACACCGAAAATATCGATTCCGTCTTCCACAAAAGGAAATTTGGGGGTAATTGCCGGATTAGGTGGGTTATAGCCAAGGCGGTCTTCGTCGGAACGTATTGCTATGTAAGACACTATCCGACCACCGGCTTCTAACGTAGGGGCTAGCCACCTCTCCATTGGCTTCAATTTCATCTGAACCGTGCACCAACGCGACTGAGGTGAAGGCAGAAATCCGTGGTAAACGTTCTTAAAAATTTCTCCAAAAATACTCTCGCCAGTTTCTTGCCCAGATACCGCGTCGACCTCATTGACCTCTTTGGCACGAAGCCTTGCAATCGGTTTGCGGAGCTGAGTTTCGAGTTTGTCGAGATATTCGTAAACCTCCGGTAGTTCGCTGCCTGTATCCGTAAAGAAATACTCGATGTCCAGTTCCGGGTACTTCTCCGCCATATAGAGCGCAAGCGCTGCGCTATCTTTACCTCCGGAGAGGCCAAGTATGTGACGTTCTTCGTTCGACGCGTTGGGATTATCCATTACGTATACCATCTGCCTTATGAAGCTGGTGCTGCTCTGGCGTCTGCTCGTCTATTAGGTCATGTAGAACTTTCGAAAGTGCCGCGACTTTTTCATCTGCGGAGAGCGACTGGCCATCGACGAAACCGCGGATATCGACACTCGCTTTTTCAACAGTTGGCTCTTTATCATCAGTCATGATTAAGCGTTGACCGCTTCGCACGAGACCATTGCCCATACGCGTTCCTACCGAGACGATATTGCCACCTCGTTCACCGTCTAACTCGATAATCGCACGGAATCGATTAGCCAAATTCACGAGCTGAATTTTGGCGTCTGTTATGTCCGCATCAATCCAACGGTTGACGGGTTTTTGAGCTGCCATGCCAGCGACTGCCTGAATCCAAGTGTCATCATCGGTGTCATTTGCCAGCGCCAGGATGAATCGATCATATCCTGGATCAAAAGACTTTTCCGTAAGAGGCTTAGCTAGCTCTCTGATAGAGCGAATTCGATGGTCGGAATTTTTAGAGGGAAATTCGTTTTCGATATGGTTGCGGAGATCTGCAATCAATGCCGGAAATACTCTATCCAGTTCGTTGATAGCCTCGCTAACGCCGCTCGTATATGCAGCTACAGCTCCTTTTGTCGTTAATGACTTAATGCCAAATACTTTTGGCAATCGGTCAAAAAGAAGCTTTAGGGGATCATTAGCTAGAAGTAGTTCAGCGCGAAACGCGAGTGTCTTTTTGCTGATTTTTACCCAATGATTTCCGCCTCTATATGACTTAGAGAAATTTGGGAGTTTGAACGCGTAATGCACCAGCTGCCGAGCGACCTCGAGCGGGGCTTCATTTAGGTCAATATTAAGTTTTTCTCGAATTAATGACGCCAAACCTGTGACGAGCTGTCTCTTCTCGCCCTCGAGTGCCGCCCATCGAAATGAAACCGTCTTTGGAGCGCGTGATAATCTCTCAATGAATAGGTCATCTACTTCCACAATAAACCTGTCGTCCATATACGCTGCGACTTCGTGTCCATGCTCAAGCAAATAACTTAGAAGCAATAAGGCAGCGACGCCTGGACGAAGACCGAAGGGAGGCTTGCTCCATGCAGCGAGAATTTCTTCCGCAGTAGCTCTATGGTCATTATCAGCGTTCTGAATGCGGCTTTCTGCAACTTCGAATAGCGAGCTAAATTGGGCTGGCCGTTTATTAGAGTCGTTGGAAGCCTCATCGGCACTCAAATAAGGGTAAAGAGAATTTCGTTCGATCACGCTTAAATAAATGCCGAGCTCTGGCGGGGATTTTTCTATCCCCAGTCGAGGTTCGCTCCCTTTTGTCACCATCCGGTTCATCAGTTCGCGTCGCGCCTTAACTGCCGCGGCCGATGGTTTGTGACGATTCACCAACTCGTTAAAGATTGGAGGACACTCGTTATAAGCCTTTGCACAAACCTCGGAGGCAGCAGCAGAGAGAGACAACGATGGGAGGTTCACATAATCTTCTGTCAGCCATTCAGCCTCTCTCAATGCATTCATTACTCTTGAAACAAGCTCAAATTCGGCGTCTTGCTCGAGATTTGAAAGGCGCCGCCGCGCCACACGATCACTCTGTAACTCAACTAGCTCACTTGATAGGCGTTTAATGGCCGCGACTTCTAGTGCTTGATCGAAAAGCCTTTGTGGTTCGGCTAAGACTGAAACGAGCAATGGCCTTTCATCGTTCTCCCAGCCAATTAATTTTTTGGCGCGTTCTTCGGAGATCAATTCGTTATGGTTTGATCCTGAGTCGTTAAGCAGAAGGATGAATGCGCCGTCGAAAAATGGATCTAAGGGTTCGAGATTGCCATCGGTTAGCCGAGAGAGGGAGGCAATTCTTGTGTCGAAATACCTTAGTGTTCCTGTTTCATGGTAGTGGCGTTTAGCAACTACCGGTGCGAGGTTAGCAATCGTTGTAAAATCAATGTCGATATCATCGATGGCCATATTGCCGCGCAGCTTCGCGAGCTCGGCGTCAAGATCGATATCGCTGCCCAAACTCAGCGCGTAGCCTGCCTTAAAGTTCCGATATTCAACAATCGACTTCGACTGAAGAATTCGAAGGGCTTGTTTTATCTCTTCCTCATCGAATTGAGGCAGGGCTGTGATCAAGAATTGTTCAGAGGCCACAAGAAGTAGGGAGCGTCCAAATACCTCCACCAAAGAAATAACTTTTGATACAGCACTCGTAACGTTATCTATCTGCTCCGCACGCAAGACGCACTCTTCCGCGTCACTCCAGCGCTGGCCTAAGCCCTCAACCGCTGCAATACCTCGACCGAGATTGATCTGCAGATAGTCGAAAAGAAGATCTAGCGTGAAGAGATCTGGCAGGTCGGGGGCTTCAGATCTACCAAACTCTTGTAGTCCACCCGGTTCGCTCGAAGCTAAGAAGCTAAATAGGCTACGCTCATTCTGACCAAACCGCTGTTTGGCGACCAAGCAAAGCATGACAGCCGTATAAGGGTGTAACGGCATCGACTTTGCGAATAGATCAGGAAGTTTCTTGTTGAGAGATAAGCGTCCTGAAGCCAAGCACCCACAGCACAGATTTATCAGGTCCAGATCGTTTTTGCCTGCTGCGCGCCCGTCAATTGCAGATGCAACAAGAGAAATAGATTCCTCAATGGACAATCCAAAAAGAATATCCGCGAACCGTCCCTGTATTTTCTCCCATTCTTGGCGCTGCTGTCTCTCAGTGCGCGGGAGGTATTCATGGAATGATTGATGCAGCAAGCCAATCACGCCGCACGGAAAGTCACTTCTTGCAAAAATTTCGGCAGTTTCTTGCAGGCAGTGAAGCGATTTGTGCCCCTCTGCTGCATGTTCAAGATGGCGTCCCATCTCATCGATGATGATTAGTATGCCTGCATATTTTCGGGCCGAATCAGCTAGCAGAGAATCCAAAACCTCTGAGAAGCTCATGCTTGGATTTAAAGAAGGTTCGCAAATTTTTGCAAAATGCTCTCTTAGGGTGTCTTCCAAGTTTTCTTTTTGGCCGACAACGGAAATTGTCAACCAAGGCTTCTTCTCATTCTCGATTTTTGCCGTCAGCTGGTTGAAAGCGCGCTTGCCGTTTTTAGGCCTCAAATCGCCGCGTTTTTTGGGAGGCGTGGCCAACAGCATTTTCAGATAGAGAGCTAGTGTCGATTTTCCCGACCCGTACGCCCCAGTCCAGGTAAAGGCCCGTTGGTTGGCGCTTTGGATGTCCTCGATGACACGAGACAGAATCTCTTTACCTGTCTCGTGGAGTACAAACCCGTCTAAAAGCTGCGATGTGTCTACAGCATCAATTCTTGTCGAGCGTAGGAAGCGCGATCGAACTTTTACGGCACGACTTATCTTTGTCATGCTGCAATCTCAAGGCCATTGACATAAGCATCAACGAGCAAACCAAGCGGGGCCTTGAAGTCATCTCTGATTTTCAATTGCCTTAGCGGTCCGGTTTCCTGCCACTCCAATGCGCCTTCAGTTGCATCAGAGGCGAGCTCGAGCATTGAGCACATAGAGTTTTCGTCTAGCTTGAACACGCGTCCTGGGGATCCGTGATCATAAAAAATTTCATCCAGATTCATGACCAGGCTTTTTCTTTGGGCGCTAAATTGTGCGATGGCGTAATACAGGATTTGCGGCGGTAGTGTGTTTTTTGCGCCGATTTCAAATCGGTACCCACCGGAAGCGGAATCCCGACTAATAAGCCTTAGTTCCGCTAGTGGGCTTTCTGCGCTCTCTTCCCTGATGCCCGCTTTGGCGTGGGGCAGGTCCGCGCAATACATTTGCAAGATGCAATTTACGTCCTTCTCAATAGAACCATCAGAGACTTTCCAACCGTTGTCTGAGGCAAGCCCTTTTAGGGCTTCAAACAAATCCTCTTTTTTGAACAGGGTACGGGCGAAAGTCGAAAACGCAAAATCCCATGCCGTGCAATACTGACCGTTTGTCGCAATCTCCCAATGCAATAACCAGAGGGAAGCGGGGTGCTCAAAAAAAGGATCAAGACCTACCCTCGACGCATCGCTCTTATCCGCCAGCAGCGCATTTCCAAGCGGGCTGATCAGGAGCCGGTTCTTATCAGATGTGTTGAAAAAATTTGATGCAAAGGCCCAGTATCGCATTGAGCGAACCATATTCTTGCCCACGCCGAATGCAGCCATTGCTTTTTCGAGGTCGAATAATTCTTCAGACTTTTCTTCAGCGCCACCTGTTTGCCCGGAGTTTCCCTCGATCTCGACATTTAATTGGCGAGCACGATCATAAATTTTCTTTAGCCAACCATGGCGAAGAGCGAACGTATCATGCCCGGAAAACGTGTATGGCTTCATCCGTAATATGTTCTCATAATTGGATGAAAGAAGTTAACATCATCCTCGGAGCCCAACAAGATCTGTCTGGTCAATTCATCCAGAGCGAGTTTCATGGGCCACTATATATTGATGAACATTTCGGACCATTCGCATGATATTGTATTTTAGATTTTTTTTTGGGGAAGAGTTGGACTGATATTGTCGAATCGACGGACGGACACTCATGATTGAATACCCGATTTACCTAGATGCTCAAGCTTCGAGCCGAATCGCTGCGGAGGTGCAGCAGGCTGTATTGGAGTACTGGTCTGAAGGAAACGGGAACCCTCACTCGCCTCACGAGCATGGGAGGCGAGCGAAAGAGCAGATAACTCTATCGCTCAGAGAAATTGCTGATTTTATCGGGTGCCTTCCGAGTGAATTGACACTCGTATCTGGAGCGACAGCAGCAAATAACCTAGCGATAAAAGGGATCGAGCCTCTGAAGGGAAGAGGCCGAGATCGGATTTTGATCTCTGCAATTGAGCATCCATGTATTATGGAAGCATCACTTTTTATGGCCGCAAATCGTGGGTTCAATGTTGAAATAGTTCCGGTAGACGGGCAGGGCTTCGTTGAACCAAAGGTTCTTGAAGAGATGCTTGATGAGCGGGTCGCTATCGTTTCCACCATGCTTGGCAACAATGAAATTGGGACGGTTCAGGATATTCCGATTTTGGCAAATCTTGTTAAAAGGATCGGTGGTCTTTTGCATGTCGATGCAACACAAGCTTCTGGCCGAACACCGATAGACGTTTTGGAGCTAAATTGCGATTTGCTGTCTATTTCAGCTCACAAAATTGCGGGGCCGATAGGTATCGGAGCACTTTTTGTTAGGAGAGGTGTTGAGCTCCTTCCAATGGTTCATGGTGGGGGGCAGCAACCCTTAGCCTCAGGCACTATGAGCCCAGAGTTATGTGTCGGCTTTTCTACGGCATGCAATCTCGCGAAAAATTGGCATGAGGACAGCGAGGTTCAACGACAGAGAAACTTGATGGAGAAATTTGAGGCCGGATTGTCGGCTGCCGGATATGAATTTCGGAAGAATGGTCCGCTTGATGAGGCATGTCGGCTGGCAGGTACAACACACATTACATTTAAAAATGTAGATCTTCAGGATCTCCAGGCCTGGATATCTCCTTTCGTATCCTTCTCGACGAAATCTGCATGTGCTTCTGACAAATCGAGTATCAGCCACGTCTTGTCGGCTATCGGCCTAAGCGAAGCAGAGGCAAATAACTCTGCTCGGTTCTCAGTGAGCTACAGGACATCTGAAGACGATGTCACAAATGCGATCAAATATTTTGCCGAATATTTATCCTCGCAGAAATTACGCGTCACTGCGTGAAAAATGAGCTAGGGGCCAGGATCAGTGACGACTATGCCGCCATTGTTAGATCAGAAGTGCGGAAAACATTTTTCTTACCGTGACTTTATTGAATGCAGTGACACCCACCAAAAACACCGCCCCTACAATGTTCCACGGTCAATTGAGACCTATGAAGCGCTCGAGGTTTTAGCAAATAAGGTGCTTGATCCTGTCGTCGTTGAATTCGGAAAAAGTAAACTGACTTATGGTGTGTCTTGCCCGGAGCTCACTCGACTTATCAGAAAAGGGATTAGTCCGCCGCACGATCAACACGCTTCTTACGAAAAGAATAGCCGCGGCAGGTACATTTGCAGCCGGCTCGGCGCAGCCGTCGACTTTCTAACAGAAGAGTATGACTCTCTGTCTGTCGCGAAGTGGATTGTCACCAACTGCGAGTTTGATCGGCTTTATGTTTACGGTGCTGATCGACCAATTCATGTGAGTGTCGGTCCTGAAGACAAGAAACACATTGTGATAATGCGCAAATCGAAAGTCCGAGCTGGCCGCGTACCAAGGCTGATCAAAGTTGAGAACTTTCTTCAGTTAGCAGCAGAAGATATTTAATGCAGACTATCTCCATACGATCGGAGCGCTCATGAGCATGATTGGAAAACGCGTTGGCGGCGATCTTTATCTCCATCGTGTCAGCTTAAATCATCTTCCGAACGAAGACCGGAAAATTGTAGAGACGTCGTTAAATTCTCTCGAAGCCTCTGAAGGCTCCTGGAATGTTGTGCGCATCGCAAACGACAATATCGCCTTTCTCACATACTCGAATTTTGAAGACGCTCCCTTCCCGTCGCTAGAAAAGAGCGTGCGATTGGATTTGTTGGACGGGCGGAAAAGCGTGCGTGATTTCTCGCGTTATTCGAACCCTCCGATCCTTCACCGAAAAGAACTTCTGTTGCCGCTCGATCATCCGAGGTGGGCTGAGTTTGCTAAATTGACAAATGCTCTCGATGAGCACGGGGTTTTTTATGACTCACACAGGATCGGGTTCAAAAATCAGTGGGAGGCGCGTCTAAGTGCTCACGGAATTAAAATGTCAGGCCATGACATTCTGGAAGTGGGCAAAGTTGAAGGAGTAAATGTCCAAAGACACAAAACGGCTTTGGTGCGTTACCAGTTATCCCAACCTGTGCAACTCCTTATGCGCTATGGCTTGCTAAAGGAAGAAAGCACATTCTTCGATTATGGGTGTGGTCGGGGTGATGATTTAGATACCCTTCTTGGTAGCGGCTTCGATGCAGCTGGCTGGGATCCTCACTACGCACCCGATAATCCAATAAGGAAAAGCGATGTCGTCAACATTGGCTTTGTTCTTAATGTCATAGAAGACGCTAAGGAGCGGCAATTAGCTCTAAAACGCGCATGGGAGCTCACCGATCGGGTGCTGTCTGTCGCGGTTATGTCACCAAGTTCAGCAGCAATTGAGAACGCTCGTCCCTATAAAGACGGCTTTTTGACATCGCGGAACACGTTTCAAAAATATTTCACGCAAGAGCAGCTCCGGGACTTCATTTTGCAGACGACAGGGGCTGATGCCGTCGCTGTGGCGGCTGGTATTTTTCTCGTGTTCGCCGACGATCTTCTTTTGCAAGAATTTCAGATCAACAGGTATGAGCGAAATACTCATAGATCTATCAATCTAGCGAGCCGCCGCGACAAGCCCTCGCCAAGCAGATCCATCCCAAAGCTCGAGCAGGCCCTACCGATTTTGGAGCATCTGACCCAAGAAATTTTGGCACTCGGCAGACCCTTACATAATGACGAGCTCTCCCCGGAACTAAAGAGCGCGTTAAGTTCAGAACGGATAGCGTTCAAAACAGCCCATCAATATTGCATTGAGAACCTATGTAGCTTCGATGATCTCGAAGGTATCGCCTCTGAAAGAAAAGATGATTTGATCCTCTATTTCGCGATCGAACTTTTCTCTAAGCACAAACCTTACCGCGCATTACCTAAAAGGTTGCAACAAGACCTTCGGGCCTTCTGGGGCAATTATGCAAATGCTCAGATCGAAGCGCGCCAACTTCTTTTTTCTATTGGTGACAGAGAAGCAATTCAACAAGCGGCTGAAGACGCCGCTGACGAAGGCCTCGGATACATTCTTCCCGATAACCAGTTTCAATTTCACCATTCGATTTTGAAACGCCTCCCTCTCATTCTTCGGTGTTACGTGGCGTGTGGGAGTATCTTGTTTGGTGATATTGAAAGTGCGGACATAATCAAAATCCACATCAACACCGGAAAACTGACGCTTCAATTTTATGAGAATTTTTCCGACCCGTTACCACTGATATCGAGACGAATTAAAATCGATATGCGTTCGCAGCATGTTCGTATTTTTGATTATGACGACGTGGATCGGCAATATCTTTTCATGAAGTCCTTATTCCTTCCCGAGGATCATGAAGATTTCGATGCTCAGTCAAAATTTGATGTTGAGGTTTCGAAATTAAAAGACTTTGATTTTTCCGGTTATGGACCCGATGCAGAATTGTTCGATAAAACACTCTCTGAAAATAATTTTGCGTTGGTTGGATTTGATTTGAGAGTGACGTGAGACCCGATTTCCCTCCAGTCATAGGGAGAGTCCGGTTTTAAAATGTTGCCCTGTGCGGGCGGGTTGTTCAAGCCGG
>TARA_R110002110_G_scaffold415693_1_pt1 | contig 18634 bp, 15 predicted proteins | sample TARA_R110002110 | Tara Oceans TARA_R110002110 (sample SAMEA4397330) | marine metagenome | biome: Polar Biome; feature: [SRF] surface water layer (ENVO:00010504); material: water (ENVO:00002006), including particulate matter (ENVO:01000060) such as... | depth 5 m
GCTAGAAGGCTGGTACCGGCCATGGTCATCGGATTCGGAAGTGATGGCGACAGTGTATGCCAGCCGGGGCCGCGGCGACAGACCCCGGTGTCAGCGCCGCTTGCGCCGCCGCTGGGGCTTCTTGCCACTGGCGGGCGTCTTCGGATAGCGCGGCAGCTTGCCGGTGGCCAGGTAGCGATGAATGGACTCCTGGGAGCGGATCATCGGGGCCTTGTGGGGCCGGGGCACGAACTCGTTTATCTGGTGCTGGTCGATGATCCGCGCCTTGACGTTGTCGTGCCACTGCTGGTCGAGAATGTCCTGCAGGGTCTTCTGCGCGGCCGGATCCCGTACCGGACACAGCACCTCCACCCGGTAGTCCAGGTTGCGGGTCATCAGGTCGGCGGAGCCGATCAGGTAGCGCGGGTTGCCCCGATTGTAGAACACATAGGCGCGCGGGTGCTCCAGGTAGCGATCGACAATGCTGATGGCCTCGATGTTCTCGGAAATGCCCTTCACCCCCGGCAGCAGCGAGCACATGCCGCGGATAATCAGCTTGATCTGCACACCGGCATCCGAGGCCTCGTACAGTTTCATCACCAGCTGGTTGTCGACCAGGTTATTGCACTTGAGGGTAATCTCGGCGTGATAACCCGCGCGCGCGTTGGCGATCTCCTGCTCGATCAGGTGCATCAATCCCGGCCGGGTACTGTGAGGAGACACCAGCAGGGTACGGTAGCGCGGCCGCTTGTAGGTGAACTGCAGGAAATCAAAGACATCATGGATGTCGCGACCGATGTTCTGGTCATAGGTCAGCAGGGTAAAGTCGGTGTAGACCCGCGCCGTCTTCTCGTTGAAGTTGCCGGTGCCGATGTGGCTGTAGTAGCGGATCTGGCCTTCTTCACGGCGCTCGATCAGCAGCAGCTTGCTGTGCACCTTGAGGCCGGGAATACCGAAGATCACCTGGATGCCGTTCTCGGTCAGCCGCTGGGCCCAGCTGATATTGGCGGCCTCGTCGAAGCGCGCCGCCAGCTCCACCACCGCCAGCACCCGCTTGCCATTCTGCACCGCATTGACCAGGGCATCGATGACCCGGGACTGTTTCGCCACCCGGTACAGGCAGATCTTGATCGCGGTGACGGCCGGGTCCAGGGCCGCCGTCTTCAGCAGGTCGACGATATAGTCATAGGGATGATAAGGGTAGTAGAGAAACACATCCTGCTCGCGGATGTTGTCCGCCAGGCTGCCCGGATCATCCAGGCGCGGCAGGCGAATCGGTGGCAGGGGCGGAAACTCCAGGTACTTGGGGCCAACATTGGGGAAGGACATGAAGTCCTTGGAGTTGTGATAGCGGCCCCCGGGAATCAGGCTGTCGTATTTGCCAAAGCCAAACCGGGTACAGAGGTGGTCCAGCAGGCGCTTCGGCATGGCGGCGTCGTACACGAAGCGCACCGCCTCCGCCCGCCGCCGCTGCTTGAGACTGGTTTCCATCTTGTCGATCAGGCTTTCGCTGATGCCGGGGTCGATCTCCAGTTCCGCATCGCGGGAAAACTTGAAGCAGTAGGCCGCCACCTCGTCGATCTGGAATACCCCGCGAAACATCTGTGGCAGGCAGGCGCGGATAACGTTGTCCAGGGCGATAAAGACCTTGCCGGACTTGCCCTTGCGCTTGGGAATCTGCACAAAGCGATCCAGCCGATCCGTCGGCACTTCGACCACCGCGTAGTTGTAATCCTCGCCGGTGCGGATATCCAGCGCCAGGTAGATCGACTCGTCGTTGAGCGGGGAAATGGAGTGGCCTTCCCGCAGCAGGATGGGCTCCAGTTCCGGCAGCACGGTGCGGGTGAAAAACGCCTGTACAAACGCCGCCTGGCCCGGATCGAGCTGGCGCTCGTTGATCATGTAGATCTGCCGCGACTGCAGGTCCCGCAGCACCCCGTTGTAGGTTTTCTCGAACTGCTTCTGCAGTTCCACCACCCGCTTCTGGATGGCGGCCAGCAGATCCTTGGCCTGGGGTCTCAGGCTGGCATCGGAGACGGTAATCAGGCGCCGCACTTCCGCCACCCGGACCCGGAAGAACTCGTCCATGTTGTTGGAGAAGATGCCCAGGTAGCGCAGGCGCTCGATCACCGGCACGGTGTCATCGGCGGCCTCCTGCAGCACCCGGGCATTGAAGGAAAGCCAGCTGATCTCCCGCGGAATAAACAGGCTTTCATCGAGGTCAGCCAGGCGTCGCTGCAGGGAGCTGTGGATCTCTTTCAAGCGGGTTCTCTGCCCCAGGGCAGCCTCGTGGCCAATGGACAGGGCAGTCTATCGCGCCACGGCCCGGCGTTCACCCGGTTTTCATCGCCCGCCATGTGAAAGTTTTATGACAGCGACTCAGGTGTAGAACCAGTAGGCCACGACGATGGCCGCGCTGATGCCGGCGGCATCCGCCACCAGCCCGCAACCCAGGGCGTGCCGGGCATGGCGAATGCCCACCGCACCGAAGTAGACCGCAAGCGTGTAGAAGGTGGTCTCGGTGGAGCCCTGCATGGTTGCCGCCAGTCGCCCCTGGAACGAGTCCACACCATAGGTATTCATGGTATCGATCATCATCGCACGCGCACCTGACCCGGACAGGGGCTTCATCAATGCCGTGGGCATCGCCTCCACCCAGCGGGCGTCAAAACCCAGCGCTCCGACCCCGGCCCGGAGCAGCTCCAGTACCAGCTCCAGCGCACCGCTGGCACGGAACACACCGATCGCCACCAGCATGGCCAGCAGGTACGGAATGATGCCGATGGCGGTCTCGAAGCCCTGCTTCGCACCTTCGATAAAGGTTTCGTAGACATTGACCGCACGCCGATGCGCCACCACCAGAAACAGCATAATGAGGCTGATAATCAGCAGGTTGCTGAGCAGGCTGGACTGCCGCTGCAACTCGCTGGCGGTGAGGGTGGAAAACCAGCCCACCAGCGCCAGCAGCACGGCGAAAGCTCCGCCCAGGCAACCCAGCACCACCGTGTCGCGGAGATTGATGCGCTGCACCCAGGCGGTAACCAGCAGGCCCGCCAGGGTGGAGCAGCTGGTCGCGATCAGGATGGGGATGAACACCGCCGCCGGGTCCGGGGCCCCCATCTGCGCCCGGTACAGCAGCACCGTGACCGGAAACAGGGTCACCGACGAGGTATTCAACACCAGGAACAGGATCTGGGCGTTGCTGGCCACGGTCGGGTTCGGGTTCAGTTGCTGCAGGTCTTTCATCGCCTTGATGCCCAGCGGCGTGGCGGCATTGTCCAGGCCGAGGACATTCGCGGACAGGTTCAGGGTCATGGAGGAGATCGCCGGGTGCCCCCGCGGCACATCCGGCATCAGGCGCACAAACAGCGGCGACAGCAGGCGCGCGAGCTTGTCCACCAGCCCGGAGGCTTCGCCGATGGCCACCACCCCCAGCCACAGGGCCATCAGGCCGATCAGGCCGATGGCCAGCTGCACTGCCAGGGCCGCCATCTCGAACAGGCCGGCCACCATGCGCTGGAAAACCCCGGCATCGCCGGCCACCAGCCACTGGAACAGGGCGCTGGCAAAAGCGACAAGGAAGAAACCCAGCCAGATCCGGTGCAGCATCAGTGCCGCTGGCGCGCCAGGAAGTCCAGCACCAGGGCCGCGGTCTGGTCCGGCTGCTCCAGCGGGAACAGGTGACCACCCGGAATGCTGTGCAACTCTGCCTGCGGCTGCAGCCGGGCCCAGCGTCGCAGGGCAGCCGCCGACAGGATGTCAGAACTGTCGCCGCCAATGCCGAGGGTTGGCACCTTGAGCCGCAGCAGCCGGGGCCATACCAGCGGCAGGGACGAGTAAACCGCGGCCTCCCAGTCGCCCGAGTAGGCCAGCTCCAGGTCGCCCCCCGGCCCCTGCTTGAAACCGGCACGGATGTAGTCCCACAACACCTCGTCGTCGAAGGCGTTGAAGGCGCGTTTGCCGCGGTGAAACTCGAACGCGGTCTGGGGGTCGGGAAACCGGTCCGGCCGGTTCAGGGCTCGCCGCACCATGGGAATTTTCGGCAGTCGCGAGCGCGGCGTCAGGTTGAGCCCCAGGGCCAGCCGGGTCTTGACAAAAACCGGGTCCAGCAGGATCAGGCCACGGAACAGCTGCGGTCGCTGCAATGCCGCCAGCATGGAGACGACGCCGCCCAGGGAGTGGCCCATCATCCACACCGGCTCACCCACACCGCGCTCCAGGGTGTGGATCAGGTCGTTGGCAAACTGGTGCCAGTCGGCCCGCGCCGGCACCGGCTCCCGCGACCACAGGGGGCGGTGCCGGTAGCCGGTGACCGCATAGTGCTCCGCCAGGGGCGCCAGCAGGCGCCGGTAACTACCGGGCGGATAGCCGTTGGCATGGGCAAACACCAGCGGCTCGCCACTGCCGCCGAAAGATTCCAGTCGTTCCTGCATCGGGTGTCTCTGCTTCCTGCAATGTCGTGATTCATGCTGGCGCCAGCCTAATGCAAAAGCCGGCGCTTGTCCCGCCCGGGGCAGGGCCGTACCATGTTCGCCAACATGTCCGATGCCACAGTAAAAGGAGTTGCCCCATGAAAACCCGTGCTGCCGTTGCCTTCGGGGCCGGCCAACCGCTGGAAGTGGTCGATGTCGACCTGGAAGGACCCCGGGACGGCGAAGTGCTGGTGGAAATGATGGCCACCGGTATCTGCCACACGGATGCCTTCACCCTCTCGGGCGATGACCCGGAAGGCGCCTTTCCGGCCATCCTTGGCCACGAGGGCGCGGGCATCGTGCGCGAGGTCGGGGCCGGGGTGAAATCGCTGCAGCCCGGCGATCATGTGATTCCGCTCTACACCCCCGAATGCCGGGAGTGCAATTTCTGCCTGCACCCCAAGACCAACCTGTGCCAGGCCATACGCGAAACCCAGGGCCGGGGCGTGATGCCCGACGGCAGCAGCCGCTTCTCTCTGGACGGCAAGCCCCTGCTGCACTACATGGGCTGCTCCACCTTCTCCAACTTCACCGTGTTGCCGGAAATCGCGCTGGCCAAGGTGCGCGAGGATGCCCCGTTCGACAAGATCTGCTATATCGGCTGCGGCGTCACCACCGGGGTCGGCGCCGTGGTCTACCGGGCCAAGGTCGAGCCGGGCAGTAATGTGGTGGTGTTCGGACTCGGCGGCATCGGCCTCAATGTCATCCAGGGCGCGCGCCTGGTCGGCGCCGGGAAAATCATCGGCATCGACCTGAACCCGGAGCGCGAGGCCCTGGGTCGCAAGTTCGGCATGACCGACTTCATCAACCCGAAGAATGTGGCCAACGTGGTCGAGGCCATTGTCGAGCTGACCAGGGGCGGTGCCGACTACAGCTTCGAGTGCATCGGCAACGTGGAAGTGATGCGCCAGGCCCTGGAGTGCTGTCACAAGGGCTGGGGCGAGTCCTACATCATTGGGGTCGCCGGTGCCGGCAAGGAAATTGCCACCCGCCCGTTCCAGCTGGTCACCGGCCGTTCCTGGCACGGGGTCGCCTTCGGCGGCGCCCGCGGTCGCACCGATGTACCGACGATTGTCGACTGGTACATGGACGGCAAGATCAATATCGACGACCTGATTACCCACACCATGCCGCTGGAGGATATCAACAGGGGCTTCGACCTGATGCACGGCGGCGAAAGTATCCGCTCGGTCGTGGTGTACTGAGGCCATGAGCGTGGAAATCATTGCCGAAAACCGCTGCTTCGGTGGCCGCCAGCTGCGCTTCAGCCACCGCTCCGAGACGCTGGACTGCACCATGCAGGCAGCCATCTACCTGCCGCCCCAGGCCGAGCAGGGCCCGGTGCCGGTGCTGTACTGGTTGTCCGGTCTCACCTGCAGCGACGAAAATTTCGTGCAGAAGGCCGGCGCCCAGCGCTACGCGGCGGCCCACGGCATCGCCATCGTCTGCCCTGACACCAGCCCCCGCGGCGACGGTGTACCGGATGATCCTGAAGGTGCCTGGGACTTCGGCCTCGGTGCGGGCTTCTACGTCAACGCCACCGAGGCGCCCTGGAACCGGCACTACCGGATGGATGACTATGTCAGCGTGGAACTGCCGGCCCTGGTGGCGGCCGAGTTTCCGTTACAGGCGCAGCGCTGCGGCATTTTCGGTCACTCCATGGGCGGCCACGGCGCGCTGGTGCTGGCCCTGCGCAATCCGGGCCGCTATGCCTCGGTGTCGGCCTTTTCCCCCATCGTGGCGCCCAGCCAGTGCCCCTGGGGCGAAAAAGCCCTGGGCAACTACCTGGGGCCGGACCCCGCCGCCTGGCAGGCCTACGACAGCTGTGCGCTTATCCGCGCCGGCGCCCCACATCTGCCGATGCTGGTGGATCAGGGCGAGGCGGACAACTTCCTTGAGACCCAACTGCAAACCGGGCTGCTGGAGCAGGCCTGTGCCGACACCGGGTTCAAGGCCCATATCCGCCGGCAACCGGGCTACGACCACAGCTATTTTTTCATCGCCACTTTTGTCGGCGAGCACATCGCCTTCCACGCCAGGATGCTGGCGGACAGCTAGCTCAGGGAAGGTGCCGGGTACAGCAGGCTGGTCCAGCTGTGGCGCTCGAAGGGTCGCCAGCCACCGTGGGGCAGCGCCAGGCGGTCGGCAACCAGATACCAGATGGTCGGATTGAAGGTCATGCCGCAGTGGCTGCCGCGCACTTCAATACTCTGGGTATGTTCGTGGCCGTCGCGCTGCAGGGTGGTCTGCCAGTTGACCACGCCGTCGCCGCGGGAGTAGATTGCCGTGGTCGGTACCGGCGGTGCCACATGCAGCTGCTCCTGCTCGATCGGCAGCTCATCGATCGGATTGAGTGCCATGAACAGGCGCGAGGGATAGGATGCGGTGAGGCGACCTTCGCCGAAGGGGCTGCCCAGGGAAATCACCTGCCGCACCAGATCGGGAAATTCCCGCGCCAGCTCCCGGGCAAAGATCCCGCCCAGGCTGTGTCCGACCAGGGAAATTGGGCCACCGTAGCGCTCCGACAGAAACGTGATGCGCTCCTGCAGGCCCTCCAGCACGCCATCCCGCGGCCCCAGGTTGCGGCCCAGGCCCCAGCCATGAACCGCATAGCCGAGCCTGGTCAGATAACGGCGAAAGGAGGCATTGTAGCCATCGGCGCCGAGAAATCCCGGCAGCACCATCACCGGGTGACCGTCACCCCGGGGCGCCCTGTCCAGCAGCTTGCGGCTGAGGCGCAGGGACAGCATTTCCACCACCACCCGGTGCGCCTCGGTCAGGGCCAGCAGCGCATGCGGCGGGGGAACAACCGGTTCCAGCTGGATACTGGTCTCGTAGTCAATTACTTCCATAGCCGTCACGGACACTCCCGGCGCCTTGCATAACAAGATTCATGCGGTTGAGCATAGCCCAACAGGCCCGCCGGGGGGAAGCCCCGGGCTAGAGGCGGGAAATCTCCCGGTCCAGCTCGTACTGGCGCGAGGTGACGAAGGACTCCATGGCTTCAACCCGGCGCAGCGCCGCATCCAGTCGCTCCCGCGCCCGGCGCAGGCGCACACTGCCCGGCTCGCTGTAGCGGAAGACCTTGCGCGGGCGGTAGTCGTGGTGGCGCTCGTCATACTCCATGGCAACGCCGGCCTCGGGGTCCGGATCAAAATCGTCCGGTGGCAGGTCCGACCTGCCGCCGCGCTGCGCCGAGGGCCGCGGAGCCAGCAGCAGCCACGCCCCCAGATACGCCCACAGGGCCAGGGTACCGGTAAACAGGAGTGCTGCCACCCAGAGCAGACGCACTACCCAGTGGGCAATATCGAAGTGGTCCGCCAGCCCGGCACAGACCCCGCCGATTTTCCCCTCGCGGGGGTTGCGGTAGAGGTTCATGCCCCAGCCGGAGGCGCGTCGGCGGCGAAAGCGCCGCTCGCCGCCGCGCCAGTCCGGACCCGTGTGGCGACGATAGTCGCGATGATGCCGTTCACTCATGATCGTACTCCTTGCCCCGCCGCTGGCGGTCAGTCTGGTCACGCCAGTTGGCGTGATCCGAATCCAGGATTGTTTCCAGAACGCCAATGCGCTCGGTCAGCCGGTCCACTGTCGCCAGCAGTTCCTCCAGCGCCTGCCGGTCCTCCTCATTGAGACTGCGGGAGGAGCGGTTGACGCTGCGGTAGTGCATCGTGATCCAGATTGGCGCCACGATCACCAGGAACAGGATCGTGGGCACAAACATGAATTGCCAGAATTGCATTGTTGTTGTCCTCGGGCAGGTCTGCGGTCAGGCCGTATGCTGCCACTTCGTGGTGGTCGACACTAGTGACATGACCCTAGCCGTTGCCGTCGCGGCTGCCCTGGCGGGCCTCCAGCTCGGCCTTCAGGCGCTGCAATTCGTCACTGATGCGCTCGTCCTGCTGCAGGGCATCGATTTCCGCGGCCAGGTCTGGAGGCACTTCCCGGCCCGCATCCAGCAGTTCGAGCTGACTCTCCAGGCTGTCCATCCGCCGCTCGAAGTGCTCAAACCGGTGGAACGCGGTATCCAGGGCTTCGCGATGCATCTGCCGCTTCACCTTGATCCGCGATTCCACCGTCTGGCTGCGCATCAGCAGGGCCTGCTGCCGCGACTTGGCGTCCGACAGCTTCTGCTGCAGCTGACCGATTTCCGTGCTCAGCTGGGCAATATGCTCGTCAGCGGCGGTGAGTTCCGCGGTCACCACGGCCAGCTCGTCCTCGATCGCGTGTTTTTCCTGCAGGGCCGCCCGCGCCAGGTCCTCGCGGCCCTTGCTGATGGCGAGCTTCGCCTTCTGCTCCCAGCTGTCCGCGTCGGCCTGCACCTGCTGCAGGCGACGGGCGGCAGCCTTGCGGTCCGCCAGCACCCGGGCCGAAGAGCTGCGCACCTCCACCAGGGTGTCCTCCATTTCCTGGATGATCAGGCGGATCATCTTCTGGGGGTCCTCAGCCTGATCGAGCAGCGCATTGAGGTTGGAATTAATGATGTCTGACATCCGCGAAAAAATACCCATGGTTCCTCTCCACTGGGGCCCTGCCCCGGTTACCGACGGCCTGCTGCCGACCTGCAGGCAGAAACAATCAGGATTCGTGCCAGATGCCGTAACTCATTGTTTTTAGAGAACTATTCCCACCAGGCAACCATTCCGGCCCCACACTTGGTCATTTTAAAGGTTATTTTTACCTTATTCAGGTTTTTATAACCTTTTATATAGGGCTATATTTACCTTATGAAGCCACAGGAAAGCATTATCGGCAGCTCTGCCGCCCTCGCCCACGCCCTGGAGCAGGTGTCGCGGCTGGCCGGCATCAACCGCCCGGTACTGATTCTGGGCGCCAGGGGCACCGGCAAGGAGCTGGCGGCGGAGCGCCTGCACTTCCTCTCGGCGCGCTGGGAGGCCCCCTTCGTCAAGGTCAACTGCGCCGCGCTGGCGGATTCGCTGCTGGAGTCGGAGCTGTTCGGTCACGAACCCGGCGCCTTCACCGGCGCCACCCGGGTGCGCCAGGGCCGCTTCGAGCGCGCCGATGGCGGCACCCTGTTCCTTGATGAGCTGGGCACCATGTCCCTGCGCCTGCAGGAAAAACTGCTGCGGCTGGTCGAGTACGGTGAATTCGAACGCCTGGGGGGACAGCAGACCCTGCAAGTGGACGTGCGGGTGGTCGCAGCCACCAATGCGGACCTGCAGGCCCTGGCAGCAGCCGGAGAGTTTCGCGCCGACCTGCTGGACCGGCTCGGCTTTGACGTGGTCCACCTGCCGGCCCTGCAACAGCGCCCGGAGGACATCCCCGAGCTGGCGCGTCACTTCGCCATCCAGATGAGTGCGGAACTGGGCTGGGAACTGTTTCCCGGCTTCAGCGACGAGGCCATGGCAGCCCTGCAGGCCCACCCCTGGCCGGGCAACGTCCGCGAGCTGAAAAATGCGGTAGAGCGCTCCCTGCATCGCTGGAACCAGCCACGGCGCCCCGTGGCCGAGGTGGCACTGGATCCGTTCGTTTCTCCCTATGGCGAACCCATCCTGGCAAGCTCCGGCCCCGCAGACCCTGCCGTGGCGGCAACGGCACAGGAGCGCGAAACAGCAGCCATCGCCACCCCGGGAGTCACCGATTTTGCCGCGCGCATGCTGGCCATTGAGCGCCGCCTGGTCCACCAGGCGTTGGCGGATAACGGCTACCACCAGCGCCAGACGGCCGCCGCACTGGGACTCAGTTACGACCAGCTGCGCGGTCTGGTGCGCAAGCACAAGCTCGGTCGCAGGCGTCGCCGTCGCCCAGCCTGAACGCGAGCGCATTGCACCCCTTTCGGGGAGCGCGAAAGCTCTATAAAGCAGCTATAGTAAGAACTCATGGTGGGCCGCAACGCAGAAGGCATGTTACGGTCGTGCCAGTAATTGTCGGGCAGTGCACATGCCCGCCCACTCAGCAAGCACAGCAACAAGGATCCACGCTATGAGCCTGTCTCTCACTGACCCCACGCTGCTCCAGACCCAGGCCTTCATCAATGGCCAGTGGGTCGATGCCGATGACGGCGCCACCTTCTCTGTCAGCAACCCCGCCAACGGTGAGGTCATTGCCGAGGTGGCCAGGGTTGGCGCAGCCGAGACCCGGCGCGCGATCGAAGCCGCGCAAACAGCCATGGACAGCTGGAAGGTCGTGCCGGCAAAACAGCGCGCGCAGATTCTGCGCAAGTGGTTCGACCTGATGATGGAAAACCAGGAGGACCTCGCCCGTATCATGACCGCCGAGCAGGGCAAGGTGCTGGCAGAATCGCGCGGCGAAGTGGCCTACGGCGCCTCGTTCGTCGAGTGGTTCGGCGAGGAAGCCAAGCGTATCGACGGCGATGTCATTCCGGGGCCCTCGGCGGACCGGCGCATTGTCTGCATCAAGCAGCCGGTGGGCGTGGTCGCCGCGATCACCCCCTGGAATTTCCCCAATGCCATGATCGCGCGCAAGGCGGCACCGGCCCTGGCCGCGGGCTGCAGCATCGTGATCAAGCCCGCCAGCGAGACACCGCTGTCGGCCTTTGCCATGGCGGTACTGGCAGAGCGCGCGGGCGTTCCGGCGGGCGTGCTGAATATCGTCGCCGGCGGCTCCTCGGCGATCGGCGGTGAACTCACCGGCAACCCCATCGTGCGCAAACTGACCTTCACCGGCTCCACCCCGGTGGGCAAGATGCTGGAGGCCCAGTGTGCCGAAACCATGAAGAAGACCTCGATGGAACTGGGCGGCAACGCGCCCTTTATCGTCTTCGATGACGCCGACCTCGACGCCGCGGTCAAGGGTGCGGTGATTTCCAAGTACCGCAACTCCGGCCAGACCTGCGTTTGCTCCAACCGCATGCTGGTGCAGGACGGGGTCTACGATGAATTCGTGGCGAAGCTGGTCAAGGCCACCGCCGAGCTGGCGGTGGGTGATGGCTTTGGCGACGGCATCAGCATCGGCCCGCTGGTCAATGTCGGCGCGGTCAACGATGTCGACAGTCTGGTGCAGGAATCCATAGGGGCCGGTGCCAAGGTCGCCCTCGGCGGCGGCCCGCATGACCTCGGGGGCTGCTTCTACCAGCCCACCATCCTCACCGAAGTCACCTCGGAGATGTCGGTGTTCCGCAATGAGATCTTCGGCCCGGTCGCCCCGGTGGTGCGCTTCAAGGACGAAGCGGAGGCCATCGCCATGGCCAATGACACCGAGTTCGGCCTCGCCTCCTACTTCTACACCCGCGACATCGGCCGGGTCTGGCGCGTGGCGGAAGCGCTGGAGTACGGCATTGTCGGCATCAACGAGGGCATCATCTCCAACGAGATGGCGCCCTTCGGCGGGGTCAAGGAATCGGGCTCGGGCCGCGAGGGCTCCAAGTACGGAATGGACGACTACGTCGAGATCAAGTACATGCTGATGGGTGGGCTGGACAGGTGATGTAGGAGCCCGCTCCGCGGGCGATCGCGCGGGGACCGCGCTCCTACAATTCCCACCAGATTAATCGCCCGCGGAGCGGGCTCCTACAGGTCCCGGAGGTCCGGCGGTGGCTCAGGCCACCAGCAACTGCTCCCGCGTCACATGGGCCAGGGTTTCATCAAGCGCCCGGCCCAGCTTGTCGGTCATTTCATCGACCTGCGCTTCGGAGATGATCAGCGGCGGGCACAGGGCGATGCTGTTGCCACCCATGGCGCGCACGATCAGGCCCGCCTCCTGGGCCCGCAGGGCACAGAAGCCGCCGATGGCGTTGCCGTCGAAGGGCTGCCGCGTGTCCTTGTTGGCGACCAGTTCCAGCGCCGCGATCATGCCCATGCCACGCACCTCGCCCACCAGCGGGTGACTGGCGAAAGCCTGCAGTTTCCGCTGCATGTAGTCGCCCATCACCCGGGCGCGCTCGAAGAGATTGTCGCGCTGGTAGATTTCCAGCACTTTCGAGGCGACGGCACAGGCCACCGGGTGACCCCCGTAGGTATAGCCGTGACCGAAAATACCCACCTTGGCGCTGGGCTCCACCAGGGCCTCGTAGATGTCGCCGGTGACAATCGCGGCACTGACCGGCAGATAGGCTGAGGACAGGGCCTTGGCCAGTGACATCAGCTGCGGCTGGATACCAAAGCTGGTGGCACCGAAGTCGGCACCGGTGCGGCCAAAACCGCAAATCACCTCGTCGTCCCACATGAAGATATCGTACTTGCGCAACACTGCCTGGACTTTCTCGAAGTAGCCTTGCGGCGGCACCACCACGCCACCGGCACCGCTGATGGGTTCGGCAATGAAGGCCGCAATGGTGTCCGGCCCTTCCGCCACAATCAGGTCTTCCAGTTCCTGTGCCCGGCGGCTGGCAAACTCCTCTTCGCTCTCGCCGGGCAGGCCGTCGCGGTAGAAATGCGGCGCCCCGGTGCGGAGGATACCCAGTGCCTCAAAAGGCAGGCTGAAGTGCGTGTGATTGGGTACCAGGCCGGTCAGGGACGCGGCGGCGACGGTGACGCCGTGATAGGCGCGCTCGCGGGAGATGATCTTGTATTTCTCCGGCTTGCCAATGGCGTTGAAGTAGTAGCGCAGCAGCTTCACCTGGGTGTCGTTGGCATCGGAGCCCGAGTTGCCCAGGAACACCTGGGCATTGTCCACCGGCACCATCCCGGCCAGCGTGTCCGCCAGGGCCATGGCGGCCGGGTGGGTCTTGCCGCCAAACAGATGCGAGTAGGCGAGGGTGCGCATCTGCTCCGCCGCGGTCGCGACGATTTCCTCGTTGCCATAGCCCAGCGCGGTGCACCAGAGACCGCTCATGCCCTCCAGGTACTGCCGCCCCTGGTTGTCGTAGACATACACGCCCTCACCGCGCTCGATCACCAGTTGCTCGGTGGCTTTCAGGTTGGTGGTCGGATAGATCATGTGGGTCATGGCGGGTTCCTCGCGCGGCAGGTTGCAATCGGACTTCTCAGGGTAGCGCAGACGCTCGTGGTGTGCAGGCAGGCCCTTGCCTGCAATTTTCCACGGCTTGCCTATGTATCCACAAGCGATTAAATTTACCCATCCTGGTTAATTAAAGTTACCAACATGCCCCTGGACCGCCGCTTCCCCCTCAACAGCCTGCGCGCCTTCGAAGCGGTGGGGCGCCATGGGCATCTGCGCCGGGCCGCAGAGGAACTGAACCTCACCCACGCCGCCCTCAGTCACCAGGTCAGGCTGCTGGAAAGCGAGCTGGACTGCAGCCTGTTCAATCGCGTCCACAACGGCATGCAGCTCACCGCCGCCGGACGCCGCTTCCTCAGCGTGGTCCAGGCTGCGCTCGATGCCCTGGCCGAGGGGGTCGTGCACCTGGACCCGGCGGCACTGGCCGGCGAGCTGGTGGTCGCCACCACGCCCACCATCTCGATCAACTGGCTGCCCGGAGTTATCCAGGCCTACGTCCAGCGCTACCCGGAGGTGGAATTGCATTGCGCCACCATCGAGCCGCACCAGCGCACCCTGCCCGCCCGCTTCGACCTGGCGCTGTGCCTGGGCGCGCCGGAGGCGCGCGGCAAGGTGGTGGCCAAGCTCTACCAGGAATACTATTTCCCGGTCTGCGCGCCCAAGCTGGTCAGCGCGGAACAGCCCGTGCACCAGCCCCGGGACCTGCTGGACCACACCCTGCTGCACGAGCGCTTCCAGCACTGGGAGGAATGGTTCGCGACCCACGGCATTGATCGGGCCCGGGGCCGCGGCAATATCCACTTCGACTATGGCTTCCAGTCCATCGAGGCGGCGCGCCAGGGCCTGGGCATCGTACTGGCGGACCGGCTGGAAGTGGCCGCGGACCTGCGCCGCGGTACCCTGGTGCGGCTGCTGGACCAGGAGATGGCCGTGGATGAGGGGATCTATCTGGTCAGTGAACCCGAAGCCTCGCGCACCGTGCGGGCGCAACTGTTTATCGACGAGTTGCAGCGCTACCTGCGGGACCTGGGGGTAGCACCAGCCTAACTCTGCAGATTGGCCTGCGTCTGCCCCTGCTCGGTCACTTGCTGGCCCTCCCGCAGGCGATCGCCACCGCGCACCACGATACGCTGCCCTTCCTCCAGTTCACCACTGACAGCCACCAGGTGGGCCTGCCCCGCCCCGACGGCTACCGGCACCCGCTCGGCTACGCCGCGCGCGCTGACCCGGTAGATGTAACTGCCCTCGCTGCGAATGACCACAGCGTCCCGCGGTACCGCCAATGTCATCTGGCTGGCCTCCAGCGGGATCTCCACCCTGACCAGCTGTCCCGGAATAATGACCTCGCGGTCAGCGTCAAGCAGATCGATATGCAGCTCAAAGGTCTGCGAGACAGGGTCGCCCGCGGCGATCAGTGTGCGCACCACGCCGGCGTGAGAGCCCTCGTCCACGGTTATCTCCAGGCGGTCACCGACCGCGAGCCGCGCCCGGTAGCTGATCGGCACGGCCACCCGCACTTCAAGCCGTTCGAGATCGACCAGGCGGCCGATGATTTCGCCGGGGGCAACGTACTCGCCGCCCTGCTTGTAGCGCTCCGCCAGAATGCCGTTGAACCGGGCGCGGACCTCCGAGCGGGCCATTTCGTCATCCAGCTGGCGGATACGCGCCTCCAGGATCGCCATGTCCTTGCGCGCGATATCCCGCCGCGACATGGCCTCGTCGAGCAGGAATACCGACAGGTTCTGGGTTTCGCTCAGGGCCAGATAGCGCTCCACCACCTTGCTTTGATAGACCTCGTTGACGGCTTCCCGCTCAAGCAGGCCCTGCAGTTCCTCGCGCCGCAGCTGCAACGGTGTTCGATCCAGGCGCGCAATCACCTGCCCCCTGCCGATCCGGGTGCCGGGCTCCGCAACCCAGTCCAGTTCCCCGGCCACCGCGGCGGTCACCGCAACATCGTTGCGGCTGAAGACGCTGCCATTCAGCGGCAGGCGCGCGCCCATGGCAATGCGCTCGACCCGGGCAGTCTCCACCACCACCCCGGTGTCGGCCGCGGCTATCAGCGCCGGCAGCAGCAGCGCCAGGCCCAGCGCCTGTACACAGCGTATCGTTGTCCTCATCACTCCACCTCCATGTTGGCACCCACTGCCAGTGAGTCAGCTGCCGGCAATCGCTGCGCCGCCTGCTTGCCCATCCCCAGCAGGCTGGGCATCAGCAGCAGGGACAGGCCCCCGCTGGCAATCATGCCACCGACGATCACCGCCGCCAGGCCGCGGTAGATTTCCGAGCCCACGCCCGGCATCAGCATCAGCGGCAGCATGCCAAAGATGCTGGTGAGGGTGCTCATGAATACCGGGCGCGCCCGGGTCAACACCGCATCCCGTATGGCCTGCCGGCGCGCCACTCCCTCGCGCTCCCTGATCCGCGTCTGGTCAACCAGCAGGATCGCGTTGTTGACCACCAGGCCCAGCAGGATGATGAAGCCGACCATGGTCAGCATATCGAGGGACTGGTAACTGAACAGGTTGTAGGCCTTCAGGGCGAGCACCCCGCCGGCGATGGCCGGCGGCATGACCAGCAGTACCAGCAGGCTGTCCCAGGCGGAGCGAAAGATTGCCGCCATGATGGCGAACAGAATCAGCACGGCGATGGCGAAATTCAGCAGCATCTTGTTGACCGCCTCCTGCAGGCGGTCGGCACTGCCGCGGTAGGCGATCGAGGCGCCCGGCGGCAGCATGCCCTGCAGCTCCGGGTCCAGCTCCGCACGCAGGCGTTCAATCGCCTCCTCCAGCGTCACCTGTTCCGGTGGCAATACGTTGATGGTGACCGTGCGCAGGCCATCGACCCGCTGCAGCTGCACGGGGCCCACGGTGTACTCGATCGCCGCGAGTTCGCCGATGGCCTGCACCCCGGCAAAGGGGGTGGCAATGGGGGTGCTCGCCAGTTCCTCCGGCGTGCTCCAGCCGGGACCGTGCACGATCATGTCGTAGCGGCGATTGCCATCGAAGTACTCTCCGGCATAGAGTCCATCGGTCAGTGCCCGCACCGCATCGGCCAGGGTCATCCGGTCCAGGCCCGCGAGACCGAGACGCTTGTCGTCCGGCACAATGCGCAGCTCCGGCTGATCCATGGTCAGAGCGGGCTGGGCATAGGCACTGCCGTCCTCCCACATCTGCTTGACCTGCTCCATGCCGACAGTGGCGACCCGCATCAGGGTTTCAAGATCTGCCCCGCGGATATCGATGGCAATGCTGCGACCGCCGCCGTCCACCTGGATCATCGACGCACGGCGCACGAAAGGTTCCACGTCGGGCAGGCCGGCGAGGATTTCCTCGCGCATGATTTCGATCATGGGTGCCGTGCCCTCGGGCTCCGCCGGATACAGGAATACCGTACCGTAACCGGGACCAACGCCGACATTGTAGCCGCGTACCGCGGGCTCCCTGGTGCCCGCAAGGTGTGGCCGCAGGCGCCGTTCTATCTCGCCGAAAATCTCTTTCTCGATGGTATCGAGACTGGTGCCCGGGGGCAGGTCAAGGTAGCTCTCGACCGCATCGACATCGGCCTTGGGCAGGAAATCCACCTTCGGCATCAATATCCCCACGGTCAGTATCGAAGCACCCAGAATCACCAGGATCCAGCGCATGCGGGCACGGTCGGACAGGGTACGGCGGTCAATCCAGTCCGCCAGCCGGATCCAGAAACTCCGCAGGGGATCGACCGGGACCTGGGACAGTGCGGCGTGTGCAGTCGCCATCGGCAGCACGGTCAATGACACCAGCAGCGACATCAACACCGCCGCCGAAAGCGTGATCGCCAGGTCCTTGAACAACTGGCCTTCCAGCCCCTCGAGGAAGATGATGGGGACAAAAATCGCCACCGTGGTCAGGGTCGACGACAGCAGCGCCGGCGCCACCTCGCGGGCTCCGGCTTCCGCCGCCGCGCGCCGTCCCAGGCCCTGCTGTCCGAGGCGCATGATGTTTTCCTGCACCACTATGGAGGCATCCATCGACAGCCCCACCGCGAATGCGAGGCCAGCGAGAGAGATGACGTTGAGGCTGTGGCCGGTCACCTGCAGCGCCAGGAAGGCGCCCATCAACGACAGCGGGATGCTCAGGGCAATGACCAGCGTAGCGCGTATGACCCGCAGAAAATAAAACAGCACCATGCTCGACAGCACCAGCCCCAGCAACAGGTTGCCCTGCACTAGGGCGATGGCGCGGCGGATGTGCAGCGAAGCGTCGAAACTCAGCTCCAGGGTAAGCCCCTCGGCCGCAAGCGGCCCGGTATTCAACTCGGTAATCACCGCCTTGAGACCATCGAGCAGCTCCACGGTGTTGGCGCCGTTGCTGCGATTCAGGCGGATGTAGTAGGACGGATTGCCGTTGCGCCGGGAAAAGCTGTTGCGCTTCATGAAGCCGGCCTCGACGCTGGCCACATCGCGCAGATAGACCGGTTGCTGATTGCGCCAGCCAACGACCAGCTCACCGAGCTGGTCGATGCCAAAGCTGCCGGCAATACGGACCGTGTACTGACGCCGGCCGACATCGGCGAAGCCACCGGAGACGTTGGTGGCGCGACGCAGCGCCCGGGTTACATCGTCGATGGCGACACCCATGCCCGCGAGCCGGTGGGGATCGATGTTGACCGCAATTTCGCGCTCGCGGCGGGATTCCAGGCGCACCTCGGAGACGCCGGGTACACGCGCCAGCCGGGGCTCAATAACGGTGGTCACCAGATCTTCATAGGCGGTGACATCGGTGTCAATGCCGTCGGCGCGAAACAGCTGCAGGGTGGCCGCGGCATTGTTGCCGGTGGTCCCGGCCCCAGCACGCACAACCGGTTCGTCGGCGTCGGCGGGCAGGGGCGGCGCCTGGTTGAGATTGGTGATGACGTCGATCAACCCCTGCTGCATGTCCCAGCCAATCTCGAAGTTGAGCTCGATATAGCCCTGGTCCCGGGCGATGGAACTGACCATGCTGGTCACACCCTGGATATTGCCGAGCACACGCTCCTGGCCCTGGACGATCTGTTCCTCGATTTCCTCGGGTGCGGCGGCGCGCCAGCCGGTGAAGATGAAGATCTTCGGGGGAGTCAGTTCCGGGAGCAACTGGATGGGCAGGCGGTAGATCGCCAGTACCCCAAAACCCAGCACCAGCAGTGCCGCGACGAAAGTCGCTGCGGGATTGCGCACGGCAAGCTGGATCACATTCACGGTCACGCCCCCTGCGAAACCGACGTTGGTGACAGCAGTATAGACTGGCTAGCAGCCTGTCGGACTTAACCGGATGATATCGACGTGGGATAAT
>TARA_R110002110_G_scaffold30881_2_pt1 | contig 18604 bp, 17 predicted proteins | sample TARA_R110002110 | Tara Oceans TARA_R110002110 (sample SAMEA4397330) | marine metagenome | biome: Polar Biome; feature: [SRF] surface water layer (ENVO:00010504); material: water (ENVO:00002006), including particulate matter (ENVO:01000060) such as... | depth 5 m
CGCTGCTCCACACCGGCATAATAGGCGATGGTCTCCACGGCGATCTCGTCGAGCCGTTGACGTATTTCCGTGCCGCACGTCTTCAGCATGGACGAAGCGGGACCGGGGTTCTTGCCGCCCGCCAGTTCCGCCATCACCCGGTGCTCGGTCATTTCCATCGCCTTCACCTCGATTTCCGCTTCGGCGATCTTGCGTGAAAAGCCCGCGTCATCGATAAGCCGCTTGCCGTCGCCGCCACGTTCGCCCGCCGCTACCTCGCGAATTTTTTCGACGCCCACGCCAAGCGCCGCCGCGAAAGCGCCGCCGCGTTCGAATTCGAGCAGATATTTCGCGACCGTCCAGCCGTCATTTTCTTCGCCGACGCGGTTTGTCTTCGGCACCCGAACATCGTCGAAGAAGACCTGGTTCACTTCATGATCGCCCGCCAGCGTGATGATCGGCTCCACCTTGATGCCGGACGTCTCCATGTCGAGCAGCAGAAATGTGATGCCCCGTTGCGGCTTGCCGCTCCCATCCGTTCGCACGAGACAGAACATCCGGTTGGCGAAATGGGCGTGGATCGTCCAGATTTTCGTCCCGTTCAGAACATAATCCTCACCATCGCTCACCGCCTTCAGTTGCAGGGAAGCGAGATCGGACCCGGAGCCCGGCTCCGAATAGCCCTGGCACCAATAGTCTTCGCCGGAAAGAATGCGCGGCAGGTAAAAATTTTTCTGTGCCTCGGTACCGAATTTCATCAGCATCGGCCCGCACATGCGAAGTCCCATCGGCGAAAGATGCGGGGTGCCATAGCGCGCGCATTCCGACGCCCAGATATATTTCTGCATGTCGCTCCAGCCGGTGCCGCCATAATCCTTCGGCCAGCCCGGCGCCGCCCAGCCCTTCTTGTAGAGGACCTTGTGCCAGGCAAGGTTCCACGCCTTGTCGGTGAAAGCCGATGTTGTGAGTCTGCCCGCTTCGCGCAGGTCCGGCGTCAGGTTTTCGTCGAGAAACGCGCATACATCTTCGCGGAAATCGGCATCCGCCGGTGTGAGATCGAGGTTCATTTTTTCTGCTTTTCTATCCGCAAGGTTGCCAGTGGCGAACGCGACGCCAGTTAACCGGATGTCCTGAGCGCCGCGAATTCCTCCACCAGCTTTGTATAATCCTCGAGTTCGGGAAATTCCGGGAAGCTGTGGATCGCAGGTGTTGTCGCCCAGGGCAATTTTTCGCTTGTATATGTCTCCAGAAAAGGGTCGAGCCCGCTGGTATCGTCGAACAAAGTCGCGCGCACATTGATGATCCAGTCCATGCCGTCCGGTCGCGTGAACATCCAGCTCATGCAATAGGAGCAGAAGTAATGCTTGTGCACACCGTGCAGGCCGCCGATCACGGGTTCGCCCTTCGTCACCTCGAATCCCTCGCTTGGAACGAGGGCGCTCAGCGAAAAGGCGCTTGCCGTCATGCGCTGGCAGCCGTCGCAATGGCACGCCATCGTGAGAAGCGGTGGTGCGGTCACCTTGAACCGTACCTGTCCGCATCGGCATCCCCCTTCACGGGGTAGCTTCCGGTCGTCCATGCCGCATTCCTTCGCAGGTTGCGTCAGAGCCCCAGCACGGCCTTCGCCATGATGTTGCGCTGAACCTCGTTCGAGCCGCCGAAAATCGTCTGAGCGCGGGTGTTAAGATATTTCGGCATCGTCATCAGCGTGTGGTCCGGGCCCACCGGCGGCACATTGGCGCCCCATGTGCGTGCCTCCAGCAGGTCCGGCTGCACGTAATAGGCAATCGCCTCCACGCCCAATTCGGTAATCTTCTGGTTGGTGTCCGCGCCGCGCAGCTTGATGATGGAGGCGGCGGCACCGGGGTTCTGCCCGTTGGAGAGTTGCGACATGATGCGGTGTTCGGTGAATTCCACCGCCGTCACCTCGACCTCCGTCTCGTCGAGTTTGCGCCGGAACACGGGATCGTCGATCAGCCTGGTGCCGTCACCGCTATATTCGGTGCCCGCCACCACACGCAGCTTGTTCAACGCATTGCGAAGATTGGCGCCATGCGCCGCGCCGCCACGCTCGAATTCGAGCAGATATTTCGCCACCGTCCAGCCATTATTCTCCGCGCCGACGCGGTTCTTTTTTGGCACCCGCACATCGTCGAAAAAGACCTGGTTGACCTCGTGGTCGCCGGCCAGTGTGATGATCGGATCGACCTTGATGCCCTTGGCGTGAAAATCGTCGATCAGGATGAAGGAAATGCCTTCCTGCTTCTTTGCCGCGTTCGGGTCGGTGCGAACCAGACAGAACATCTTGTTCGACTGGTGCGCGCCGGTGGTCCACAGCTTCGTCCCGTTGATGATGTAATCGTCGCCATCGGATGTGGCGCGGCATTGCAGGCTCGCGAGGTCAGAGCCGGAGCCCGGTTCCGAATAGCCCTGGCACCACCAGTCTTCGCCGCTCAGGATGCGCGGCAGATACCAGGCCTTCTGCTCATCCGTGCCATGCCCCATCAGCGTCGGTCCGACCATGCTGAGGCCCATGTTGGAACCGGCCGGCGCGCCCGCGGCAGCGCATTCCGACGCCCAGATGAATCGCTGCATTACAGTCCAGCCCGTGCCGCCATATTGTTTGGGCCAGCCTGGTGCGGCCCAGCCGCGCTTGTGGAGCCGCTTCAGCCATTCCACGCGCAACTCCTGATCGGCCAGAATGCCGGGCGTCAGCCGAGCATGGGCTTTCAGATCATCGGTCAGGTTTTCGGCGAGAAATGTCCGTGCCTCATCGCGAAAGGCCACATCCTCGGGCCGCATGGCGAGATCCATTTCGTCCTCCCTCTATTATTGCTTCCCTAGTGTCCCGGTTGTTGGGTCTGAGATTAAGGTCATTGCGCGTCGCCGTCACAGACAATTTGTCATCCCGGATGGCGCGGTCCGGGATCGAAAATACTGGCGGAAAGTGCCCATCTCCGCCGATTCCCGTCGGGAAATCTCTCACCTTGCTGTAGACTGAACGAAAGCGCCCCTTTTTTAACGCGAGGGATTTCTGCTCTGATTGGCCGCAATGCCCATGCTGCCCGCAGGACCCGCATGTGCATGAGCCGCCGTCATGGATGTTGCCAACCAGATCATTCTGGTTTCAGCAAGTCTGATCACCTTCTCGATCTTCGCAGGCGTGCTGTCCTCGCGGATCGGTGCTCCTTTGCTGCTCGTCTTCCTCGCCTTCGGCATGCTGGCCGGTGAGGACGGGCTGGGCGGCATTGTTTTCAACGATTTCAGTATCGCCTATTTTGTCGGCTCTCTGGCGCTGGCGCTCATTCTTTTCGATGGCGGCCTGCGGACCAGCCGCGACGCGCTGAACAGAAGCTTCGGGCCGAGCCTGCTGCTTGCCACCATCGGCGTCATCGTCACAGCGGGCATCACGGGTGCAGCGGCGCGGTTTCTATTCGATCTCGGATGGACCGAAGCCCTTCTTCTCGGCACCATCGTCGGCTCGACCGATGCCGCTGCCGTCTTCTTCCTCCTTCATTTGCGTGATCTTCGTCTGAAGCCGCACGTAGCCGCAACGCTTGAGGTCGAATCCGGCATCAACGACCCGATGGCGATCTTTCTGACCCTTGCCCTTGTCGGCGTCATTGTCGATGGGCACACCGCTAGCAGCCTTGAAGATGTGTTCTGGCTCTTTCGCGATTTCGCCTGGCAGATGCTGGGCGGCATTGTCTTTGGAGCGGTCGGCGGGTGGATGGTGCTGCGCGCTGTCAATCGTTTGCAACTCTCCACAGGGCTTTACCCGATTCTTACGGGCGCGCTGGCGCTTCTCATTTTCGCGCTCGCCCAGAGTGTGAATGCAAGCGGCTTTCTTGCTGTCTTTATCGCTGGTTTCATTTTCGGAAATACGCCGCACCACGCAACGAGCGAGATTTCACGCTTCTCGGACGGCGTCGCATGGCTCGCGCAGATCGGCATGTTCCTGATGATGGGCCTGCTGGTCACGCCCTCCGCGCTTTTGCCCCTTCTCATTCCAGCGCTCGGGATCTCCCTCATATTGATCGTCGTTGCGCGCCCGGTGGCGGTTGTGCTCTGCCTCCTGCCGTTCCGCTTTACGGTCCGTGAAACAAGTTTTGTCTCCTGGGTCGGTTTGCGCGGTGCCGTACCGATCTTCCTGGGCACGATCCCCGTCCTTGCAGGTGTCGAGGGGGCGGAGACGCTGTTCAGCATCGCCTATGTGATCGTGCTGGTGTCGTTGATCTTGCAAGGCTGGACCGTACACGTCGCCGCGCGCTTTGCCGAAGTCGAACTGCCGCCGCGCCCCACGCCCGACCGGCGCGTCGAACTCGCCCTGCCTGCCGGCAAGGGCAAGAGCGTCGTCGCCTATACCGTCGATCCGATGAGCTTGCTCGTGCGGCGCGGGATCAATCGCCTGCCGCTGCCAATGGGCACTACCGTGATATCCGTCATGCGGGAGGGGATTGTCCGCACCGAGGGGCTCGATCGGAACGTGCAGCCGGGCGATGTGGTGATGATGCTCACCTCCGTCGAGATGATCCCGACGCTCGACCGCCTCTTCAGCCCGCGACGGCAGCGCGGCCCGGCCAAGAGTGCCGGTGCGATCGATTTCGTGCTTGATGCGGGCGCGAGCGCCGCCCTTGTGGGCGATCTCTATGGCCTCTCCTTCGAACCGGAGGAGCGCGATCTCACTCTTGAAGAATTCATGCGCTCCCGCCTTGGCAAGGATATCCGCGAAGGTGCCCGCACGCGGGTCGGCGGTGTCGCGCTGGCAGCCTTGCAGGTGAGCGATGGTGTCATCCGGCAAGTGGGTCTCGATCTCGATCCGCCGGTCGAGGAAACCTTTTTCACACTCCTGCGTCGCCGCACAGCCGAAGCGCTTCGCGCACTGCGCGATCTCTTTCTGGCCGATCCCAGTGGCCCGTTCTGACGGGATTTGCGTGGTTGGAGCTTCGCCGCCGGACGGTTAGAGTCCGTGCCAACGAAAAATCTTTCAGGCAAAAATCTTTCACGGAAGGCAGCGTCATGGATCTCGGTCTCAAGGGCAAGAAGGCAATCGTCACCGGCGGCACGCGCGGCATCGGCCGTGCCATCGCGGAAACGCTGGCGGCGGAAGGTGCGGATATCGCCATATGCGCGCGCAATCAGGATCAGGTGGATGAGGCGGTCGCGGCGCTTTCCGCGAAAGGCGTAAAAGCCCTTGGCGGTGTTGCCGACATATCGGATGGCGAAGGTCTGAAAAAATGGATCGCGGGCGCGGCGGCCGGTCTCGGCGGTCTCGACATTCTGGTCGCCAATGCGAGCGCACTCCAGAACGGCAACACCGAGAAGGCCTGGCGTGCCTGTTTCGAGATCGACGTTCTCGGCGCGGCCAACGCATTTGAAGCCGCACTTCCTTTTCTCACCGAAGCGGCAAAGACGTCGGGCGATGCGGCGGCAACCTTCATTTCCTCGATCTCGGCCGCCGAAAGCGACAGCGCCGACGCCTATGGCGCGTTGAAGGCGGCGCAGATTCATCTGGCCAAGGGTCTTGCTCGTCAGCATGCGGGCGATCATGTCCGCGTGAATACGGTCTCCCCCGGCACCGTCTACTTCAAGGGGGGCGTCTGGAACATGATCGAGGAGCATATGCCCGATCTCTACAAGGCGACGATGAAGCGCAATCCGACGGGGCGCATGGCGACGCCGCAGGACATCGCGAATGCGGCCGTCTTCGTGTCGAGCCCGGCATCCTCCTTCACCACCGGCATCAACATGGTGGTCGATGGCGCGATCTCGCGGCGCGTGAATTTCTGATCGGCTACTCGGCTAAAGCCAGCCACCGCCGCATCGTCCGGCGCGCAAACACCTGCTGCGCGTCGAGCGATGCCGCGATTTGTGGCTCAATCAGCGCCTCGATTTCGGCGAGCGGTTTCTTCTCGGCCTTCGCGCGAAAGACGTTCCAGCAATCAAGCCCTTTGCGCGTCATCTCCAGGTGAAACTGGAAGCCATAAGTAAGCTCACCCATGCGGAAAGCCTGGCTGGGACAGGTCTCGCGTGTGGCGAGCTGTACCGCGCCCTCCGGCATGTTGAACGTATCGCCATGCCATTGCATGAGTTTGAGGCCCTGCACCGTGTCGCGGAGCAGCGGCTCGTCCTTCGCGCCCGGCGTCCATGTCTGTGGCAGGAAGCCCCATTCTTCATGGGCGGTGAGCCGCGCCTTCATCGGATAGACTGGCGCGCCAAAGGCGCTGGCGATCATTTGCGCGCCGAGGCAGACGCCCATCACCGGCCTTTTACGGTTGTGAAAATCGCGCACCAGCGCCCGCGTCTTTTCGATGAAGGGATAATCCGCATCCTCATAAACGCCCATCACCCCGCCCATCACCACGAGCGCGTCGAAACCCGCCGCTGTTTCCGGTACGTCGCGGGTCTCGCCGCTCACCATGTCTTGCTGCTTCGTCGTCTGGATCAGCGTCGCTTTCGTGCCCGCGCGGGCCGCTTCGTCCAGCAGCACGCCGGGCCCGGAGTCGGTCGCATTGACGAGATAGAGAATGTGCATGAGGCGCTTACGCCTTCGCGAAGCGGTCGCTCGCGCGCACCATCACATCGACAATGCCGGGCTCCGTCGCCGTGTGGCCGCCATCCGCTACGATCTCGAGTTTTGCGTCCGTCCAGACCTTCGCGAGTTCCCACGCCGTGAACATCGGTGTCACCACATCGTAGCGCCCTTGCGCGATCGAGCCGGGGATGCCGTTGAGCTTGCCGGCATTCCGCATGAGCTGGTCCTGCGGTTCGAACCAGCCCCGATTCATAAAGAAGTGGCACTCGATCCGCGCAAAGGCGAGGGCGAAGTGCCCGTCGGCGAAGCGCTTCACGCGTTCGGCGTCGGAATGGAGGGAAAGCGTCGTCCCTTCCCATATGCTCCAGGCCTTCGCGCAGGCTATCTTCTCCGCTTCGTCGTCCCCGGTGAGCCGCTTGTAATAGGCCGCCATCAGGTCGCCCCGTTCGCTCATAGGGATCGGCGCGATGAATTCCTCCCAGGCATCGGGAAAAAGCGCATCCGTGCCCTGCTGATAGAACCAGTCGATCTCGCGCTCGCGCAGCGTGAAAATACCGCGCAGGATGATCTCGGTTACGCAGGTCGGATGGGTTTCGGCATAGGCGAGCGCCAGCGTCGAGCCCCATGAGCCGCCGCACAATTGCCATCTCTCGACGCCAAGATGGTCGCGCAGCCGTTCCATATCCGCCACCAGATCCCAGGTCGTGTTCTCGCGCAGTTCCGCATGCGGTGTCGATTTCCCGCAGCCGCGCTGGTCGAACATGATGATTCGGTAGGCTTCGGGGTTATGCGTTCGCCGCATCGTCGGGTTCGTGCCGCCGCCCGGCCCGCCATGAATAATGACGACCGGCTTGCCGTCGGGGTCGCCGCTCTCCTCGAAATAAATTGTATGCAGGTCGGAGACTTTGAGCTTGTCCGTCCGGTAGGGCTCGATTTCGGGATAAAGCGTCCTTCGGCTGGCGGCGGGCGTCGTGTCGGGCATCGGGGTCAAATCCTTACTCGCGGGTCGCGTGAATCAACCCGTTGAATATGCAACGGAAAATCGCGATCCCGCCAGCGGCGAGCAAGCGCGTTTACCATTTTTCCCCCGCCTGCCTCACACTACCGATTGACCTAGGGGAACAGACGGCTACTATATCTAGGTGCGTCGGGCCCTTCGGGGAACAACTCAGGGCGTTGGCGCAATCACTGGAATGGCGCGAGGTCTGCCCGCCTTTGGGGGGCAGCGGGACGGTGACGGTTTATGCCGCCACCGATGGCGATCTATTGCCCGTTGCAAAGTGCTGCGGCGGGCCGGACCGGGAACCGAATATGCTGAACGATACATCGAAAGCAGTCGATATGAGTGAGGTCGAGGCAAGTCTGTCAGCCATCATCACGGGCGAACGGGCGGTAAGCCGCGCGCGCGGCGAAGTGCGCCGGCCGGCCGAACCGGAAATGGAGTTCGGTGCGCGCTATCAAGCCGTTCAGATGGATGGCCGCCCTTGCGTGAAGGTCGATCATGGCCGCGATGCGCTGCTCACCGAGTTCGGCAAGGCGACATTGCGCGACCGCTATCTGATGCCCGGAGAATCCTACCAGGATATGTTTGCCCGCGTCGCCTCCTTCTATGCCGACAAGGGCGATGCCGGCCATGCCCAGCGTCTCTACGACTACATTTCCAGGCTCTGGTTCATGCCCGCGACGCCGGTCCTGTCCAATGGCGGCACGCAGCGCGGCCTGCCCATTTCGTGCTTTTTGAACGAAGCCAGCGACAGCCTCGACGGCATTGTCGGCCTGTGGAACGAGAATGTCTGGCTCGCCGCCAAGGGCGGCGGCATCGGCTCCTATTGGGGCAACCTGCGCTCCATCGGCGAGACGGTCGGCGGCAACGGCAAAACCTCGGGCATCATTCCCTTCATCCGCGTGATGGATTCGCTCACCCTCGCCATCAGCCAGGGCTCGCTGCGTCGCGGCTCGGCGGCGGTCTACCTGCCGATCGATCATCCCGAGATCGAGGAATTCATGGAAATGCGCCGCCCGACCGGCGGCGATCCGAACCGCAAGGCGCTGAACCTCCATCACGGCATCCTCGTCTCCGACGCCTTCATGCGCGCCGTCGAGGCGGATGCCGAATGGGCATTGCTGAGCCCCAGGGACAAGACGGTCCAGAAAACCGTCTCCGCCCGCTCGCTCTGGATCCGGCTTCTTACCTCGCGCATCGAAACCGGCGAGCCCTACATCATCTACAAGGACACCGTGAACAACGCGCGGCCCGAGCATCACAAGCTCGCCGGCCTCGAAGTCAAAACCTCGAACCTCTGCGCCGAAATCACGCTGCCCACCGGCAAGGATCATCTGGGTGAGCAGCGCACGGCCGTCTGCTGCCTCTCCTCACTCAATCTCGAAACCTATGATGAGTGGCAGGATCACCCGACCATTATCGAGGACGTGATGCGCTTCCTCGACAATGTGTTGCAGGACTTCATCGACCGCGCGCCCGACGAAATGGCCCGTGCGAAATATGCCGCCATGCGCGAGCGCTCGGTCGGCCTCGGCGTCATGGGCTTTCACTCCTTCCTTCAGGCAAACCGGATCCCGTTCGAGGGCGTCATGGCGAAGGTCTGGAACAAGCGCATGTTCACAGCGATCAAGGACGGCGTCGACGCCGCCTCGAAGACGCTTGGCGAGGAGCGGGGTGCCTGTCCCGATGCCGCCGATTACGGCTTCATGGAGCGCTTCTCCAACAAGACGGCGATTGCGCCCACCGCCTCGATCTCGATCATCACCGGCGGCACATCGCCCGGTATCGAGCCGATCGCGGCTAACTCCTTCACGCATAAAACGCTGTCCGGCTCCTTCAATGTCCGCAATCGTCACCTGACGAAACTGCTCGAACAGAAGGGCCGCAATGATGACGACACCTGGTCATCCATCGTCACCAGCGGCGGCTCCGTGCAGCATCTCGATTTCCTCGACGACGAAGAGAAGGCCGTCTTCAAGACCGCCTTCGAACTCGATCAGCGCTGGGTCATCGAACATGCGGGCGACCGCGCGCCGCTGATCGATCAGGCGCAGTCGGTGAATGTCTTCCTCGCCGCCGATGTCCACAAGCGCGACCTCCACAACATCCATCTGATGGCGTGGAAGCATGGCGTGAAAAGCCTTTATTACTGCCGTTCGCTCTCGATCCAGCGCGCGGAAAAGGCCGAGGTCGTGTCGCTCGTGGCCGGCAAGGTGCTCGACGTCAAGACGCTCGATCAGATTGCCGCTAACGCGCAGAGCAATGACTATGAAGAATGTCTGGCCTGTCAATGATGCGCCGCGATGGCGCGACCGCCCGTGAAGTGAAGCCGAAGCAGGAAGCAGTCTGGAGCCAGAAAGCCAGTGTATTTCCGTTAAATGCCGTCTCCCTCAAGGGGGGCAGATAAACGGAAAAATGATCGCTTCGATTAGTGCCGCAATCATGCAGAACCGAACCTCCGGAAACCAGCCCCATGTCCCTCCTCGAAGAACGCCACGTCTACAAGCCCTTCCGCTACCCCTGGGCCTATGAAGCCTGGCTCACGCAGCAGCGCATCCACTGGCTGCCGGAAGAAGTGCCGCTCGCCGACGATGTGAAGGACTGGTCGAAAAAGCTCACGGAGGGCGAGCGCAACCTGCTCACGCAGATTTTCCGCTTCTTCGTGCAGGCCGATGTCGAGGTGAACAATTGTTACATGAAGCACTACTCGCAGGTCTTCAAACCGACCGAAGTGCAGATGATGCTGGCCGCCTTCTCGAATATCGAGACGATTCACATCTCCGCCTACAGCCACCTCCTCGACACCATCGGCATGCCCGAGAGCGAATATGAGGCGTTCCTGAAATACGAACAGATGAAGTCGAAATTCGACTATATGCAGGAATGGGGCGTCGAGACGAAGGAAGACATTGCAAAGACGCTGGCCGTTTTTGGCGGTTTTACGGAAGGCGTCCAGCTTTTCGCCTCCTTCGCGATCCTCATGAATTTCCCGCGCTTCAACAAGATGAAGGGCATGGGCCAGATCATCACATGGTCGGTCCGCGACGAGACGCTCCACACCGTTTCGGCCATGAAGCTCTTCCGCACCTTCATTAGCGAAAATCCGGAAATCTGGACCGAAAATCTCCAGCGCGACATCTACAAGGCCTGCGAAACCATCATCGGCCATGAAGACGCCTTCATCGACCTCGCCTTCGAGATGGGCGCCGTGGAAGGTCTCAATGCCGGTCAGGTGAAGCAATACATCCGCTACATCGCCGACCGCCGCCTCGTGCAGCTCAATCTTCAGCCCATCTACCGGACGGAAAAAAATCCGCTACCCTGGATGGACGAGATGCTGAACGGCATCGAGCACGCCAATTTCTTCGAAAACCGTGCGACCGAATATTCGAGGGCATCGACGCGGGGCACATGGGACGAGGCGTTCGAGTGAATTCGCCCTGTTGTTGAAGGGCAGGGGGTTTTCCAGTGAATCTCACCGCGTCCTGGCAGCTATGGGCCTTGCTTGCCGCGGTCTTTGCGGCGCTGACAGCCATTTTCGCGAAAGTCGGCGTTGAGAATATCGACTCGGACCTCGCCACCCTCATTCGCACGGTCGTCATCCTCATCACCCTTGCCTTTATTCTCGCCGCGACCGGAGGGCTCCAGGCGCCGGGCGCCATTTCGCCGCGCACATGGCTGTTCCTCGTTTTGTCGGGGCTCGCAACGGGAGCGTCATGGCTTTGTTATTTTCGTGCCCTCAAGCTTGGCAACGCCTCGCAGGTGGCGCCTGTCGACAAGCTTTCCGTCGTTCTCGTCGCGGTTTTTGGGGTGGTCTTTCTCGGCGAACAGCTGACGGCGTTGAATTGGATGGGCGTTGTCCTGATTGCAGCGGGCGCGCTTTTACTCGCCATCTAGGCGTCCTTTATGCGCGCTGAGTGTGCATGAGCGCGAAATGCCGGTGCCACAGGCACTTTATCAACAGCTTTTTCGTTCGATGCCCGTCAAATATGAACTTATCGCTTGGACGAATCGCGCGACTCAGTGAAACTCGTCTCCGAACTTATCCGAGGGAATTCAAATCATGGCCACGAAACCCGCTGCCAAAAAGGCACCCGCCAAGGCAACCGCCGCCGCGAAAAAGCCGGCAACACCGCCGACCGTTCCGATGTCGAAACTCATTGCCGAAATCGCCGAGAAGCACGAGCTTTCGAAGAAGGCGGCAACCGAGCTTTTCAGCGACTTCATCGAACTCACAGTGAAAAACCTGAAAAAGGGCAACAAGGTCCGTCTTACGGGTCTTGGTATCCTGCAGGTTCGCAAGCGCGCCGCCCGCATGGGACGCAACCCGGCGACCGGCGAAGCGATCAAGATCAAGGCGTCGAAGAAGGTTGCCTTCCGCGTCGCGAAGGATCTGAAAGAAGCCGTCTAAGTCTTCCGAGCATCCCACATAGCAAGAGCCCGGCTCCGCAAGGCGCCGGGTTTTTGTGTGTGCCCTGAAAATCGCCGCAATCGCGCACTAACGATCCGTCATGCGTTTACTTGTCGCGACTATCCTTCTGTCGGTCATGGTCGCCGCCCAGGCGTGGGCCGCTCCCGTCTGCGCTACGAGGGATGCCGCCGCGCCTGCGCTTTCCCGCCTCCAGGACAGGCTGGCCGATACCCGCTTCGTCGCCTATCAGCCGACGGCTCTCAAGGTTTGGGACGGCAATCCGGTGCCGGCGGACGCGGCGAGCATCCGCGCCGACCTGATGGCGCTTCGCCCCTGGTTCGACGGCCTCGTGACCTATGGCGCGCATAGCGGTGCGGAGCGCATTCCCGCGATTGCCAGAGATCTCGGCTACCGCGCGGTCATTATCGGTATCTGGAACCCGCAAGACGACGCCGAAGTCGAAAACGCGCTCCTCGCATGGCAGGAAGACCCGGACCTTGTAACCGGCGTGTCCCTTGGCAACGAGATCGTCTTTGCCGGACGCGGTGACTGGTCCGGCCTGACATCCGCCGTGACCCGTCTGCATGCCCGTGCACCTGCGTTGCCGGTCACAGTCAGCGAACCTTTTTCGAACTTTCTCGATGATCCCGGCGCCGCTGCCGTTCTCGCCGAACTCGATTTTCTGGCCGTGAATATCCATCCCGCCTTTGAGCCGTGGTTTCAGGATGCGCCTCCCTTCAACTGGGCGGATTTCGTCGTCAGGGTCTCGGACCGTCTCGCCACCGAAGCCTTTTGCGGGCCCATCTTTGTGAAGGAAACCGGCCTGCCGACGGCCCCCGCCGAAGAGGGTTTCACGCCGGAAAAGCAGGCTGCTTTCTGGATGGAAATCGCAAAGCAGATGCCGCGATCGCCGGGCCGGGCCTTCGCCTATTTTTCCGCGTTCGATGCGCCGTGGCGCGTCTACGACTTCACGCCAGATACGGAAAAGGATGCGCGTGCGGTGGAAGCCCATTGGGGTCTCTTTACCGAAAACCGCGCGCCCAAGCAGGCAATGGAAAAGGTGCCGCGCCTCACGCCCGCGCCCGCTCCTTGAGGGGCACGCGCACCGCCGCCGCAATCCGGCTTTTGCCCCGCGCGCACTGAGCGTCTACACTGCGCCCGCCTATGGTGCCCCGGCCGCAAATCCGGGGTTAAAAGGGAACGCTGAGTATCCTCGGGAATGTGGGTGCGACGCGGCTGCCCCCGCAACTGTAAGCGGCGAGCTTCTTTACGTTTTTGCCACTGGCCGGGTCCGCAATGGGCCGGCCGGGAAGGTAGGGAGGAGGCGAAGACCCGCGAAGCCAGGAAACCTGCCACGGGTTGTCGTCCGTCTCCAGGCCGGGGTGTGCCGGGAGACTGCGGGTGCCCCGCGAGACGGCGAGAACGCGCGGCGCGAGGCAGAAGATAATGAGACGATTTCCGGTCGGTATGATGGCACTCTGCGCCTGTCTGGCAGTAGGCGTTGCCGCGCGCGCCGAACCGGCCGCTCCAAAGCGCATTGTCTCGATCAATCTTTGCTCGGATATTCCGGCCGCCGGGCTTGCCGCTCCCGGCACGCTCAAATCCGTCTTTCGCCTTGCTCACGACCCCGACGATTCACCCGTGGCAGCGCTTGTCCGCGATATTCCCGCCAATGGCGGCCGCATCGAAGACATATTGCCCTTCGCGCCCGATCTCGTGCTGGCGCATGAATATTCCTCACCGTTTACACTCGATCTCATTCGCCGTATCGGCGTACCCGTGGTGACGGTAAAGGATGCGCGAAACCTCGCCGGCATCCGCGATAACATAAGGGCCGTGGCCGCCGCCCTCGGCCGCGAGGCAAGGGGTGAGGCGCTCATCGCCGGATTCGACCGCGATATAAAAGCGGCACGCCGCGACACCGCGGAGAAACCGGCTGCAATCCTCTATCAGGATCTGGGCAGCGCCGCGGCACCGAACAGCATTCTTGGACAACTTCTGGAGCATACGGGTTTTCGCAATGTCATCACCCAAACCAGTCCCGTCGGCCTCGTCTATCCCGGCATTGAGGACGTGATCGAATTGCGGCCCGAACTGATTGCGCTGGGCATCTACCGCCCCGGTCAGCCGTCTCAGGCGAGCGCGCTTCTCCAGCATCCCGCGCTCCGGCTCTACCGCGAACATTATGCGCGCGAGATCCGCTTGCGCGCCAGCGACTGGGTTTGCAGCACCCATATCGTGGCGCGCGTAGCGGCACGCCTCGCCGCCGCCCATGATGCGATGACCGCAAACAAAAACATGTCCGCCCTTCCGCCGGAGGGTCGGACTGCCGGGCGTGGTGCGGGGAGGGACAAGTGACACACAAAACTCTCCCGGTCTGGCTGGTGAACCTTGGTCTCGCCCTCCTCGTCGCGGTCCTTCTCGCGGCATCCATATATATCGGCCGGGGCGGTGAACTCCTTACCGGCAAGTTCCACGCCATAGGCGAGGTCGACCGCGATATCGCCTGGCTCGTGCTGACGCAGGTCAGGCTGCCGCGCGCGCTGCTCGGCCTCCTTGTCGGCATGACGCTCGGCCTCACCGGTGCCGGGCTACAGGGCTTGCTGCGAAACCCGCTTGCCGAACCGGGGCTCATCGGCGCGTCCGGCGGTGCGGCGCTCGGCGCCGTTCTCATTTTTTACTCCGGCCTTGCTGCGGGCTCCGCCATGCTCGTCCCCGTGGGTGGCATCGCCGGTGCGTTGGCGGCACTCGCCACACTCTATCTTCTTGCCGGCCGGAATCCGTCCATCGTCACTATCATTCTCGCCGGCGTCGCCATCTCCGCCTTTACCGGTGCGCTCACCTCTCTCGCGCTCAACTTGTCGCCGAACCCATTCGCCGCGCTTGAAATCGTTTTCTGGATGCTCGGCTCCCTGACCGACCGCAGCATGACGCAGGTCTGGTTCGTCCTGCCTTTCATGGCGGCGGGCTGGTTGCTTGTCGCCTCCACCACCCGCGCGCTCGACGCGCTCTCGCTCGGCGAGGACACAGCGGCAACGCTTGGCTTCTCGCTGAAATCCGTCACGCTTCGCATGATTGTCGGGACGGGGCTTTCCGTCGGCGCTGCTGTGTCCGTCACCGGCGTCATCGGTTTTGTCGGCCTCGTGGTCCCCCATCTGATGCGTCCGCTGGTCGGCCAGCGCCCGGCCTCGCTGCTGCTGCCGAGCGCGCTGGCAGGTGCGGCACTCGTTCTTGCCGCCGATCTTCTCGTCCGTCTGCCGGTAGGCGGCCCCGAACCGAAACTCGGTGTCGTGACGGCGCTCATCGGCGCGCCCTTCTTCCTCTATCTCGTTTTGAAAACGCGACGCGAGGCCCCGTGATGCAGCTCACCGTTGAAAATCTGCATGCATCGCTTGGGCTGACCCGTGTCATCCGCGGCGTTTCGTTCGATGTATCGGGGTCGCATTTTGTCGGATTGATCGGTCCGAACGGTGTCGGCAAGACCACATTGGTCCGCGCCATCGCCTCGCTGATCGCGTTCACAGGGCGCGTCACACTCGACGATGTACCCGTCGCCGCGATGAGCCCGCGCGCCCGCGCACACCTGATTTCCTATCTGGCCCAGGGCGCGGGCAGTCACTGGCCGCTCGAAGTGTCGCGTCTTGTCGCGCTTGGCCGTCTGCCGCATCTGGAGCCCTTCCGCCATGCCGGTCCCGCGGATGAAGCCGCCATTGAGCGCGCCATCGCGCTCGCCGATGTCGGGTCATTTCTCGGCCGCGATGTGCTGACGCTTTCGGGCGGCGAGCGCGCTCGCGTGCTGCTGGCCCGCGCGCTGGCGGTGGAGGCATCGCTCCTTCTCGTGGACGAGCCCGTAGCCTCACTCGATCCCTATCACCAGATCCGTATCATGGAGGTGCTGCGCGCCTACGCAAAGCCGGACGAGAACGGCAATGACCGGATGGTCGTCACCGTGTTGCACGATCTCTCTCTCGCCGCGCGCTATTGCGACCGGTTGATCCTGCTCGATGGCGGCACCGTCAAGGCGGATGGCCGTCCCGAGGACGTTCTCACACCCGCCAATCTCGAAGAGGTCTACCGCATTCGCGCCGTTACCGGCACCGGGCGCGAGGGGCGCTTCGTGCTCCCCGTTGCCCGTACGGATAGCGACGTCTGACCTCCCGCCGCGTGAAAGACAGGAAAGCGGGACGTGGATAACCTTCGCGATATCGCTCAACATCCGATTGACGATAAAATGGACCCTCCGCTCACGGCCCTTTCACGACGCGGGCAGTTGCGTCATCATACCACTTGTCTATTCCCGCGTGTCCCAGGCCTCGCTCACTCATGCATGACACCCTTACGCTGAATTCCGTTACCCTGCTTATCGTTATCGCGCTGGCCTGCGGCTTTGCGCTGATGCGGCTGCGTCAGCCTGCTATTGTCGGCTATATCCTGGCGGGCGTTGTGCTCGGTCCCGGCGGTCTCGGCCTTATCCGTTCGGCCGAGGGCATCGATCTCTTTGCCGAATTGGGCGTGCTGCTTCTTCTCTTTCTGATCGGCCTGGAACTTAGTCTCAAGACATTCCGCACTGTCTTTCGTATCGCGCTTTTCTGCGCGGTGCTGCAATCGGCGGTCGCAATTGGGCTGACATGGGCGGCGGGTGAACTTCTGGGCTGGAATTTCGAACGCTCCCTCGTGCTCGGCTTCGTCCTTTCGCTTTCCTCCACCGCCGTCGGCATCAAGATGCTGGACGAGATCGGCGAACGACGGACGCATGCGGGCCGCATCACGATGGGCGTGCTCATCGCGCAGGATCTGCTCATCGTTCCCATGCTCGTCGTCGTGCAGTCGCTCGGCTCCGCGCGCGGTGCGGGGATCGACATCTGGCTTGCAATCAAGCTTGTCACGGCGGTTGCCGTGCTGGCTGGCGTTGCAGTGGTACTGACAAGGCGGGGCCGCATCGAACTTCCCTGGAGCCGCCACCTCCGCAATCAGCCCGACCTCGCACCGCTGGCAAATATTGCTTTTTGCTTCGTCTTCGCCGCTGTCTCCGGCTATGTCGGCCTGTCGCCGTCCTTTGGCGCCTTTCTTGCGGGCCTCATTCTCGGCGCCTCGACGGATCGCCGCGCGGCGATCTTGTTCACCGCGCCGGTGCAGAGCCTTTTCCTGATGATCTTCTTCCTTTCGATCGGCCTGCTGATCGACCTGCAATTTATCGTGGAAAATCTCGGCATTGTGTTCTTTCTCGTTTTCGTCATTCTCGTCGCGAAAACGGCGTCCAATATCGGCATCCTCTATGCTCTGAGGGTGCCGTGGGAAAATGCCGTCATTGCCGGTCTCGTGATGGCGCAGATCGGCGAGTTCTCTTTTGTGCTCGCGAAAGCAGGCGTCGGCGCGGGCGCCATCAATCGGGAAACCTACCAGCTTGCGCTGTCGGTTATCGCGCTGAGCCTTGTCGTCAGCCCGTTCTGGCTTGTCACCGCGCGCCGCATCCATAATCTTGGCCGCGATTTCCAGTTTACGGGCGTCAGCGCCGTCTTCCAGCGCATCTATCCAAATGCCTATGGCCTCGGTCTTCGTGGGACAAATGCGGTCAGGAGAAGCGGTATTGCGGTTTGGCGCCGGTTACGCGGACGTCGCGCGAAATCCTGAACCGGCGATCAGGAAGAGCCGTCCATATCCGGTGACGCGGGCGTCCGCCGCTCCTCCGCTCGACCGGACACAGGGATTAACCCCGGGCCTTGAACCAGGCGTGAAGCGCGATACTGGCCGCGACGGTCGCATTGAGAGACTCGACCACACCCGTTGTCGCGATGGCGAGCCGTGCCGCCGTCAGGGAGCGCGGAACGCCTTGCCCCTCCTCGCCGAGCACGAGGCGAAGATCGCGCGGCCAGTCATAATCGTTCATATCCTCTCCCGCTCCCTCCAACGCCACAAGCCTCCCCCCGGCGCCGTCGAGCGCCGCCCAGTTCCCTCCGCGCAGGAATGTCATGGCGAATTGCGCGTTCGCTCCGCCTCTGAGTGCCTTTGGATGAAAGGGGTGAGCGGCACCTTCCATCAGCACAATCCGCGTCACGCCGAATGCCGCCGCACTTCGCAGCAGCGCGCCGAGATTGGACGGGTCTCCCAACGCGCAGACGAGTTCAATGCCCTTTGGTGGCGTGCTGAAGTCGGCGTCCGCCATCTCCGGCACATCGCCGGCAAGGAGGGGGTAGCCTGTCCCGTTCGTATCGAGCATGTCGAAGATCGGTTTCGCGAGAATGTAGCGATCGATCTTTTCTGGCAGCCGGAGCGCGTCGAGATCGGCTTCTTTTTGCGCCAGCACCGCCGTAAACCATCCGCCATGCCGGGCCAGCGCTTCGGGCACCGCTTTCCGCCCCGATAGCACGAACGCGCCGTGTTTTTTGATCCCGCGCGTCTCCGTCAGGGCAAGCCAGCGCTTCACCTTTTGGTTTTGCGGGCTCTCTATGACGCGCACACCGCCCATTTCCGCTCCTTTGAAAAAAATTATCAGGGTCGATCATAGAGATGCTGCAAATAAATAAGAAGAATCCATCCTCTCCACCTGTCTGGCCTGGCGAACAAGCAGGCGGGCGGCGGAAACTCCATTGGCGCGTTTCGTCCATCTGCGCGAAACTCCAGCGAAAGATGAAAAAAACGCGGGGAAAGATATGATTGAAGTTGTTTTCATGGCGGG
>TARA_R110002110_G_scaffold42638_1_pt1 | contig 18568 bp, 12 predicted proteins | sample TARA_R110002110 | Tara Oceans TARA_R110002110 (sample SAMEA4397330) | marine metagenome | biome: Polar Biome; feature: [SRF] surface water layer (ENVO:00010504); material: water (ENVO:00002006), including particulate matter (ENVO:01000060) such as... | depth 5 m
TTCAACAGTAAATAGTCGTCTCTATCGATAAAGGATGCGTTATTCTTACGTTCTCGGAATATCTCTTTCGGCATTGAACCCACATCTTCATAGCCACTCACATCTATTTTATACATCTCAATATCATATTTAAGAAGCATTTGAATGATTCTATTTTCTTTCTTTCTCGCGTCTGGGTCGAGGGCGATGTAAATGGGTGTGTCGTTGAGGACAATTTTGCGGATAAGATCGGAGTTCGATCTAAGTGTTGAGCCCAGAATGGGAACAGCATTTCCTGCGACCAGTGCATCAAACACTCCTTCTACAATAATTAGGTCTTCGTTCCAGTTAATAAATAACTCATTAAATACAATATCTTTTGATACGGGTGGGTTCTTATATTTATATGAGTCGCCGTTATATGATCTCGCAATGAAATAGGAACAATCGCCATCATCGTCGAAAGACGGGATAATGATCCTGCTCCTATATTCGCCACCGAAACAATATCCGATCTTCCATTTGAGGATGTCGGCTTTGCTTACTCCTCTTTTATAGAGATATCGTAATGCGTAACTGGCTGTTGCTGGCTGGTTCTCTGAGCAGAGGGTTGTGAATTCTGGCGGGAGTTCCACTTTCTCTCGGTTTTCTTCCACGCATCCCTCCATAAAGAGGTCAGCAAATCTTTCAATATCTTGACGCCCGAATATTGCGTCCCACGCCGCCAGTTGGTTATAGCCGCCAAACCGACGCACAACACGCCTAATACTGCGACCGCGATAATCGCAAATCCAGCACTTAAAAACATTTTTAACAATGTTAACTGAAAACTTACGCTTTCTATGATCGCATGACGGGCACGCGAAAAGAAGTTCGGTGCCCTTGTTTGTGCTGTCTCCAAGCGTTTCATTAAGAATCTTCTTTGCGGCTTTGATATTCATGTGCCCTCACAATGAACAGCAAAACCCCCGCCGAAGCGGGGGTTTTGTTTTTTTACTCGGTGGTAGCTCCGGTATCATCGATCGATACCAACTCAATTTCAAATTTCAAGTCCTTGCCGGCCAATGGATGGTTGAAATCCAGTGTTACCTCGGTGTCCTTGACCTCTTGAATTTTAGCTATGAATGGTCCAGTTGGGGCATTCCCCTGAATCATCTCGCCCAGCTTGAACTCAAAACCCTCACCAAATGCCTCTTTGGGCACAACCTGAGTGGCGTCTGGATTAAGTGGGCCATATGCCTGATCCGATGTTAGTGAGACTGTTTTAGTTTCACCGGTGGCCATTCCAATAACTGCGTTGTTAAAGCCCCCAATCATGCGACCAGAACCAACTGTGAACTTCAGGGCTTCGCCGCGGGTTCTTGACTCGTCAAACACAGTGCCATCACTAAGTGTCCCCTTGTAATGAACACTTATCGTGTTCCCGTTTTTTACTTGCATTTATTTCTCCTTCATTGCAATGAATAATGCTCTCATAATATAGCACACCATTTTTGATATGTCAAGTGCTTTCGCTCATAATCTCTAAATAATCTCCGCTTATTGGAAATATAGCTTCTTCTGCACCATCCCTGAACCACACAATACACAAATCACGTTCTTTGTCTATCTTTGTTACGACCCCCGTGTTCTTCATATTGGGATTAAATTTTAAGACTCTTTGTTTTTGTTTGTTGCTTACGTATTTCCGATAAACCAGATCACCGACTTTCATTCATCACACCATAACATTTCTTGTTTAAAAGTCAAGCTTTATCTTCTTCTTTTTCGGTGGCTTTTTGGACCATCCTTAAAACGCTTGCCGGCAATGCTTCCACAATATCTGGCTTTAGCCAGTGGATCATTATAAGATCTTCAAACGTACCGATAAAGGAATGAAGCTCATAGTGATCAGTGTCTATTCCCACAACCATTCCAACCCATGGTTTTCTGCCTGGCGGGATGATATATTCACTTTCCGTGACGATATCACCAATTTCGTAATCGAACCGCTGGTTGTGTTCATCGGCGTCCATACTTTAAGTAGGTACAGGCTCTTTTTTCTTGTTCTCTTGTTCTATTACATAGCCGGCTTTTGCCACCACAATAGCATCAGCTTTGTCATATGAGCCAGCAACCGGGTTGCCGTGTTTTGTGTATTCTATATTAAAGGCTTGTTCGTGCTCTAGAAGATGTGCTAAGACTACTTCCTTGGCTTTTTGGCCTCTCTTCACACTAATACCCGCCTTCTTCCTTGCGGACGACGCAGAGATGTATTCTGGCTCAATCTCGAACAACTCATAAACAAGCCATGACACTATACCATTAAACGCTGTCAAGGTTGCGATGACACTTGCGGATGAGCGACCTTTAGCGAACATCATCAATGGCTGCTCAATATAAATCTTATCTATCGGAAACTTTGCATCTCCTACAAAAGAGTCGTTATCTAATTGATACATCTCATATAAATCTTCGATGTATTCTTTTATCTTTTCTGCTTTCGCGAATGGGCCTTTTTCTTTTCGCAAATCACACGCACTATAGTGGAGGATTTCGCCGTCACCCACCAAAGCAAAACCAGTTATACTAGTGGAGACATCAATACCGAGGATCATTTTACGCCTTATATTTACGCCAACTATGGCGGCTTCTGTTTTGTAAATATTTCTTATTGTGCATTTGCGCGTACGCCTCTTGTTCGAACCTGATATTTCTATATGCAAGTTCTTTATCTCGAAACTTAATTAGACCTTTTAAATAATCCCAAACATACAACATATAAAAGAATACCACAAATAGCTCTTTTTGTTGAGCGATATGTATTGTTTCGTGATTTAAAACTTCATCTGATAACTTCTCGCTACACAGAATGAAGGGGAACAGCGTTATTGCTCTTATATCGACAACAAGTGATAGGAACTTTGTTAGGCGAGGAGCAACCAATATTATTGGTTTCATCATATATCCAGTTTTATTTTAAAGGTATAGTCTTGATGTTCTTCTTTTAGGACCGGATCTGCCAAGGTTGCAATACCAATTAGATTCTTTTGCTTATCGTAGATTGCAACTCTAGAAACAAATACTTGTCGCTTGAATGGAGCCATATATCCGGGATAGCTTGAGCTTACAGTATTTTTTATTCTTCTATCTGGGTTCTCTTCATACTTACGAGTTCCACTCTGTCGAATAAGACTTTGACTAAACTGTAAAAACGTTGGGTTATTAGAGTAGTTAACTTCGCCTTTATGAGCCTTTGCAAACATAGTGTAAACTTGTACGTCTGTTTGCCCTTCAAAATCAATCTTAAACGAGGCATTAGCAAACGTCGTTCCTGTGTTGCTTTCATTGGCTCCGTCTTGGGCACCGATACCAAAGTGGAGCCAGCTAGGGTCTTTCATACCCTCACCTGGCACCAGTTGCATAGTTGTCGTGCTAAGACCCCAGGAACCCGTCAGAAGGACGAAGCCCTCGTTATACATGATGACCCCAGCCACTTTGTTTGCGCCATTTAGTAATGCTTCGGTGGTGCCGGACACTTGTATTAGCTCACCATTTCTCTTGACATCTCTGACTTCTGCCGCCAGTGTTCCAGTTACATACCACTTGAGGGATACGGATCCGGGCCGTATTTTAGATCCATAGAAAATCGATGGAATCGATATGAGACCCAGAGGATCGGTATTTTTATCCCACCCGTCGTCGACAGAAGACGTTATTTTATAGTGCTCACTCATATACCCATACCAATCTAGCCTATTCTTTAAGGCATAAAAGTGACGATGAACTGGAGCGGCGGAGAATGTGGCATCGTCTCCGGTCGTACTGGGGTTAGTGCCCGACTCTCTGGCTCCTGGGATGGCCATATATTTTCTAGATATGGAAGCGGTTAACGGATATTTGCCGTCTATCCGGTCGCCGGCTGAAAATTCATTTGTATAAGATACTTTGCCGGCTGTACGGAAGCTTGCGCCGGCGGAGTCTTTTGTAATGAACGGATATATGATATCACTTACGCCGGCGCGCCGGTCAACGTTATACTCGTAAAGACTAACGCCGCCTCCCGTAACCGACAAAAGATTGTCGGAAGTTGTACCGGAAAGATTTGGTGAGCTATTGTAATAGACTGTTCCACCATAAATAAAGAACTTCACCGGCGGATATGTCCGCATGGTGTTTAAAATAACTTCATTTGGTCCGAATTTTCTTAAAGACATATTCTATCCTACCACTAAATAGTCTTTTATTTAATAAACTTTAGTAGTCAAGGCGTACGCGTAAGGTGATCTCATTTGTTGGATCTTTTCGAAGCGGCTCAGATAGTTTAGCAGTTGCTAAAAGAGTATTGTTAGAGCTATACAAACCAATTGTTGTAACATACGTGACCGGAAGGTCTGAAGCGATGTTCTTAATAACCATTTTGCTTCCGCTAGTGTATGTCGGGTTGGAACTGTAGTTAAACTTGTTGACCGGCATTCTACAGAAGTAAATCGTAGAGTTGATCTCGGTGGTGTTGTTGTAAGAGATGTTATAAATTCTGTGCCTAAACGCATCACATGTTCCGGAGATCGAAGAAGATGCGAAGGCTTCATATACGTTTCGGGCCGGGCCAGTTGCGACTGTTGAACCGGTGGCTGTCGAAGCTCCGGAAGCGAACGAAAGTGTGTTACCACTTCCAGTCTGGTGGCCTGGATCGCCGGCGTACGCTTTATCCCAAAGAGAGGCAGTAAGTGCTACGATACCGGCCTGGTAAAATACAACCCCAAAGGCGTTGTCGTTAGTACCTACGAACCGGGGCGCCTTGGACGTATCATATAGCACACCATACTCGCCGCCCACAGCTTGTCCAACACCAGTGCCATCAGTTGAAGCACTAACATCACCTAGGGTCATCAGCGTTGCCATCGGGTCAGCCCATGAAGCCGAGCCAACTTGAATAGTAAATGTGCCCTTTTTAATTTGGTCTTTTGTTAACAGTCGTGAGAAAGAAACAAAAACACACTCTCTCATTTGACGGTTATCATCAGTAATATCTAGGTCGCTTTCAAATACTTCTACTTTCCCATTATCTTGATTATAGCCTAATAATAGCTGCGAAAACTGGTTATAGATCGCCATCTTTTTACTGTTTTGAGTAGATGCTGAACTACTAAGGGGGGAGGACTCGTCGTATCCAATACTAATATCAAATATGTGATTTGAAGAAGAGCTTAGATAAGGATAGTCGTATACACTCTGGAACATACCATGTGTGAAGTTCTTGATATTATCTTCGTTGGGCCACAATCCATATGTACCGCTAACGATCGTACCAGTTAAGGGTATTACTTCATGTAACATCGTCTTTGTGTTAGTTATATCTGTATTTCCATTAATTGGTTCGTATGATAAAGCCATTTAATCTTCTCCTGTTAGTTTTCTATGATTGCGATGCTTGAATAATTCTTATTGGCAGTTGCAGTACAATATTCGTGTTTATACCACGAACATATACAATCGTATCGATGTAGTCATATAAATTACTTGTATCGAACAGAGCGTACGCGGTACGGCCAAATTTAGAAAAATCGTTCTGTGATATATTCGGGTTAACTTCAAAGTTCAGTCCGGTGAATGCGCCGCGGGCGCCGCTGATGCTTGAGTATGTACTAGTCGTGTCGTCACCAGTCGTTGACGGATATAAGCGACTAGTGATACCCTCAATCAAGACTTCCTTAAAATTCTTTATTCCCTTGGCAGAAGTTGTGGCGGTTTTACTCGCCAAGGGCATGCTTAAAGTGGGAGTACCTTTGGCTCCGAGCGTGAATAGCGCGCCAGGGGTAGCACCAAGGACGGAGCCGATGAACCTTTTGTCGCATTGAACGGCAAACTTATTATCGTTTAGGCCCACAGACAGCAAATAAGTATTTTGATTCGATGATGTTGATAAGGGTGCGTCGGTACCGTTGAGACCAGTTTCAATAAAAATAAACTTGTCGTCGGTGGAATTACTGCTTAATATATTATCTCTGTTACTGATATCCTCGTACAACATATCACCAGTCACTTTACTAGTAGAGTTGGTCTTATTATCGTTTGATAAGAAGATTACATTTTTAGTAGGATGCTTTACAACTACGTTTGACATACCACTGGCAGTGTTTTTCGTATTTAATACTATCGTCGGGAGATATAGCAAATCGTTTCTAGCATATGATACAAGACCGTAATTAAGGGACGCGTTCGCTTGTGTGAACGCTTCCAAAATTGGGGTCTGCAGAACTTCTAAATCGTAATATGCTGAACCAGATGGGTGGTTCTTGTTATAAAGTCCGTAGTCGATCTCATCATCGCCCAAAGCGAACTTCACAATTTTAAAATTGCCTCTCGCCATTCGTTTTCGGCCGGAGTCTGTAAGGACTGCGTCTAGGATAATATCGCCGGAGTTATCTAAAAATGCCATTTAATTTCCTCTCTTTCATAAATAGTGCTTGTTTTTTTATTCGGTACCTAAAATATCGTTATTCTGTTTATAAGTAACGTTTAGATCTAGTTTTTTACCAGTCTTTTTACTGGTCATTCTTATCTTGAAAGTTTTTTCCCAAATTAAATCATCGGCGACACCTAAGCGAACCTTTCCATCTGTAAGCTCATCTATTGCGGGGTTTTGAAAGTCTGTGTCATCCGTATTTAATATACTTTGCTGAATGTTGGGGGTCAACTGAACCACCTTTTGGGCGTCAATGGAAACACTATTGAACTGAGCTTCTGATAATTCTTCCTCGTATAGCACGTTGAACACAGCATATTTATATCCACCATCATTAATATATTCTACTTCTATGATTTCTTTTATTTGGCCGGGTTGACCATTTTCGTTTAAAACTCTAAACGCATAATAAAACTTTTTACCTGAAGGTATTGTATCATATATACAACCTCCTGTGTAAAAGTTTTCTGAAACATCCATCTTTAAATTAATGCTGTGTCTAAACCCATCTTCGAAGTCTCTGAACGAGGTGGGTCGTTTGTTTATGCGATATACCTCAATCTGAGCATGGCTTGATATGCTTTCTTTTTTAAGGACGCCATTTTCTAGTAAGTTATTCGCGTTTAAATATTGTTCTTTTGCCAGCATATCACCAGGTGTTATTAATGTAGGGTATTGTGCGGCTCGATCATCGAAAGTTTCATAATATAATTCAAATAATATCTTATTTGAGCTATCTTCTATATAGCTAGGCTCAATATATAATTTATTTGGAGGGTGGTCAAGTACCTTAAGAGTCTTAGTCATATATGGTATTTCAAATATTTTAAGACTTGGCTGAGTAGTGACTACAAAATTTGCAAAATATGGTCTCTTAGAGTCTCCGTCGCCGCGCGAGGTAGCTACTCTAACCGAGTCATTAGCTAAGGAGCTAAGGCCATCGACATCAGTATATTCATATACATTCTCCTGTAGAAGATCATTGACCGCGGCATCTGTGTATGGATCGTAGTATTCTATACAATAAAACTCTGGTACATAGTCTGGCGCGGTCGGATCTGTTTCCGCTTCCATCGCTGACATCTCGCTATTCGGCATGCCTATAACTCTTGAAAGTTGTAGCTTCGAGTATTTATATTTTAACCCTTGAATAATTCTATACTGATATATATTATATGTGTATTCCGTATCATATTTAACTTGTGTATCAAAGAATTCTAGTTCATTCAAACCAACTGAATTAAAAAACCAAAAGTTTTGAATAGGAATACTGCCCTGTTGGCCGCGGCCGGTTGTCCGGTTCGCCTTTTTTTCAATCCTATAGGCGAGAACCTCTGAGTATTTTGTCTCTGGGGTATTTACGGGACTTGGTTCGGTCGGGGTGTTCCTTTGAACATTTAGAAATGATCTTACATTTTTTATCCCTTTTTCAGAATTTATTTCACGAAGCACCGAGTTTAATACTTCTAAAGTGTTGCTAGTATTTAAATGTCGGTAAGCTCCCTTTTTGTCATTCGTCGAGTCGATCTCGATACCAGGTTCATCGACTATTAAGAAGTTGTTATTGGTGCTTCTAATTTCTTTATAAGAATATATCAACATATCGAATAGGTCAACATTTTTAAGCTCGGTAGACTGGGTTTCTGAAATTGGAACATTTGATTCTGAGCCAACTGATGATGTCAAATATTTAGTATTTTTCTCAAACTGATTTTTTGTAATGGGCACGTTGGTTTCTTTACCAAATACCTCTTTTAACATCCTTAACATTCTAGAGCTGAACTTGGCATCTGCAACGACTCTTCCAACGAACCCTTGGGTTTCTGTTGGACTGGTAAGCTTCACATAATATGGGTAATGTGGCGCCAGGTTTAACACCTCTGGATATATTGTATTAAAATAACCGTCATTGAAAAATACATTCTGAAATTTCTTGGTGGCCCAGTTACGGGTTTCTTTTGTAATCTCTGTGGTTGGTATCGTTTCATTTATGTAGTTTATAAAGTCTGCACTCGTTTCTCCAGTATAAGCGCCTTCCGGGGTGGCTTCGGAGACGCTCCAGGTGTTTGCCTCTAACACACTTTGGTAATCTTCTATTTGGCCGTCACGTGATACAAAATCTTGTATCTTAGTCGGCATTTCCGGGGTAGCTTCTGCTGTGCTTTCGTCTTCGTGGCCGCCGTTGTATAAGTATACCCAGGTGTTTAGATGTACATTTGGAAGCTGTTTCTCTGAACGTCTTCCAGCAAGGGCTGCGGCATATTCTTGATATCTTTTAAGGTACATGTTGTAGTCGTACGATATGTCCATATAGCTGGCGATGGCTGAGGGGTTTGTCAAATATTCTCTAGCTAATGTACTATAGGGATGAGTATACACTGAGAAGAAATCATCAAAAATTGAATCGTTATTAAATATGGCTTCATACTCCACATCGTTAAATGTGCCGCCGGTCCATAGGGTTTGCCAGAACTTGTCACTCAAGATTTGATCTGGCTTTCCATCGACCGCAACAACAAATTTGTGGTGGGGTATTATTCTATCCGATCCTTCTCCTGTATTAATCGCGATTTTAGAGATGGCGCTGTACGAACGCAGCGACTCTATATATTGATTAAGAGGTCGGTATTCATCAGATATCCCAGACTCCATATCTTTATAAAAAGAGGAAAATGATAATACAACACTTCCGGAAGTATTGACTGTGTTGAAAAAATATCCACCGACATTTGTTCTAAAAACATCGCTCGAACCGGAAAACAAGTTTGTATCTACTAAATGACAAACGATGCTGCTATCATCCTCATAAACAGGTATATTACGCGGGTCGTCTTCTAACGCTGTTGATTCTATGTCTTCTGATGTTGCTGTCGCAGTTGGTAATTCAACTTCGGCGGATGGTATTGCTGGTGTTGGTGTTGGTACTATGGGCATCTATTATTCCTCTAATAACTACTATCTGTATTTGTTTCAAGAGGGGTGGTACCAGATGTTGCTTCCGTTTCGCCCTTTTCTCTTTTACGTATTTTAGATATATGTTTTCTCTGTATCTTCATTGGGGGTGTTCGTGGGAACGTTGTCAAGTTGATAGGATACGATGCGTTTAGTGCTTCCACTATATTATGTACCGATCTTTCGATTCCATCCATGTATGGGTTCGTATAGGTGCCAGTTCCAAGCGTAGGATCCCAGCCAAACTTTGCACGAAGACCAACTGACTCTGCTTCTGAATAGTCTAAAGGATTTTCTACGTGATAGGTTATGCTATTGTCTCCTATATCAACATGATCCGCATTAGTTGCTCTAAGCCTTGGTTCTTGATCTAAGTTTGAATAGGTAAAAAACATCTTCGATGACTGGTTAAAACCCTCATGAGTGGTAGTTAAGACCACAAACCCTACCCCCATCGTAGCAGGTGCCAACGTTGTGTCACCAACAAAGTCGATCGCAGATTGTGACTCGCCAACAAATTCTCCTTGTTCATTCGTTGGCGCGTTACCGCCGCGGTAGCCAGAACTAAGGCCGGGACTCCGGAGACCTAAGCCCTCTATGGTTTCTGGGTTATCATCGGGGTCGACCGCAATGAATCCTTTAAGTTCTGGGTCTTGGCCGGCCAAGGGTAACATAAAGTTATCAGTAGGAATAACTCCATTTTCGTCTATCTCGATGTGGCCGGGGGCTAACACATATGCGACACCGCCGGTGTCGACTCCATATGTTGTTCTGTCGGAATCTATACCGATGCCGCTGGGGCTAGCCCTGCCGTCGTCGACAGGCACATCCATTGGAGTTTCAGAAGCTTCGACTTCATGCGGTCCACCGTGTGACACTTATTCTACCCCCGAGCTATGTTTAATAAAATATTTTGATTTGCCTTTGTACGTACGTGATAAATTTATATTAGCTATGGCTGATGCTATTCTAGATAAATCGGGTGGTATGGCTATTTGATCATGTTCATCTACTTCTTGTATGTAAACTTGATTCGACTCTTGGTTTTCGTCTGCTTTAAAAAATGGGTCACTGGCGTACTTATATTTGTCCTCAGCAGTTGTAGAACTATTATAAGTCTGTTCAAATTGTTCTATGTCTGTGATATTTTTATTCTTTATTTCTTCTTTATCTGACATTTCTTTTAGAAGAGAAAATTCTTTTTCGCCGGATACAAAAGATATATTAGTTTTCAGAAGCATTTGTCTAGCCACATACCCGCGGTCGGCAGAGGTTGTTTCCATCATCATCTTAAAATTAGAATCTGTACCATCTATTACAAAATCCATTTCTAGATTGCCGGTCTCGATATTATACAAGAATGGCGACAGCCTTGAGTCTACTATTTTATCTTTAAAGACTCTTTGGCGGCCGGACTTTTTCTCGGTCTTGCTAAAGTCTCCTTTCTTTAATATTTCAGTTGGTAAATGCATTTCTTCTCCTTTTTCTGTTTATCGATCCATTGTGGGAACTGGCAAAGTTGGGAACTCGTCCGTGTGGTCTGAGGCATAATCAATTATACCCTTGTTGATTAAAATTTGATTTCTGTGGAAGTCAACGGTGTCGTAGCCTATAGTATAGTCTGTGTGTTGGTAAAGCCTTTCGTCGCCGTCGAACATGTCTTCTACCATATTTGCATATAAGTCTCTTATAAGTTGAACCATTTCATTAAGTTTCAAAGCGTAGTCTTCTACGCTTTCAAGATCCCCCGTTTTGGGGTTGATTGTATCGGAGATGTTGCGCGCGGCGTCCAAAACTACCGAAAACTCTCCTCCATATCTCCCATATAATAAATCTTGAAAGATAGTGTATGCTGCTGCCATACGAAGCCATGGAGCAGAGAGAGGTATTTCGCTATACTTTTCTTCCATCTGTTCTATAAAAAACTGATTAAACCGGGAGTCAAACTGGTTATAGGCACAGTTTTCTCGGGCCAACTCGACATATTCAATATATTCATCTCTAATGTGGACGATGTATCTTTTAAGATACTTAATTATTTTATCCGACTTGTCATTAACTCCAACCGTTATTTTAATAGCGTCTGGGGCGGATAGAGCGTGGTCATCATCAATATAATAGTTATATGTGAAGAAAGCCATTCTATAGTCATTAGGCACACTGTTATCGTATGCGAAATCATAGTTTCGTTGCATTAAATATGACCACTGGCTATAGCTCTTGATGGCTTCTCCGGTTTCATCATCTACTAATACCGGGTCTGCGCTGGTGCCAGAAATTGCGATGTCCTTCCATCCCGAGACATCCATTTGTTTGATATTGGCGTATACGCACTTACCATTCGCTGGGCCAGTCCGGCAATTGCTTTCAAATTTCATGTTCACAATGTCTGTTGGTTGTTTTGCGTTGGCCGAATTGGGGTTCCAAGTCATTTTTAAATTACCCGTGTCGTCGATCCCAGGACTGGTGGAGTCGCCGCCGTACCAAACGGCTTGCCACTCGTCCCCATCCCACGAGGCGCTCCATCGTTGAAATGTGACGTCGTCAATACGGATTGAGCGGTTAACCATGTCTTTTCCGTCTGTGAAGTATTTTTCGAATGTGCCGACATCCATATATCTAGAAAGAACACTTTGTTGCTTTATATATTTTTCCATATCAAAAAAGAAATATCCATATTTATTTACCACAATATCCATAAATGATAGCCGGCGGTGGAGGCCAGCGCCAATGTTAAGGCCGTGGAGTTCTGCTAACAGGGGGATGATATCTTTAATCGCATCTACAACCATGTCTCTCCAGCGATTGCGCCATTCTTGTCTTACTCGTGATATCAGTACGTCAGCTACATTGAATGTTGCTCGCCCGATGTCGGCCTCGTACCGCTCGTCCGTGGTTCCCGCGCCGGTGCTGTCCACCGCGAGGGCTCCGGCGTTTCCACAACCGCCGCTATAATAATAATCTTCTAGGCGTTCGGCCGAGATGGCTCGGTACTCGTTGCCATTCTGAGTGCGCTTAACTTGTTCGGCTTCGAGGGCGTACCAGTTGCCTCCATATGGGTTATTATCCCTTTCCCGGTTCAAGTCAAGCCAGTTTGTGTTGCTACAAGTATCTGGACACCACCGCAGTCTGTATGTGGGCATTAGGGCAGAAGTAAACATAAACAGAGTGTTCATATCATCTAAAATGTCGTCAGCATATGCCTCAGCATACTGGTTAAGTTTCACATTTTTAACAGCTCCGTCGGCGTCTAATAGATCGTATTCCGCGACAAGAGAGTTCCACTGTTCAACCTCTTGAACCATTTGCATCCACGGATTTCCAGCTGGGTTAAATTTATCCCATATTCGGGATGTAGCATTATCCATCTGAGCGATCAGGTCGAAGCCACCCTCATTGAGTTCAGGTGCATTAAGAAGAATTGATTCTATTCCTTCTTGTTCGGGTCCAGAGCCGTCGGTGTCATCTTGCATTACTTGGTAAGGGAATTTAAGGTTCCAGTCTTCTTGATAGCTACCTTTGGCCATATTGAGTCTTAAAAATTTACCAACGCGGCCGGCTTCTACTGTGGTTTCTACCTGGCCCCCGGTGTGCTCGTTAGTGTGTGTTTCGACAACAGGGTCTTGTGTATTATTATATGAGCCTACGCCAACAACATTTATTATTCGGCGTAGTTGAGTGAAACACTTGTATTGTTTGTATTTACCCGATTCATGCGCGGTGTCCCGGAAGGCGTAGGTGCTCCCTTCGCGAAGGTATTGGCTGTTATCTGTACACGCCCATCCACCGGTGTCAGTGCCGATGCCTTTGGGGGCATCCATACCAAATTCCAAGGTGCAACCGCTGCAAGGATTTCCATGTTTACCAAAAAGATATCGAGCAGAGTAGAAGGCGTGGAGGTTATAGTCAACGGCTGTATCTTGCCCATCGCCGGATCCACCACGATATATTCTTCTTGTTTTGGCACTGCCGAAACTCTCGCCGGCGCAGTCGTAAGTTGTACCGGTGGCCCACGATATGAATTTACCAATGGCACATTTAAACATCGGGACGGCGAATTCTCTCGCGTCGTTAAGGTGGTTCTGCATCCAGGTCTGGACATTATCAAGTCCCTGGGTTGCACCAGCATATCTACCTAAGAATTCTTCGCCGGTGCCGGCCGCGAATCTTTCGCCAATTGCTGAGATTGCTGCTGTATAACTATCCCTCATTGTAGCTGGGTCGTATGGAGCCTCCGGCTGGAATAAAGAGTGTTCGCCCGTTTCTGATCGTGCAGAAACATATTTAGCAACGTTTGTTTGTAGGATTAATTCATATAGTAAATCATTATCTGATAGATCATCCTTGTATCCGGGTACTAACTCGGGAGCGTCTTGGGCTGGCCTAAAGTCTCTAATTTTTGAAGCGTATGTTATTCTTTTAAACACTTCCTCACTCTCTAATAATTTTGCATTAGAATTAATAAGTACCCTACGGTATCTTTCGTAGAAGCGGCCGGCCCTGGTGGCCATATCTTGATTCATGATGTTTGATCGATATTGATTAAGCTGAGCCAGGTATTTTGGTGTTTCTCCATACTCAGAATATATTGCCTCTATATTGTCAAACACGCTCTGCAACTCTGGGTCTGAGCTTAAATCTTGTTCATATACATCCATCACATTTTTTACATCTTTTTTAATATCTTCTTGGTCATAACTCTCGGATTGATAGTAGTTCCCGTTTAAAGCGACTATAGGCAGGCCTGGGTAAAATGCGTCATCCTTATTAAAATATCCGATCTTATTCCTGTTGGATAAGGTGTTATCTATTTTAACATTCTCATACGCTAAATCGCCAAAAGACAAGGCCAACGCGATATCTTGAAAGTCCATTAACTCCGTTGGTTGTCCAATAGAAGTACCAGCAAAAATAGTTAAATCCGAGAGTTGGGTAGCTATCCCAGGCACATAAACATCAAACGTGATGTTAGACGACTTCAAAATTTTATTTGTGTTTTCGTCATACTCTCCCGTAAACACAACATCGGCCGCGAAGCTACTAAGTGGCTCGGTCGTAATTTGTGAATAGAGACCTTCAAATGATGGAGCTTCAGTTTCTGAGTCCTCTGAAGGGAGCATACTATTTAAAATTTTCTTTATGTTCCTTTTAGATGCTTTTAAAGACTCTATTCTTTCTTTATCGGTAAGAACTATAATATTTAAGCTGAGATCCTTAAACAATTCATCTACAAATTCTTCTAATTTAAAGTCATCGTTTGTGTTAAACAGTAATGACATCATTATTGTAATTTTAGATATTAGATCACTGCCGGCCGGCTCGAAGCCGATTATCGACGAGATATCTTCTCTCTCGTCCTCTGTTATATCTCTTAGCTCGATCCTTTCAATATAAGGAACAGGAAAGTTTCTTCCGAAATTGTTTATAGTGTTACCTTTATAAATTGTACTTTTAGGCATCTTTCTTTTTTTTCATCCTTAATCTAAGCATATTTCTGGCTCAACTTCACTACCATAAATATCATGATACATGGAATCTTGAGCCGGCGGTGTGCAATCAAACTCTAAATTAACGTAATATGAGTCCCTGTTGAATGTCTCTGCGCCTCGGCAGGCGACAGTTTGGTCGACAGATCCATCAGTTAATACATTAATATAGTATTCTACACTAGAAGACGGCATACTTTGTAGGCTTCTTTGCTGTGGCGTCGAAAACATCATTTGCCCATCGACTATCTGTTCTATTTTACTTTCAAAAAACTTTCGTTCAACATTTCCTGTCACTGAACCTGTGATGTATTGATATACCTCTATGTCGAAGTTGCTTGTTAATAATTCGGTGTTTGCTTCATCTAAGTAGAACATTAGATGCTCGGCCTCTAGAACTATTTGGTTCCCGTCAGAGAATATAGGGGTTCGGTCAATAACATCGGATATTTTATTTGGCGAAAGTTCTACTTCGGATGAAACCACTCTGGTTGTGTAGGTGGTTGTAATATCTATCTGTGGTATATTAAGGTTGTTTGCATCGTCTCTTTCTGAGACCTTCGTTATTTTTCCATTTAGTAACACCAGCTTCCAACTTGGAACACCGTCTGCCGCGTTGCCCACTAAACGTGCATCACCGATCGCGCGATCAAATTTAAAGGCGTCTTTTCGTGGCATCTTTCTGGTTGGTGTTATATCAACCTCAAAAAAGTTGACAAGTTCGCTCGGTGCTTTCGTAACTTCTTTTTCGGCGTCTTCAAACAATACCAAGCTTCCAATATATGGAGTGTCTTCTTTAATTCTTTTAATGATATTATTTTGGGATTCAGATAAACCCACATATGCGGCGTCATATATAATATTGTCGTCGAAGAAGGCATAATATTCTGGTTTAAAAGCACCGATAGAAAACAAATAATGCCCATAGTTTGTCAACTTAAAATCTATAACTTGTTCTTTTTTATCTAAAAATGTTGCCATATTTTATTTTTTCTTCTTTGTGGAACTCTTGCGCACCGTCGGTAATTTAGTTTTCTTCTTCACTGGAAGTGAAGCTTTTTTCGTTGATGTTCTTTTCTTAGCCACGTATTCTACTGCCGCTGCTCTATCTCCTTTACGGAGTTTTTTCTTGTTGACTTTGCTCCTCTCACTGCTCTCGAACGGTTTATTATCTCGTGTTGCGCGATCGTCTGAGACCTGTCCGGATGCGAGTACGGTAGTCATGGGGGTGTCGGTGCCAGTAGCAGTTGCCGCCAAGGATAAGCCTTCCGCAATTAACAGGTCTTCAATCTCTATTTCATCGTCTCTATACAAAACTTCTGCCTCTAATTTAACTAGCTCAATGATAGATAAGTAATCATATGGCCAGTTGTATGTCATCTCGACTTTACTTTGGTCATCCTTCATAATGTTATCGGTAGTATACCTACCAAATTGTGGAAGAACTTTATCACTGTACATTTTTTGGCTTCGCTGCTTAACCTTAAATACCATCCATCTTAAATCTGGATTTGACATTATGTTTTTTTCTGTTAGTAATTCTGTATTAAATAATTCATGTGCGACAACGTCTTCCTGTACGTTTAATCTCTCATAATCTCGTGGTGCTAGATTTTGCCAAATATAAGATAAATCGTCTCGATCAAGTTCATACTTAAACTCAAACATGTACATGACGATCGGTTTTATTTCTGGATTATTAAGAAAGTCAAACTTCGGTGGAAGGATGTAATCATTCATTTTGTCTACCAAACGTCTAATTGACTGGCCGGCGGTATCCAACAGGTCACCCGATGAAGAGCCCTCCTCAGATGCCATGGCAGCCTTAAGACGGGATTTTGGGATATTGATGAACTGTTTTCGGCGGGCTTCTGTACTTTCTGGCGTGGTTTTTGTGTTGGGCGTGGATGTCGTTTTAACTGATAATGTTTTAAGTATGTATGGAATTGCGACAACTGCTTCCTTGATCACTCTTTTGCGAGCTACTTTTCCAAGCCTGGTTTTATTGTTCTCGTCGACAAAGCCTACCATGTCTGCAAGAGATTTTACTTTGGCGCCAAGATTGCTTTTTCCAGGGACACCAGTTGAAGATGGATCAAAGTTGTTATAAACACTACTTTCTGATACACACATGTAATGGTATTTGAGCCATGTTCTCGGTATATCTCCAATCTCAAGGAATATTCCCTTATTTGCTTTCTCTGGCATAGTCCCAAACTGATGCCACATACCGTTGGCGGCCGTGTCAGCACCGAATCCATAGGTACCGCGTTGCCCTCTCCCGTTTGCAATGGATATAGTTGGATCGAGCGGGGCGCCTGACCGAGTGCTAGCAGTACCCTCGGCAATCATCCGAGTAGTTTTTGTTCTGCCGACAGATCCCGTTGAGGCACCAACAATTGGATGTGGGCCAGAGTCTGCAAAGTTAAGCATCGGTGTTTCAAACTTCGGCTGTATAACCCATTTTTGACCAACGATTTCTCTTTCAGTTAGTATTTCTCTTCCAAAGTTATCATATTGCTTTTTGTAAACATTTTCAATACCGAATAGGTTAAGGCTATGATTTAATTGCATTGCGTTGTCATTGATGTTGATCGAGCTATAAGGCGAGTTGTTTACACAGATTGGCTGTCCACCGCCCTCTAAGCCGCCGACGGTAGAGGCTGATAAAGGAGGGTTATCCCTTATAAGAGAACTATAATTCATGTTGGGGTAGTGGTATCCCCAGTCTTCAACAGTACTACCAGTCTGTGGGCCGGGATCGGCGCGCCAATACCTTGTTTCAAGCTCTGACACTATTTTTTCTAATGTATATTCTGTGTTATCGGTCGGCCTGAAAATAAAGTCACACCATGCCTCTCCATGGTAGTACGGTGGTGTCCAGCCCCAGTTATATCCGTTCATGCAGTCCATCGTTCCGGATGCGGATGCGGATGCATTCCATAGGTTTACGTTTTCAATCCAAGAGCCATACACTCCGGCGCTGTCGCCCGGATCTTGTCCCACTTGGCACCAGCCACCTAAACCTTCCCAGATGGCAGCTTGGACTATTGCCAAAGATTGCGGTATTCGACTCGCGATAGGTGGACCAAACGCTGTCGTCCTGCTATACATAACAAAATCCCGCTTAAAGCCGGGGTTACGGCCGGGATCTTGTGGGATCTCGAAGGAGCCCGTGGTGTTCCCTTTTCTACGGGCAGTGACTGTTGACGAATCGTTATATAAGCCGCCGGCGCCACCTTTTGTAAAAAAGGTATTATTTCCCTTTGAACCTGACTCAAACTCATATGTTCTAGAACCAGAGTAGGAAGTTTTCATTCTCAGTCGTGCGCCGTATACCTCGCCGGACCTGAACTTCATGGTACCCATCGATACTCCCTTGGTCGCAAGTCGTGAGTATTCCCCTCCTCTTAAGAAGAAATCACCCACCTCAGCAACGAAGTTACTAGCCATTAAGGTGTACAGATTGTCAGCCGGTTGGCCACCAAACGAAGCGGTGTGCCCTTCAGGGAAGGCGACTAGCGGATGTGGCTCATGATCAACAAGTGTAGCCCCATTTAGTATCTTCCCGGGATTTATAATTGTTTCGAACGGAAGACGTTCATCCCAAAATTGGCCGGTTACATAGTTTTCGGTGGCGCCCCAGCCTGTATCGATCATGGCCGGGTACCATGCGTAGTTGCTTCCTGCATCATAGCTCACC